>Ga0118677_10013833_pt1 | contig 11527 bp, 7 predicted proteins | sample AliMusrvi5mmetaG_FD_86154 | JGI IMG/M metagenome (GOLD analysis project Ga0118677, IMG submission 86154) | reverse complement strand
CCTTTCCAGTACATCCGAAGGAAAGAACTGGCGGTATTTGTGGTAAATGATGATCAGATCACTCCCCACAAAATCACTGCTGGCCGGTTCCACCTCCTTCTTTGCCAGGCCATAAATCCACCTAATGATCTCAAATGCATTTTCCCTGTCCTTATTTTTTTTCCTGAACAAAAGAGCCTCCGCCAGCCGTATTTTCTGAATGGCCCCATCATCATTGTTAAGTATTTGATGAACATTGGAATCTCCCGGCAGAAAGGACCCAATAAATTGCTCAAGCATCTTGTGCTGATAGGGTGACAGGCTGGAATAGGTAAAACGGAACGAATAGGAAGTTGTCTGGTCCAACTTCTCAGCCTCTGCCACATTGATCGTTGTGCCGGCAGCAAATAAAATGAATATTAAAATCCGAAATGCCATTTTGTTTTTTTCAATTGAATGAGTTCAATTCAGTTTTTATCCGACATCGAAGGGGGCAACTGTCCGTTACTGCTCCAGCTTAAAGGCTTTTTGCCCATAACAAACGACAGGGTACCTCCGTTCATGATATCGGTATGCCTGAACCAGTTTTGGGTAAGCGGTTTTCCGTTAAGGGAAGCTGACTGGATGAATTTATTTTCGGCACCCGCATTTTGTGCCGTCAGCCGAAGCGTTTTACCGTTTTCCAGATGAATAGTCACCTCTTTAAAGATGGGGCTTGATATCAGATAAACATTCTGACCCGTATTTGGATAGAATCCCAGCGACTGAAAGATATACCATGACGACATCGCTCCTGAATCGTCGTTACCCGGGATCCCTGAACGGCTTGAACTGTAAAACTTTGTCAATATTTTCCGGACCAGGGCAGCCGACTTCTCCTGTTTGTTCAGGTAATTATAGAGCATCGGTGTTAAAAATCCAGGCTCATTTGAAACCTGAAACAGTCCCAATTGTCCTTTTACTTTTTTTACGGAATGGGTAAAAAAGGTATCCAGCCGGTTTTCAAAAGCTACTGTTCCACCGCACATTTGAATCAGCTTTTTCACATCCTGAGGCACATAAAAAGAGAGTTCCCATGAATCAGATTCGTAAAAGAAATCGGGCCATGATCCACCTTTTGTGACGGTGAATTTAGTTGTGCTTTCCCATGATTTATCCTTAAACCGGGGCCAAATGAAACCCTTTGCGCCATAACTTTCGACCGCAGGGTTCCAGAGATTCTCCCAGTTTGTTGCACGTTTCAGGTATTTCGCCTGCAAATCGGGTTTCCCCAAACCTTTTGCAAGGACCGAAATGGCATAGTCGTTATTGGCATATTCCAAAGTCCGGCTGCCTGCACGCTCATAATCAGTAGAGACAAAACCCAAAATTTTGTAATCTGGCAATCCACCTCTCCCCTCTTTACGTTCATCGCCACCGGGCGGAACTTCTGCATTCTTTAGCATCGCTTCAAAAGCGGTCTTGTAGTCGATACCTTCCAACCTTTTCACAAAAGCATCAGCAATCAACAAGTCGCAATCAGTACCACCCTGCACCCTGCCATTGTCATTTCCACTTCGTGCATCAGGCATATATCCCTCATATTTGTAGATATCAATTAATGACCGAAGGATATCTTTCGATAAACCAGGTGTTAGCAAGGTATAAAGTGGATTTGTTGCCCTGAACGAATCCCAAATTGCATAAAAATCATCGTAACAGGGTTCTGATGAATGCCATTTAGGATTCTCGCCGGTTCGGTTTGCCGGCTGGAGGTAGGAATGGTAGAGCGCAGTATAGAAGATCTTTTTATTATCTTCATTAGTATCATTAATCTCCACTTTACCAAGAAGTTCATTCCACTTCGTTACGGCATTGTTTCTGATTTCTTCAATACTCCAGGTGTTAATCTCTTTCAGGTTATCCTTTGCCCTGGCTGAACTCAGGTATGAAATGCCCACCTTTAGACTTATCTTTTGTCCCTCCTTCGTTGCAAAGGTAAAGTAGGCTCCGGTTGCTTCCCCTGAATCAACCTCACTTTTTCCTTCTGCATGAAGCTGGTCCGATTTCCAGGTTCCCATTTGGCTGGCCGGAGTATCGAACTGAGCATAAAAATAGACGGTATAGGCGCCACCCGCGTTCCAGCCACCGCGAACCCTTGAATAACCTGTTATTTCCTTATTCGATTCTATATGTACCTCTGAACCCACCAATTGCTGAGCTTCAGGCAAAAAATTGGACAACAAAAAACTGCCGGCATCAATGAGGATATGGGATTCATTACTTTTGGGAAAGGTATATTCATGCAAACCAGCGCTGTGTGTTGAACTCAGGCGTACTGAGACCTTATATTTGTCGAGTTTTACGGAATAGATGCCAACTTCAGCCTTCTCTTCCGATCGTGGTGATGAATAATCATGCATGTCGATTTTATCCACAACCGGCATCACTAAGATATTTCCATATTTGGGACCACCTCCGGTTCCACTTACATGGAGGTGGCTAAATCCGTTGATATTTCCTTTTGAATCCCAGCCTGAATTGGAGGTTTTTTTTCCAACATCAGGGCCCAGTTTCACCATACTAAAAGGGAGGGTGGTACCCGGGAAAATGTTGCCGCCACCATCAGTGCCGATGAAGGGGTCCACATACCGGCAATAATCTTTTGGCACTGTTTGCGCCATGCAAATTGCCGAAAAAAACTGTAATGCAATATAAAAAAATGGTTTAAGATTCATTGCTTCTTATTTTTGGTTTTCTATTTATAATCCCATTTTACTTTTAAAGTACGCAACGCGGATGTCACAGCCAGCCTGATCAAAATAACCGTCCGGGCCGTAATACATAAAATACAAATCATTGAAGACCCGGATAACCTCGCCGTCCTGCCCAGGGAGCACGTCAGCTTTTTTCACTTTCCAGTTCAACCCATCAGAGGAAGTCGCAAAACCTATGTTGCAACCTTTACAGCCCGGCCGGATAAACTCGCCGAAAAACATCTGCCATTCACCGTTTGGCTTAATTACATGGGTAAATTTATACATTGCAGTGTTCTTCAAGCCTTCAATCATCACAGGTTCAGCATGCGTGAAATCGAAACCGGTTTCATTCATTGACCGGGCACGGAACAATCCTTTTGGCTCATGTTTCCTGTCCCAATAATACATGAAATAGCAACCAGTGACTTTGTCATGCACGATGTGGTCATCCTCGACATCGCCAAGGTGGCTTATCCTGCCCTTCTTAACAAAGTGGACACCGTCGTTCAAAACGGCATAACCCCAGTCGCAATGGCTGTTTGCGCCGCCACCATACCACATCTTAAAAATTCCATCCTCGTACAGGACAAATGGATCCCAGGTGCCGTCGCGATCCCAGTCGTCGCCAGTACCTTTCATCAAAACAGGATTCGCCGGATCCTTTTCCCAATGCAATCCGTCACCTGAGGTGGCATGCCCGATCTGCAAGGTTAAATAATCCGAATGGTCAGAATTAGCTCCCCGGATACCCCATGCTTCGTAATACATGTGGAAGACCTTACCGGCTTTTAGCACCGTCATCGAGCCTAAAGCACCTGAATCCCACTTGCCTTTTCCGGATGGTTGCAACACTGGGTTGCTTTTAAATACTGTCCAGGTATTTGCCTTTAATGAATCGCTCAATTGATTTGTTGAGCCAGCTTGATCTGCAGGATAACTCCGGAAAGCGTATGCCAATGATAAGCCACATCCTGTAAAAGTCAGAATGAATATCAGAGTCCTCCAATAATAGCTTTTCATCTGGGTTGTTGTATTATCTTGAAGTTTTATCCCTTGAGAGTGAGTAAGGAAAATCGGCTGACCGGATTCCTCTTTTCTTATTCGGCTCATCCGACATCTGAAAGTTTACTGTACCTCCATTCTGAAGCTGCTCCAGTGTGAAATAGTTTTTGGTCATCACTTTTCCATTCAGGTTTATCTCTTTTATATAGACATTTTTCTCACTGTTCAAGCCGGCGTTTAACTCGAGATATTTACCATTCGAAAGAGATATTTTCACCTTTCTAAACAGCGGGGAGCCTATGGCCAACTCCCCCGTAGCGGGGCAAACCGGATACATACCCAAAGCTGAGAACACGTACCAGGCAGACGTTTGTCCGTTATCTTCATCGCCGCAATAACCATCAGAGGTTGGCAGATACAATCGATCCATTACCTGCCGGGACCAGTACTGGGCTTTCCATGGCTCGCCAGCCCAGTCGTAAAGGTAAATCATGTGCTGGATAGGTTCATTGCCATGCGCGTACTGACCGAAGCCAATGGTTTGCATTTCGCGCATTTCGTGGATCACCTTTCCGTAGTTTTTATAATCGAATACAGGTGGCATTTTAAACACGGAGTCGAGCATTTGGAGGAAGATTTTTTGTCCGCCCATCAGATCTGCCAATCCCTGTGGATCATGCAGTACGCTCCATGAATAGTGCCAGCTGTTCCCCTCGGTAAAATCGCCCCCCCAGGCAAACGGATTAAAATCGGGACGGAAATTTCCTTTCGAATCGCGACCTGCCATTAAATTATACTTTTTATAAAACAGGTTTTTATAGTTTGCCGCACGCTCCCGGAATGTTTTTACGATAGTGTCATTTTTGTGCAGACTCACCGCAAGTTTGTAGAGGCAGAAATCGGCATAAGCATATTCGAGGGTGCGGGCAGCGCTTTCATTGATCACATCATTGGGGACGTATCCCATCGAATTGTATTCCTTAAATCCAGCCCGTCCTACGGAGGACAATCGTGGATGAACATTGTAAGCGCTGTTATAAACCGCATCCCACAGCACGTTGATGTCAACATCCTTCACCCCGTTGAGATAAGCCGATGCTACCACCGATGTCGAATTTGAGCCGATCATGCATTTGATATGCCCGGGTGAAGCCCATTCGGGCAACCACCCGCTTTCCCGATAGGTGTTGGCCAGACCTTCGAGAATATTCCTGCTTACTTCAGGAAGGAAAAGGGTAAAGAACGGATGAACGGCACGAAAAGTATCCCAAAATCCGTTGTCGGTGTACATGCGTCCTGGCAGTACTTTACCGTTGTACGGGCTATAGTGCACAATCTTTCCCTGAACATCATATTCGAAAAATTCGCGCGGGTATAACAACATCCGGTACAACGCCGTATAAAACATCCTGACATGATCGAGATCATCTATCTGGTTATCTTCAATCCGGAATTTTGACAGGTAGTCATTCCACGCCAGCTTCCCCCCGTCTTTAAGCTGTTCAAAACTCTTGCTGCCTATTTCGCGTGACAAATTAAGTTCTGCCTGTTCCTGACTTATGAAGGAGGAAGCAACCCTGGCAACCACTTTCTCATTCGATCGGGTGGAAAAAGTGACCACAACCCCGGTTCGTTTGCCTGTTACTTCGGTTTTATTTCCAACAAAACAGGTGTCCTGCCAAGAAGAGAAATCGGTAAACGGTTTATCAAAAGTGATGACAAAATAGTTTCTGAAATTTTCGGGCAATAAAATTTTCCCGCCGCTTCGCTGCGAAGTATAACCCACAATTTTGTTTTCAGAAGGGATTATTTTGACATACGATCCCTGATCAAAAGCATCGATCACCACGTTTGCCTGATTTGTCTTAGGAAATGTAAATTGCATGATACAACCCCGTTCACTTGGGGTGAGCTCTGCAGTTACGTTATGATCGGCCAGGTAAACTTTATAATAATTTGGGGCGGCCACTTCAGACTTGTGCGTAAACCAGCTTTGCCTCTCTTTCTCGCGAAATTTTCGTTCCCCCACGGTGGGCAGCAGCGACAGTACGCCATAATCGCCTACCCATGGGCTGGGCTGATGCGTCTCTTTTAACCCGGTGATATAGGTTGAAGCATAGGAATACTGCCATCGTTCTCCGTTTATGGCGGTCTGTGGAGTCCAGTGGTTCATCCCAAAAGGTAAAGCGATGCACGGATAGACATTGCCATTTGCAAACTGATATTCGTTTTGGGTACCCACAACAGGCAGCGCATATTTGGTCAGATCGTTTTGCGCCTGAACAATAACACAGTTCATTAATAGCGTCATAGAGAATAAAAATACCTGAAGTGTTCGATTTTCCATATCAATTATTGCTGGATTGAAGTCGTTAGCATTCGTTTACTTATCCGCAGCCTTTTCGGCTACCATTTTGATAACTGCCTTATCGCTCCACTCCTGACAATGACCCGCCATAGGAGTAAACGAAATTTTTGCATCTGATTTAGGGTTTTCGGTTTTGTCGAGATACATTTTTAAAAACCGTGTGGCCACATTGGAGTATAGACCATCCATATCACCGGTCCAGATCCATATTTTACCCTGAAGCTTGGGTCCTAATACTGACCAGTTTCTTTCCAGAATCTTCTTTAAGTCATACTTTTCCCATTGTTTGGCAATGGTGTGATCTATTTTTCCGGTAACCGGATCAAACATCAGCGTTGGGAGTCCATCTTTCCCTTTTGGTCCGAATACCGCGTTGTATGCGCCAAACTGACCTCCGGAAACCCTGTAATCATTGGTCCGGCTATTGACATTTTCTCCCTTAATCCAGTCCAGCATCGAAAAGGTGGGTTCATCAAGGGTGGTTCTTTTTCCGGGTTGCAGGTATCCGTAGCGGTTATAAAAGATGGTGGAATCCTGATAGATATCGATTAATCCGTAGTGCCCGAAATCAACAGGATCGGGGCTGTACGACCAGGTACCGTCAAAAAAATCAGGATAAAGCACCTGTAATCCCAATGCCACCCATCCACCAGTCGACTTTCCTGTCAGATAACGTTTTTTGGACTCAGGGTGATAATTGACCATTTTTTCAATGGCAGGAATCAATTCCTCAGTCAGCGCTTTGCCGCATGGGCCATTGTTCTCAGAGTCGACCTGATAAGTATCACCATAAGGTCCCTGGGAATCAAGGAAGACATAAATAACTTGCGGTGCGTTTTCAGTAAACCACCAATCAGCTAAATCCTTGTCTTTTACCTGGCCGTTTATAGCGATATATTTACCGTTCAATCCCGGAGCACGGTAACATATCGGATAGGCTTTCCCCGGATTCTTAAAATAGCCCGATGGAAGCAGCACGGCTGCCTTCAAAAAACGTGGATGGCCCGAGAATTCAGACAGGCACTTGCTTTGAATGACTACACTTTTCACAAACGGATGATCAGCAATGACTGCAGCGGGAATGATCGATTGCAAGGTAAGGTTAAGCTTTACCTCGCTGGACAGAGAGAACGAATCAACCGGGCTAAACAGGTTTCCTTCTGCGTTTTCGTTGCCATCATCGATATTTTGCTTGTATACCACCTTGTAATAATATTTCTCTGAATTATTCCCCGACAACTTTTCAAACCCATAGGTCAGCACATTTTTATTTTTTGTGTCGATGACAAAAGTCCGTGATGGATTCCAGTTTTGGGGAGTTACCCCGATAGTAATTTCAGACTTGTTCCGGGATCCCTTTTCACGCTGACTGGTCAGATGAAGCAACAACCGGCCACCCTGTTGAAATGATTTCTGTATTTCGGGAGAAACCGCGATTGTTGCCTGCAGCGATGGTGACTCCTGTGCCCATGAAGAAACGAATAACATGGAAAAACAAAAAATCAGAAGGGAAGTAATGTGTATCTTCATGGTTTGAAATTTAAAAATAAATGATGCAATTCGAATTAAGAACCTGGTTTTATTCTGCTGAACTGGAAGCCGGCATTTGTCTCATCGACACAAGCCGGCTTCATTAAATCACTCATCCAAATATATTTACATATCCTGTTCAAGGGTGTAACCGATTCGGGCAGCCCTATGGTTCAGCCAGCAAAGCGATGCATGAACAGACATTCGCATTTGCGGCCTGATATTCATTTTATTTATTGACTATTTTAAGGAGCAACACCCCATGTGACGGAATGGCAACTTCAACGGCATCTCCCGGTTGCAGGTTTTTCTGGCGCCACACATCCCTGATTGTTTTGGCATTGGCTAATCCAAGCTCACTCAGCTTAAATGATTTTTTCAGAATTTTATCCCCGAGGTTAAAAATGCCCGCAGCTTTGCTTCCATCCGCCAGATCCTTAACCCACAGCTGAACATCGTTCGAAAGGTCTGATTTTTTTGGTCCTTTACCGGCAACATCCTGGTCTATGGCCAATACCTCATCATTGGATAAAAGGTTGTAAGTAAAAGGATCCATTCGTGCCAGGTCGCATCCCAGCATTAAAGGGGCACTGAGCAGGCACCATAAACTGATATGGGTATACTGTTCACTCGGGGTTAACCGGGTGAGATGCAAATTTTCACCCCATCCTACAAAACCAACGATGAGCATATCAGGGTCGCCAAAGCCGTAATGACTGCCGTTATACGATGCGGGAACTTCCTGACTAAATCCGATCTCTTTTAAACTTTTCCAGTTATCAGAGATATCTCCGGTTGTACGCCAAACATTGCCGCCCACCTCGCTGCCCCATTTCCATACATCCTTCACTCCATATTCGCAAAGGGAATAAACGATATTCCGGCCTGAATTCTCAAGCTCTTTATGCATTTTCAGATAGGGAACCTTTAGCTCCTCCAGGGTAAGAATCCCTTTGGGGAAATATCTTCTGTAACTGCACAAATCGTATTTTAAATAATCGACCCCCCAGGCGGCATAAGATTTTGCATCATTTTCCTCGTTCTGGTAGGAGCCTAAATACCCTCCGCAGGTTTTAGGGCCGGGCGATGAATAGATACCAAATTTTAATCCATTGCCATGCAGATAATCGCCCAGCATTTTCATGTCGGGAAACTTTTCATTGGCCAGTATTGCTCCGCTATCAGCTCTTTTGGATGCTTCCCAGCCGTCATCAATGTTCATATAGTTCCAGCCGTGGTTAGCCAATCCGGAACTGATCATGGCATCAGCACTCATTTTTACCTTTTCATCACTCACCGATAGTCCCCAGCAATTCCAGCTATTCCAGCCCATTGGTGGGGTGACGATTACATTTTTGTTTCCAATTAGCAGATCAATTATTTTTTCGTCTTTCCCCGTTTTATTTTTTGCCGTGATTTTTATCTTATAAGTTCCTTCCTTCTCTACCTTTCCTGAAATGATCCCTTTCACTACATCAAGCTTTAAACCTTTAGGCAAATCGGTTGCTCCAAACTGCATAGGTCTTGCGCCTGTAGCAGCAATTGCAAACAGAAAAGGAACTCCCGGCTTACATCCATAAGCTGATGCGCTGTTGATTCTTGGCCGCTTCTTTTCTTTAGGGGTTAGAATATACGGAACCTCCAGAATCGATTGCAAAGTGGAATCTTTGATACTTTCTTTAAACACAAAATTCACGGTAGCTGCCTCACCCGAAGCTAAACCAGTTACTGAAATTTCATTTTTGCCAGGCTTTAAACTGATGGTCTGCTCATATTTTTTGATCAGGCTGTCATTACATTTGAGTGTGGATATTAATACCCCATCCAGATTTTTTGAATACCTGTTTTGAAAAATAATTTCTTTGGAAACCGTTTTATCCTTTAGTACAAAATCAGAACTGCCCGTATCCATTGAGATATAATCCACCGGCTCCAAAAACCGAATAAACGACTGAGCACCAAATACACCACCGTTACCACCTCCATCGTAGACACGAATAGCCAGCACATTGTCCTGATCCCAATGCAAAGCCGGTAAATCAGCCCTGAGAACATAATGCCTTTCCCTATACTTGCCTCCCGAATGATAACCACCATTATCTTCGGGCATCCGGCCCGTTCTGCCAATTTCAGTGCCATTTAAATACGTAATATCTACGTCATCAATTCCTGTGAAGAAGACCTCCATCAGATCGTGCAGGGCAGCTTTATCCTTAAGTAAGGAAGGCAAATTGAAATGTATCCGGTACCAGGCAAATCCATCGTAATTATCGTTCCCCTGTTCTTCCCAGTAGGTTTGTAATCCGATTGGCTTCCACTGTTTATCATTAAAACTCTGTGCGGCCCACAAAGTAGAATCTCCGGTCTTAAAAACGGCCGTTGTGAACTGAACTTTTTGTGCTGAAACCAGCTGGCCATATAAGCAACCAATAATAATCAGGTATTTTATCATCATCAATTTAGTTATGCTTCAAAGAAGCTTTTTCAGCAACCATCATTAATACTGCTTTATCACTCCACTCCTGGCAGTGACCGGCCATAGGGGTAAAGAAAATTTTTGCATCTGATTTAGGGTTTTCGGTTTTGTCGAGATACATTTTTAAAAACCGGGTGGCGACATTGGAATAGAGCCCATCCATATCGCCGGTCCAGATCCATATTTTACCCTGAAGTTTGGGTCCGAGTGTGGTCCAGTTTTTTTCAAGGATTTTCTTCAAATCATATTTCTCCCACTGTTTGGCGATGGTGTGATCTATTTTTCCGGTAACCGGATCAAACATCAGCGTAGGAAGTCCATCTTTCCCTTTTGGTCCAAACACCGCGTTGTATGCGCCAAACTGGCCGCCGGATATTCTGTAGTCGTTGGTCCGGCTATTGACATTCTCCCCTTTAATCCAGTCTTTCATCGGAAAGGTAGGCTCACCGTAAATGGTTCTTCTTCCGGGTTGCAGGTATCCGAAGTGGTTGTAAAAAATGGTGGAGTCCTGATAGATATCGATCAGTCCGTAATGGCTGAAATCAACCGGATCGGGGCTGTACGACCAGGTGCCATCAAAGAAATCGGGATAGAGCACCTGTAATCCAAATGCCACCCAACCACCGGTAGACATTCCGCAGAGGTATCGCTTTTGGGTTTCCGGTTTATATTTGACCAGCTTTTCAATTTCCGGGATTAACTCCTCGGTTAACGCTTTTCCGCATAGGCCGTTGTTCTCTGAATCAACCTGGTAGGTATCACCATAAGGTCCCTGCGAATCGAGATAGACGTAGATCACCTGTGGCGCATCTTTTGAAAACCACCAATCTGTAAAATCCTTATCCTTCATATGTCCGTTCACCGCAGTATATCTGCCGTTCAATCCTGGTGCGCGGTAACAAATCGGATAATCCTTACCCGGATTCTCAAAATAACCCGATGGCAACAATATAGCGGCTTTCAAAAAACGTGGCCTGCCAGAGAAGTCCGAAAGGCACTTACTCTGAATGACAACAGACTTTACAAATTGATGATCTACAATAACAGCAGGGGGGACAACCGATTGTATGGTGAGACTAAATTTTACCTCATTGGATAAATTAAACGAATCTACCTTACTAAAGAGGTTTCCTTCGACGTTTTCATTTCCATCATCGATATTCTGCTTGTAAACGACCTGATAATAATACTTTTAGACTTAAATGAGCCCTTGGAAACTATCGAGAGGAAAAACAGCGTTTGCTTAGACACCATCGAAAAACTTGGAGCATGCACCATACCCACGATAACTGCGTTGAACAAGATTGACCGGCTGACTGATGAAGAATGCCAGCAGAAACTCGAAGCCCTGAAAGACAAAGTGAAAAACCCAGTCTTCGTGTCTGCAAAATGCAAAACCAACCTTGACGAACTCCGAAAACAAATCCTTCGAAT
>Ga0118677_10013828_pt1 | contig 11530 bp, 12 predicted proteins | sample AliMusrvi5mmetaG_FD_86154 | JGI IMG/M metagenome (GOLD analysis project Ga0118677, IMG submission 86154) | reverse complement strand
GTTCATTGCGCGCCGCGCAGTGGACGGTTCCGCTCGCCACTCCGCGGTGCTCTTCTTCGGAACGATGCCGCCGCAACCGGGCCACTTGCGCCGCATGCTCGCGAGCCTGCGCGAACAGAGTCCGGCCGAGAGTCGTGCCTACGCGCGCTCCAGCGCGGAACGGCAGGGCTGGCAGGAGCATCCGGATATTTCCCGCATCGGCGATCTCGTCGCATGAACACCGGTCTTCCCGCCGGCGCCGTGCGCGGCAAGCTGACCGCGGGCCTGCTCGCCCCGGTGCTTATGCTCCTGGCGCTTCTTTTCGCTTACCAGCTCCTGCTCAGTTACCGGCATCAGATCGAGCTCGCCGAAATCAGTGCGCGCAATCTCGCCGCGCTCCTCGAAACGCGCTTCGATGCGACCCTGCGTCATACCGACGCGGATTTGAAGGCGCTGGCGCTGGCCATCCCGGCGGCGGCGCTCGACCAGAAAGCGCTTGCGCGTTACCGGCGCGCGATCAATGCCGATCTCGACGGTCGCCTGTTCAACGCGGAGGAGATGGCCGGATACCGTGTGCACGATGCCAACGGCGACACGCTGTATGCCTCGGATAGTGCCCGCGTCGCACGCGTCAACATTGCCGACCGGCCGTATTTCCGCCAATTGCGCGACGATCCTGACGCCGGGCTGGTGTTTTCCGACGTCGTTACCGGGCGCAGCCTCGGCCGGCCGGTACTCCTGATTGCCAGGGGCTTGCGCGACGAGCGCGGCAAGTTCATGGGCATCGTTCATGGCGCGATCGATCTCCAGTATTACCAGAGGCAGTTTCAGGCGCTCGACCTCGGCGCCCAGGGCCTGGTCGCCTTGCGCCGCAGCGATACGCACATGCAGATCGTGCGCTGGCCGGATCCCGAAGCCGGGACGAACAGGCCCCTCGCCGCCGAGCATCCGGTCGTCAAAGAACTGGCCGGCGGCGAGCGGGCAATGACGCTGCACTATATGACCGCGTCCGACAAGGTCGCGCGCATCGTCGGCATCCAGGCATTGCGCGATTATCCTTTCTATTTTGCCGTCGGCTTCGGCCGCGACGAGGTCCTCGCCGGCTGGCGCACGCAGGCCCTGGTTGTCACCCTGTCGGCGTTGATGCTGTTCGGCCTCATCGGCATCCTGCTGGTTCGCCTGCGGCGCATGCGGCTGCGCGAAACGGGCATTCTCGATGATCTCGCGCGCAGCGAACGCCAGTACCGGAAACTTGCGCAAATGGTTCCCGTCGGCATTTGTCACTTGAGTCGCAGTGGCCGCTGTACCTATGCCAACGACAGGCATCTGCTGCTGACCGGGCGCAGCCGGGAAGAGTTGCTCGGCAGCCACTGGTCGCATTTTCTGCATCCGGATGACAAACTGAAGATCCGCGAACTGTGGGCGCATAGGCAAGGCGCGCCTTTCGTTTGCGAATACCGCTACGTTCATCCCGACGGCCGCTGGGTGAATGTGCTCAGCGAAGTTCGGGTCGAGACCGGCGCTGACGCCGCGATATGGGGTTACATCGTCGCCCAGACCGACATCAGTCTGCGCAAGCTGGCCGAAGCCGAACTGCTGCTCGCCAAACTGCAGGCCGAAAGCGCCAATATCGCCAAGACGCGTTTTCTGGCTGACGCCAGCCACGATTTGCGGCAGCCGATACAGGCCATCAACCTGTTTCTCGACGCCCTGATTCGAAACGATCTTAGCGACGAGCAGAAAACAATCGCCAAGTATCTGTCGATGTCGGTGCATTCGCTCGGCGAACTCTTGTACTCGCTGCTCGACATCTCGAAACTCGATAGCGGTCAGCTCAGGGCGCAGTTGAAACAGGTCCTCGTCGAATATCTGTTCAAGGAGATTGCCGCCGAATTTTCGACGCTGGCGCTACAGAAAAAACTGCGCTTCAAGCTGTTCTATCCTTTTCGCGATCTGCTGGTGGTCACCGACCCCGGTCTGATCATGAGCGTGCTGCGCAATCTGATCGGCAATGCGCTCAAGTACACCGATCACGGCGGCGTGTTGGTGGCGGTTCGCAAACGCCAGAACAGCGCGCTGATCCAGGTCTGGGATACGGGCATCGGAATCGAAGCCCATTATGGCGACCTGGTTTTCGACGAGTTTTTCCAGATCGGCAATCATTCGCGCGACCGCGACGAGGGCCTCGGGCTGGGACTGGCGATCGCCCGGCGCATGGCGCAATTGTTGAACTGCAAGCTGAGCTACCGTTCCCGCTTCGGTCACGGAACCGTCTTCGAGATCAGCCTGCCATTGGCCGGCGGGGACCCGGTCTTGGCGGCGAGCGCAGCGGACCCGCTGTTCACCGCCGCGCGCTGAGTGAGGCTCACGGCCGCTTTCAGCGGCGCTTCCTGCGCCCGCGCGCAGCGCTTTGCTGGCTGCCGAGGATTTTTTGTGCGGTCGTCGCCAGATCGACCGGGTGGCTCGCTTCGAGCGCGGCCAGGCGCAAGCTCAGCACGTTGAGCGTCGGCGGGAAGTTCCCGTCCTTGCCGGCGAATGCAATCTTGTTCTCGCCCTCGTCGGCTTCGACGACGAGGGCTTTTCCGTTGAACGCAACGCTGATTCTGCTGATATAGCGGCCGCAGCCGGTATCGTCGGCGCACAGGTTGACGACGAGGATTCCTCCCGGCCGCAAGGCGGCGCGGCAGTCGTCGTAAAAAGCCGCGGTACACAGGCGGCCCGGTTGGCCGCCACTGTCGAAGCCGTCGACGAGCAGGACGTCGAACGACAGGGCGGCGTCGCGAACAAAATCGGCGCCGTCGGCACAGACTACGCGAAAGTGCTCGTCGTCACCGGGTATGGCAAATTCGTCGCGCAGGGCGATTACTTCGCGGGACAACTCGATCGCCGTGAAATCGGCATCAGGCAAATGGCGGCGACAGTACTTGGCCAGCGAACCGCCGCCCAGTCCGATCATCGCAATGCGCCCCGGCCAGGGTGCGAAGAGCAGGAAGCCCATCATCGTGCGCGTGTAATCGAGCAGCAGGCGTTCAGGGTCGGCCCGGCGCATGCGGCTCTGGATGGTCGGAAAGCCAAAGTGCAGCGAGAGTTCGCCATTCTCTTCGTGCAGAAGCGGACTGAGCAGCGCGGGTTCTTCCTGACGATTGACCATGCGCGCATTATCGCCTGAAAACTGAGACTGTTCCTCTTGTCGGGCTATACTGCTGTGGCAAGGACAGTAGGTGTTTTTTTCAGCGTAGATTCTCCCAACGGACGACGATGAAGCAATCCGGGATTTTTGCTGCGGCCCTGCTGCTGCTCGCTGCCACCGCTACTGCCGCACCGGCTTTCGAAGTGGGCGATTGCGTCCTCTTTCGCGAAGGCGGCATAGGCCTGCTCCTCAGGTCCCCGAGCTACTGGCTGCGCGGTTCGGTCGTGGCGATCGCGCAGGAGCGTCGGCTGGCTGGGCATTGTCCGGATATCGGCAAGCCACCGTCAGGCTATACGCACGAGGATTGGGTGCGGCTTGCTGCCGCGGCGCCGTGCGTCGAAAGCGATGCCGCTGTGCGCGCCGTTGACGTGTTGCGCATCCGCGTTGCCGTCGATGACTGGGAAACGCCCTGGTCCTACCAGCACGGCACGGCGGGCTGGCTGTTCCGTGGCGAGTTTCTCGATCAACGTCTGCACAGAGGCGGTCTGATCGACTGCGACGCGAACTGGCTGCAAGCGTGTCGGGCGAATCCGTGAGCGCAGCGACATGGCAGGCCGCAGCGCGCAGCGGCAAGAAGTGGCGCGGCCGGGAGAACAAAGGGCTATCATGAAGTCAGGAAAAGGCGAGTCAGTCCGCCGGGGCCGGTTGCGGCCGGCTGGCTTAATGTGGAGTTGGTGCTAAGATAGTCATCTGGCATAATCTGGGTTTACTCATCGCCATGGTTAATTTGCTCATTGTCGAAGATCACGCGCTGGTCAGGGAAGGGCTTGTTCAAACTTTGCGCCAGATGGAACCCGGAGTTACGGTCTATGAGGCCTGCGACAGCGGCGGCGCAACGGCACTGCTCAAGCAGGGACTGGTTTTCAACCTGATCCTGCTCGATCTGGCCCTGCCCGGGATTGACGGACTATCCTACCTGCGCACGCTGCGCCGGCGTTACCCGGCGATGCCGGTCCTGATTCTGTCCGGCTATGACGACGCGCATACGGTAAAGAAGGCGATGAACGGCGGTGCTTGCGGATTTGTATCGAAGACTTATCCGAGCGAAAGATTGCTCACGGCCGTGCACGAAATGCTGGCCGGAAAGGACTTCGCAACCAGCGTCTTGCCGGCTGTTTCGGTGGCACAGTCGCCGCGCCCGCCGATGGGCAAATATGCCGAGCCTTCGGAATTCGGTTTGACCGAGCGGCAGGCCGAGGTCCTCGGCCTGATGTCGCGCGGCAAATCGAACCGGGAAATCGCCGAGCAACTCGATCTCTCCGAGGGCACGGTCAAGGTGCACCTGACGGCGATCTTCAAGGCGCTCTGTGTGTCGAGCAGAACACAGGCGATGGTCGTCATCGCGCGCCGCGGCGTCAGGCTCTAGTCGCGCTCTCGGCGACGGTAGCAGTAGAGCCGGGTTTGCCGGGCATCGCCGACATCGACGATGCTGGTGGCATCGACGCCGGGAACCGCGAAGCTGTTGCTGATGAACAGGCTGCCGGGGCGCATTTCGCGCTCGACCTTGGTCCACAAGGCGGGCATTGCCGCCGGCGAGAGAAAGGCGTAGACGATGTTGTAGTGCGCGAGCTTCGCCTGCCAGAAGTCGCCCCACATCCATTTGCAGTTGCCCAGCGCCAGCGTGCGCAGATAACCGATCAGCCAGGTGGCCGGGGCATTTTCGACGCCGTCAAACTGCGCGTCCGGGCGAGCCCTGGCGAGCGGGCGGAGGACGCTGCCGATGCCGGCGCCGAGGTCGACAAAGCGCAGCGGCGCAAATTCAGCGCCGAGTTCGGCAAGCGCCCGCGCCGTCTCGTCGTTGGAGAGATAGAGCGGCACCTGACCGCTCAGCGCGCCGCGATAAACGAGCCAGAGCAGAACGAAAGCCAGCAAGAACCAGGCGGGGTCGAGCGCCAGGGCGGCAAGCGCACAGGCGAGCGGCGCGAAGATCGCGTGCATCACCCGCCACCACCAGGCCTGGCCGGTGAGGCAAGCGATCAGCAGCGCGACAGCGCCGATGGCCAGCGCCGTTTCCGGCCAGGGCAGCGCTTCATCGCGCAGGGCGAAGTAGGGCCAGGCGAGCGCCAGCACGATGAATGCCGCGGCGCCCTGCACAGCCAATTGGCGCCGGTGCGGGCTGGTGGCCGGGGCGAGCGCCGCGGCGTCGGCCGGCGTTTGCGGATCGACGGGCGGCTCGTTGGCGGGGATGGGCAAGGCGGGCTCCAATGCTTGGTGTTGCATTGTATCCCGCGTTCGCGCGCCGCACTCGCGCGCGAACGCAAGAAATGATGCTTCTCGGCACACTTTCTGCTATAGTGTTGCCCAACTCGAAAGAAGTGTTTGACAATCCTCGTCTGGAACGGCAAAATTTCCGGTTCCGAGTTGGAGGGATACCCAAGCGGTCAACGGGATCAGACTGTAAATCTGACGGCTCTGCCTTCGAAGGTTCGAATCCTTCTCCCTCCACCATGAATGCCTCTGTAGGCGGGGGCAATAGGATTTATGTGCTGCGGGTAGCTGGTTTTGCGGGTGTAGCTCAATGGTAGAGCTGAAGCCTTCCAAGCTTATGACGAGGGTTCGATTCCCTTCACCCGCTCCATATATGCGGCTGAAAAGTTTGTTTGAAATTGCGAGCAGGATGCCCATGTAGCTCAGTGGTAGAGCACTCCCTTGGTAAGGGAGTGGCCGGCAGTTCAATCCTGCCCATGGGCACCACGGTGCATGCACCGAAGGTTTTTTGACTTCTAACGTTTTGAGGTACCGGCGATGGCTAAGGCAAAATTTGAACGGACGAAGGTTCACGTAAACGTCGGCACGATCGGTCACGTTGACCATGGGAAGACGACGCTGACGGCGGCGATCACGAAGATCATGGCGAAGAAGTACGGTGGTGAGGCAAAGGCCTACGACCAGATTGACGCGGCGCCGGAAGAGAAGGCGCGGGGGATCACGATCAACACGGCGCACGTTGAATACCAGACGGCGAACCGCCACTATGCGCACGTGGATTGCCCGGGCCATGCGGACTACATCAAGAACATGATTACCGGCGCGGCGCAGATGGACGGCGCGATCCTGGTGGTATCGGCGGCTGACGGCCCGATGCCGCAGACGCGCGAGCACATTCTGCTGGCGCGCCAGGTGGGCGTTCCCTACATCATCGTGTACATGAACAAGTGCGACATGGTCGACGACGAAGAACTCCTGGAACTCGTCGAAATGGAAGTTCGCGAGCTCTTGTCCAAGTACGACTTTCCGGGCGATGACATTCCGATCATCAAGGGCTCGGCACTGAAAGCGCTCGAAGGCGATACCGGCGACATGGGCGAAGAGTCGATCATGCGTCTGGCCGAAGCGCTCGACACCTACATTCCGGCGCCGGTTCGCGTCATTGACAAACCTTTCCTGTTGCCGATTGAAGACGTCTTCTCGATTTCCGGTCGCGGCACGGTGGTGACCGGGCGGGTTGAGCGCGGCGTCGTCAAGGTGGGCGAGGAAATCGAGATTGTCGGCATCAAGCCGACGATGAAGACGATCTGCACGGGCGTTGAAATGTTCAGGAAGCTCCTCGACCAGGGGCAGGCGGGCGACAACGTGGGCGTACTCTTGCGCGGCACCAAGCGTGAAGAAGTCGAGCGCGGCCAGGTGCTGGCCAAACCCGGTTCGATCACCCCGCACACCCACTTCACGGGTGAAGTGTATGTGCTCTCGAAGGACGAAGGCGGACGGCACACGCCGTTCTTCAACAACTACCGTCCGCAGTTTTACTTCCGCACGACCGACGTCACCGGGGCGATCTCGATGCCCGAAGGCGTTGAAATGGTGATGCCGGGCGACAACATCCAGATGACGGTGAAACTGATTGCGCCGATCGCCATGGAAGAAGGTCTGCGCTTCGCCATCCGTGAAGGCGGCCGTACCGTCGGCGCCGGCGTCGTCGCCAAGATCATCGAGTAAGACACAGACGTTAGGGCGTTCCGGTGACGGAGCGCCCTTGGTCTCTGCTGCAGGGGCATAGCTCAACTGGCAGAGCGTCGGTCTCCAAAACCGAAGGTTGGGGGTTCGATTCCCTCTGCCCCTGCCACCACTACAGATAGATCCGACGAAATGGCCGATAAAATCAAGTTTGCGTTAGCATTGTTGCTCCTTGTTGCCGGTGTTGCCGGTTTCTATTTCCTCGCCGAACAGGCGATGATTTTGCGCGTGCTGGCGGTCTTTGCCGGAATCGGATTTTCCGCAGCCGTGGCCTGGCAGACCGAACCGGGACGCCAGTTTTTCGTTTTCGCCAGGGAAGCGACGACAGAAGCGAAAAAAGTCGTCTGGCCGTCGCGCAAGGAGACCCTGCAGACCACCGGCCTGGTCTTCGCTTTTGTGGTCGTCATGGCGTTCTTTCTCTGGCTGACCGACAAGAGTCTGGAATGGGTGCTCTACGACCTGATTCTCGGCTGGAGGAAATCATGAGCAAACGCTGGTACGTCGTTCATGCCTATTCCGGTTTCGAGAAGAGCGTCCAGCGCGCACTCGAAGAACGCATCCAGCGCCAGGGCATGCAGGACGTTTTCGGCCGCGTGCTGGTCCCGGTTGAAGAAGTGGTCGAATTGAAACTCGGCCAGAAGAGCATTTCCGAGCGCAAGTTCTTCCCCGGTTACGTGCTCGTCGAAATGGAGATGAACGACGAGTCCTGGCACCTCGTGAAGAGCACGCCGAAAGTGACGGGTTTTGTCGGCGGTTCCGCCAACAAGCCGACGCCGATTTCCGAAAAGGAAGTCGCGAAGATCATGCAGCAGATGCAGGACGGCGTCGAGAAGCCGCGTCCCAAGGTGCTCTTCGAGCCGGGCGAGATTGTGCGCGTCAAGGACGGCCCGTTTACCGACTTTCACGGTTCGGTCGAACAGGTCAATTATGAAAAGAACCGCCTGCGCGTTTCAGTGACCATCTTCGGTCGCGCGACGCCGGTGGAGCTTGAATTCGGTCAGGTCGAAAAGGCGTAGATTCGCGCATGGATTCGAACTGACAAGCAGATCGCGGCGCCTGTTGCGGGGCGTCGCCGCAGCGCGGCTTGACGGCCGCATTTGTTGTTGGGGAGCGCCATGAAAAGCGCGTTTGTACCCATTTAAAGGAGTGGTATCGTGGCCAAGAAAATTGTCGGCTTCATCAAGCTGCAAGTACCGGCGGGCAAAGCAAATCCCTCGCCGCCGATAGGTCCGGCGCTCGGTCAGCGCGGCCTCAACATCATGGAATTCTGCAAGGCGTTCAACGCCCAGACCCAAAATCTCGAACCCGGCCTGCCGATTCCGGTGGTGATCACCGCTTTCGCGGACAAGAGCTTCACCTTCATCATGAAGACGCCGCCGGCGACCATCCTGATCAAGAAAGCGGCCGGCGTCCAGAAGGGCAGCCCGAAACCGCATACCGACAAGGTGGGGACGCTGACCCGCGCCCAGTGCGAAGCCATCGCGACGCAAAAAATGCCCGATCTGACCGCCGCCGACATGGATGCCGCCGTGCGCACGATCGCCGGCAGCGCCCGTTCGATGGGCATCACCGTGGAGGGCCTCTAACATGGGCGCTTTGAGCAAACGTCAAAAAGCCTTTGATGGCAAGATTGATCGCAACAAAAACTACCCGGTCGGCGAAGCGCTGACGATGGCCAAGCAGTTTGCCACTGCCAAGTTCGACGAGTCGATCGACGTTGCCGTCAGCCTCGGCATCGATGCGCGCAAATCGGATCAGCTGGTGCGCGGTTCGGTCGTTCTGCCGGCCGGCACGGGCAAGGTCGTGCGCGTCGCCGTCTTCGCCCAGGGCGAAAAAGCCGAAGCGGCGAGAGCCGCGGGCGCCGACATCGTCGGTTTCGAAGACCTCGCCGCCTCGATCAAGGCTGGCAATCTCAACTTTGACGTCGTCATTGCGACGCCCGACGCCATGCGCGTCGTCGGCCAGCTCGGCCAGATTCTCGGCCCGCGCGGCCTGATGCCCAACCCCAAGGTCGGCACCGTGACCATGGACGTGACCACCGGCGTCAAGAACGCCAAGGCCGGCCAGGTCCAGTACCGCACCGACAAGGGCGGCATCGTGCACAGCACGATAGGGCGGGCTTCTTTCACACCCGAACAGCTCGCGGAAAACCTGAAGACGCTGGTCGACGCGCTCGCCAAGGCCAAGCCGGCGAACTCGAAAGGCATCTATCTCAAGAAGATCGCCGTGTCGAGCACCATGGGTCCGGGTGTGCGCGTGGATTCGGCAACTCTGTAAGGAATGTGCGGGGCCGGGATCGGCTCCGGAAGGAACTTTGGGCTGCCGGTTGGCGGTATCGCCGGCAGATCGTCAAAGACCGCAGGTGCCCGATGGCGAATTGTGGAATGTGATACGCCGGAAGGTTTAAGTGTGCAGGCTGCCTGCGTAGACGGTGTACCCCGAACAGGATTGCAGCTGCTTTTTGAGGACTGCTGATGCTCTTGGTTCAGGTCGCCGTGGGTGCGTTGTGTCCAGCCGGACGCGGCGCGTGTTGACTTGATAGGAGAAAGGACCCATGGGTCTCAATCTTGATGAAAAAAAAGCCGTCGTGGCTGAGGTGTCGGCTCAGGTAGCCAGCTCCCAGACTATTGTCGTGGCTGAGTACAGCGGTCTTGGGGTGGTTCAACTCACCAAGCTGCGTGCGCAGGCGCGCAAGTCGGGTGTGTATCTGCGTGTGCTGAAGAACACCCTGGTGCGTCGCGCGGTCGCGGGCAGTGCCTTCGCCGACCTGGCGGGTAAGATGAGTGGCCCCCTGATTTACGGCATGTCCGCGGATCCTGTGGCGGCGGCGAAGGTGCTTAGCGACTTTGCCAAAACCAATGACAAGCTGGTTCTGAAAGCCGGCGGCTATGCCGGCAAGCTGCTCGACAAGGCTGGCGTGCAAGCGCTCGCGGCGATCCCGAGCCGAGACGAACTGCTGGCCAAACTGCTCTACGTGATGCAGGCACCGGTTTCCGGATTCGCCGTCGCACTCGGCGCCCTGGCCCGGCAACGCGAAGAGGCTGCCGCCTGAGCGCGTATCCGCACCCCTTGACAGTTTTTATGATTATCCCGATTTAGGAGTTTAACGATTATGGCGATTAGCAAAGAAGACATCCTCGAAGCCGTCGGCGGCATGACGGTCATCGATTTGAACGACCTGGTCAAGGCGTTCGAAGAGAAGTTTGGCGTTTCCGCTGCAGCGGCGACTGTAGCCGGTCCGGCTGCGGCGGCTGCTGCCGTTGAAGAGCAGACCGAATTCACCGTCATGCTGCAGCATTTTGGCGAGAAGAAAGTCGAAGTCATCAAGGTCGTTCGCGCAGCGACCGGCCTCGGCCTGAAGGAAGCCAAGGATCTCGTCGATGGCGCTCCGAAGCCTGTCAAGGAAGGCATCAACAAGGCGGACGCCGAAGCCCTCAAGAAGTTGCTCGAGGATGCCGGTGCCAAGGTCGAGATCAAGTAATCTCGGCGTAGTAAGCGGGGCTGGCAGCTTTTTGGCTGTCGGCCCTTTTGTGCTTTTCCTGAAACGACGATGGCATAATGTCGTTTTTATCGATTGGAGCGCAGTACCGTAGCGCGCAAACGCAAGGACGAATGGCCGTGCTGCACGGGGCGAACAGTATCTTTTTCGCCGAACCAATCCCCTTGTGTTTGTCCGTTGCGAACCGGCAGGAGTCTATGCACTCTTTTCGGGATGCGCTAAAGGATTTTGCTTTCTAAGCTCGGAGCGACCATGACCTACTCCTATACCGAGAAAAAACGTATCCGCAAGAGTTTCGCCAAGCGCGCCAACGTGCTTGACGTTCCCTTCTTGCTGGCGACGCAGCTGGAATCTTTCACCGCCTTCCTGCAGGCTGCAGTCCCGCCTGCCCAGCGCAAGAGCCAGGGCCTGCAAGCCGCGTTTTCCTCGATCTTCCCGATCGTCAGCCACAGCGGCAATGCCCGGCTCGAATTCGTGAGCTTCGCGCTTGCCGAGCCGGCTTTCGACGTCAAGGAATGCCAGCAGCGCGGCCTGACCTTCGCTTCGGCGCTGCGCGCCAAAGTCCGCCTGATCATCCTTGATCGCGAAACGCCCGATACGGTCAAGGAAGTCAAGGAGCAGGAAGTGTACATGGGCGAGATTCCGCTGATGACGACGACCGGTTCTTTCGTCATCAACGGAACCGAGCGCGTCATCGTTTCGCAGTTGCACCGCTCGCCCGGCGTCTTTTTCGAACACGACCGGGGCAAGACGCACAGTTCCGGAAAGCTGCTTTTCTCGGCGCGCGTGATTCCCTATCGCGGCTCGTGGCTCGATTTCGAATTCGACCCCAAAGACATCCTCTTCTTCCGCGTCGACCGTCGCCGCAAGATGCCGGTATCGACCCTGCTCAAGGCGATCGGCTTGAC
>Ga0118677_10013827_pt1 | contig 11531 bp, 6 predicted proteins | sample AliMusrvi5mmetaG_FD_86154 | JGI IMG/M metagenome (GOLD analysis project Ga0118677, IMG submission 86154) | reverse complement strand
AGATGGGACATCATCACTGTCGAAGTATTTAACCTTGCATTTCAGATAAATCAGCCCATCCTCTTTTTCGAGGCTTATTTTCAATTTGCGCAGTTTTGAGAAATCAATCAAAAAATCTGTTGAGACAGGAGTCTGTGAACAGGACATCCCCTCTGCCACATATTTGAGAATATTACAGGCTTCTTCTCCATAAGTGACTATCTCTCTTTTGAGTTCTGGTTTTTTCATGTGAAACTCCTTTTCAATTTCATCAGAATTTCTAATTAAATGCTCACAGCCGCCAGCATTTCGCTCACGCAAGTGAAAACCCTCTTCTTTCCTCAACAACCGATGAAAGATAAAGAAGAGGGATGAAACTGTGCAAAAACATCTATAATTATTTTAAGATGGAATTGTTAAAAAATGATTAATAAAAATAAAAGATGTCAGATATGCCCCTAACCGCCAAGTCAGCCGTGAATAACAGCGAGTGTGAAAATTCACCGAACCGATGGCAGAATAGCTGTGAGAAAGGCCATACCGGCTAACAATCTGTAAAGACTCAATCATGCGTGCAGATGAAATTCTTCAGGTTACCATTTACGGGATAGAATAGAATCTCTTTCGGTCTGTTCTTTACTGGAAAGCGCATCATTCTCACAAGGCTCATCGCTGGAGATCCGAATTTCGTCTTCCAGTTTTGATATAATCTCTTTTTTCCAGCTCAATTGAATTTCAATTTTCTGTTTTCCTTCTTTTATGGCTGTTTTCAGTTCCAGTTCAATGGGTTCAACAGGTTGCAGAGTGGTAAAAAGACTTCCATTCTGTATCACTATTTTTCCTTCATTCAGACATGCTGCCATATCGGAAAGCAGATTCGCAACAGCAACTGTTTGAATTTTACATTTAACACAAATTTCATTTTTTTTCATTTCCTGATCCTTTCTACATGGTATGGCAAGATTTATTCTTGCGCGTTTTCACCTGTGATAACCCCATCAACAATACCTCTTGAATCTGATGAATTGTCATCATCAGGCTTCCCTGACAGTGAATGCAAAAAAATACTTCGTTTCTTTTTTTCTTCTTTTATGCGTTTTTCAGCCTTCTGCAAAAATTTTTCTATTGTTTTGTTGATTGTTGTTTCAATATCCAGACGCCTCCCCATGCTGCGAGCTTCCTCTTTTGCAGCCAATAACCGATTGGCCAGATCCCCCCGGACATTGAAAATCATCCGTTTAATTTCTGACTCTTCCTTGAAAATGCTCATGTTATCCTCTTTTCCACAGAAAACTTCATTGTCAGTCGAGTCACATTTCTCGTCTGGCCAAAATTTGAAGTCAACCGTACGTTGATTCTGATGCACGGAATCAATCCATACGAAATTATTGGCTGACCGAAAAACGCACCATAAATGAAGAGAAGCAAAGATAGTCATTGCCCTTGACAAAAAAAATAATAATTTGTTAACAAGGAGTTAATTTTCAGTTAACACACCCCGGAGTTCTGCTGGCTACTTTTGCACCAAACGATTCCAATGAAGTATCCTGTCTTGTTTTTCTTTATTTTACTTATTGATCTTGCGGTGGTTACCGTGTTTGGCCAGGGTTCCATCCAGGGCAGGATTCTCGACGGTAAAACAAAAGAAAGTATTGTCGGCGCCAGTGTGTTTATCAAAGGTACAACAGTTGGAACATCCACCGATATTGAGGGCAACTACCTTATTAAAAATGTAAAACCGGGCACCTGTGATATCGTTGTCTCCTTTATCTCTTATAAAACCGACACCATTAAAGGTGTAAAAGTGCAAAAGGAAAAAGTCACAAAACTCGACCACGAGATCACGGAAACCACCACCCAGCTTTCGGAAGTTTCGGTTACGGCGCGGAAAAAGACCGATACGGAAATTTCGGTTATCAATTCCAGCAAGCAAAGCAACCTGATCATTGTTGGTGTTTCCTCTCAACAGATCGCAAAATCACTGGATAAAGATGCTTCCGAGGTTATCAGGCGGTTACCGGGCGTGACCATCATGGGGGGGCGTTTTGTGGTGGTGCGTGGCCTCATCGAGCGATACAACACCGTTTGGCTCAACAATGCCTCAACGCCGAGCAGTGAAACTGACCAGCGCGCCTTCTCATTCGATATCCTGCCAAGCAACATCATCAACAACATTGTAATCTATAAAACACCGGCACCGGAAATTCCGGCAGACTTTGCAGGGGCGTTTATCCAGATCACGACGAAAAATATTCCGGAGAAAAACAGCCTGACTTTTGGATATACAGTTGGATACAACGATGGCTCCTCCCTGAGGGGATTCCAGAAATACAAGGGAAGTTCGACCGACTGGCTCGGGTTTGATGACGGAACACGAAAATTGCCCGGTATCGTCCCCTCGACCAATTCGGTTTTGCAAATCCAGGATTACAACACCGGTTCCCCTGAGCAACAGGCCATCCGAAAGCAGCAAATGCTGGATATTTCACATTCTTTCAGTACGACTTCATCCAGCCGGAATATTACCGCACCACCCGACAATAAATTCAATATTGATTTTAGCCGGATCATCAAGGCCGGGAAGATGAAAATAGGTACGGTGACTTCACTTAGTTATAAAATAGCGCATACTACCGACGATATCCAGAGATCAAAAGTTGAATCCTACGGAACCACTACTTCAGGAGTGACCTATTCAAAATTGTATAACGATCAGGAATATGACGAAGCGGTTTATATCGGAGCGATATCAAACTGGTCGCTGCTGACCGGGAAAAATGTGTTTGAATTCAACAATCTCATCAACCAGACGGGCATATCCTCAACCATCATCCGCAACGGGATCGACCATTACCGCGACGACAACATGGTGTATAAAACCATGCTCGGTTATTCCAGCCGTACGATCTACTCAGGTTCACTGAGTGGAAACCATCAGATCGGCGAGGAAAACACGCTGGGCTGGACCCTTGGATATTCCTATGCAAACCAGAGCGAGCCCGACAACAGGCTGATCAACTATTATGCGCCTAAAAAGACCGGAACAGACTATTACCCATACCAGCTTGAGTATACTGCAACAGCCAATGCTGATGCGAATGCCCGGCTTTTTTCTGATGTCAGGGAAAATAATTACAACGGTAACATCAATTACCAGCATACCTTCACCTTTGGAAATTTCAGGCCCGACATCAAAGCAGGTGTCTTTTGCGAGGATAAAAACCGGAATTTCTACATCCGGCCTTTCGGAATTATCTGGGCGAAAACCGGTGTAACCAACCAGGAGATCCTTCATCAGCCAATAGACAGCGTATATCAGACCGGGAATTTCAATTTTCAGGATGGAGTTGTTTACCGGGAAGTGTATGATCCAAGTTACCAGTATAAAGTCAGCAATACCCTTTATGCGGCATATCTGGCCGTAAAGATTCCCGTAGCAAAATTTCTCACAATTTATGGCGGTCTGCGAGTTGAAAGTGATCACATGATCCTGTCGGGGCCAGACCAGAACCGTGAGTTCGCCACACAGACCAAAAGGGATACCACCAACCTCTTCCCTTCGGTTAACATGACTGTCAACATCAATGAAAACAACCTGTTCAGACTTGCTTACGGACGAACCATCAACCGGCCTGAATTCAGGGAAGTAGCCCCATTCGCATTTTACAACTTTAAGGAGAATGTCACCATATATGGAAACCCAGATATCAAGTCATGCTACATCAACAATTTCGACCTTCGCTATGAGTGGTATCCGGGACAGGGTGAAATGGTCACTTTTGGAGGATTCTATAAGTATTTCGACAGTCCTATCGAAGCTACCTGGATTCCTGCATCGGGCGGAGAATGGGATTTGCATTATCTGAATGCGATTAAAGCAAACAACATCGGGGTGGAAATAGATGTCAGGAAAAGTTTTCAGAAATGGGGAGCTAAACACAATTTCCTGCGCAACTTCCGGAATTTTTCCCTGGTTCTGAATGCTGCCTACATCAAGTCGAGTGTGGTCACAGATCCCAAATACCTGTTCGTCCTCGATCACGACCGCCCCATGTTCGGACAGTCACCCTATATCGTAAATGCAGGTCTCTATTTCCAGACAGCCAAAAATGATTTTTCGACCAGCCTCCAGTATAATGTTTTTGGAAAACGTATCATAGGAGTCGGTACACCCGATATTCCCAATTCCTATGAAATGCCACGCAACATTCTTGACTTTACGATGCAAAAGAGGTTCGGGAAAAATTTTACAATCAAATTTGGAGTGAAAGACATCCTGAATCAACAGGTTACGATCGAACAGATCATGAAACAGGAAAATCTCCCGGATGTTACCATTCACGTGAAGTCATACACGCCCGGCCGCACTTACTCGCTTGGAATGTCTTACGCCATATAAATTCAATAAACATGTCATCAGATAAAATGAAAAAAGCATTGACAATTATTCTTCTACTGGTAATGTATCTTGCCTCACAAGGGCAAACACTTACTGTTTCATTACCTACAGTCACTGCCACTCCCGGGCAATTTGTCTATATCCCGGTCAAACTCACCGGAGCGAGCAGTGCCGGGGTTCCTGTCAGTGGCGCAAATATCCAGATCAGTTACGATACGGCAGTCTTGAAATATGACACCCTTGCCAATTTTTATTCAGGTACCCCTCAAAACCAGTGGTTTTTTTCAGGGCACGACGGACTGGTATCGGCAAACTGGCTGGAACCAAGTTTGGGCACAGTTGCAATTCCCAACAATACCACGTTGTACGAGATCAAATTCACTTATAAGGGAGGCAATTCACCACTCATCTTCCTGGTGAATGAGTTTACCAATGCAGCCTACGACCTTATCCCGACAACGGTGGTTAACGGTGCCGTTAATGCACCCCTTGTATTCCACCAGGTAACATTCAGGGTGGACATGTCGAGGGAGAACATCACCTCCAACGGGGTACATCTCGCAGGAAGTTTCAATGCATGGAATTACAGCCAGACGCCGATGACACTTACATCAAACAGCATTTACGAAGTTACCATGAGTTTGCAGGAAAATGTTGCCTGCCAGTATCGTTTTGTGAACGGCAATACAGCTTCCGGTCTTGAAACAGTTCCCGTTTCCTGCGGTGTGCTGAACGGAACAGGCCAGTATGACCGGCAAATTACCGTTCCGCATCATGATACCGCCTTTTCCGTGGTATGTTTCAGCATGTGCAGCCATTGCCCGGCGAGTGTTTCGGTGACCTTCAGGGTGGATATGCAAAATGAGACTGTTTCTCCCGATGGGGTGCACGTAGCGGGAACTTTCAATAGCTGGAACTACGCCCAGACACTTCTTACAACGGGTGGAGGAACAATTTACCAGACCTCCATGATCATGGATGAAGGAACCTACCTGGAATTCCGGTATGCCAACGGACTTACCCCCCAGCAGGCAGAAACGGTCCCTTCTGCCTGTTCGCTGAACGGAAACAGGTACTTCACAGTACCGGCCCACGATACCGTGATGACATCTTACTGCTTTGGAAGCTGTACCGCGTGCGGCACGGTTGCGCATTATTCGCATGTCACCTTCAGGGTGGATATGCATTCGCAGGCCATCTCGCCCAATGGAGTGCATATAGCCGGTACATTCCAGAGCTGGAATCCTGCCACGACCTCCATGATCAACACAACCGGCAGCATTTATTCCTATTCCGACAGTCTGCTTACAGGTACTTCGGTACAATATAAATTCATCAACGGGAATTCCGCCGCCGGTTATGAAACAGTTCCCCTGCCTTGTGCTTCGAATGGAAACAGGACCCTGCTTGTGCCGGTCAATGATACCGTGCTGAAAATGGTCTGTTTTTCAGAATGCGATACCTGCGTCTTAACCGGATCGGCGGAGCATCTGCAAAGTGATCCTTCACTTGGGCAGAATTTTCCGAATCCATCTGCCGGACTTACAAATATCAGTTTCAGAACAGGCGGGTATGGATTTCTGAAACTCTCTTTATATAACCCGATGGGACAACTGGTTTCTGTATTGTTCAGCGGGCCATGCAGCCAGGGTTCTTTCACCCTGCCAATCAGAACCAACACCCTGCCTGCCGGAATTTACTGCTACCAGATGAGTTTTACAGGAAATACCGGAACCTTTATTCAAAGTAAAAAAATGATCGTTCAATCAGCCCCGTGATTCAGATAAATATTTTATTAAACCAATTATTTCAAACCTAAAAACCTTAATGATTATGAAAAGAACATTTATGATGCTTGCCCTGCTTATTTGTGCAGTTGTTGCGGGTTTTTCACAGATCACCGACCCGTTTTTCGAACATGTTACTTATGTAGGAGCTTTTGGCAAAACAGACTGGACCCAGGGATGGGCCAACTGGAACCCTGTAACAACGGTCTACCCGGCAACTACGGTTACGGTTGGTAACGGTTCGACTGCACCATCCGTCGGGAGTAACAATGAAATTACAGCAAATACACACTGGTCATCGAGTAATTCTCCGGTCATCGGGAGTGCTTCGTTTACCAACCCGAACCTGGCAGATCCCTTTTTTGAACCGGTCAACTTCGTGGGTGCTTTTGGAACCTATGACTGGACACAGGGATGGTCAAACTTTGATCCCCAGAATACAGTTTATCCCCCAATTAATATTACCGTCAATGGCGGACATATTTCCACCAATACAACCTGGACATCGGGCAATGTTTACCTGCTAAACGGCTGGGTTTATGTTGATGCCGGAGTGACCCTTACCATTCAACCCGGAACTGTTATCCGTGGTGACAAAACCAACAAGGGCGCCCTTATCATTGATCGTGGCGGCAAACTTATTGCCCAGGGAACCGCAGCTCAGCCTATTGTTATGACATCAAACCAGGCAGCCGGTTCACGCGACCGTGGCGACTGGGGCGGATTGATCCTTTGCGGATATTCGACTATCAACCAGGTAGGCGGAACAGCAGTTATTGAAGGAGGTGTCGGTTCAATCTACGGAGGTGGTACGACTCCCAACAATGCTGATAATTCAGGCATCCTCAAATACCTGCGCGTAGAATTTGCCGGTTATCCATTTGCCCCCGACAATGAGATCAACGGGATCACCTTTGGCGGTGTAGGGAATGGAACAACCGTGGATTATTGCCAGGTTTCATATAGCAACGACGATTCTTTCGAATGGTTTGGCGGTACAGTGAATTGCAAACACCTTATTGCTTTTCGCGGACTTGATGATGAATTTGACACAGACAATGGTTTCGGTGGAAAACTTCAGTTCCTTGTTTCCCTCAGAGATCCGAATGTTGCCGATATTTCAGGCTCAAACGGTTTCGAATCTGATAATGATGCCAATGGAAGTTCAAACCTGCCTCTTACCCATTGCATTTTTTGCAACGTAAGTATTTTTGGCCCGCTGGTTACACCTGCAACTCCAATCAATGTTAATTTCAAACGTGCCATGCACATCCGCAGGAATTCAACCCTTTGTGTTTACAACTCGGTTTTTGCCGGCTGGCCGGTAGGTCTTTATATTGATGGAAACAATACGCAGGCAAATGCCATGAATAATGTATTGCAGGTTGAAAATTGCATCATGACAGGGATGGCCTCAAACTTTGCCGTTCCCTCAGGACAGACCTGGAGCGCCGCCGACGAACAGAACTGGTACATGGCTCCAAGCCGTCACAACAGTGTCCTGCCAAACAATACTGATCTCGGACTGGTTGATCCCTTCAACCTTGCAGGCCCGAACTTCACACCGGCAAAAACGGTTTATAAACTCAATGGCTGGCTTTTCGTAAGAAACGGAGCCACGCTGACCATTGACCCGGGTACTATTATCCGTGGCGATAAAACAAACAAGAGTGCGCTGATTATCGAGCAGGGTGCAAAACTGATGGCAAACGGAACCTTGACCGAACCCATCGTGTTTACGTCAAATGAAAATGCCGGAGCCCGCGATCGTGGCGACTGGGGTGGCGTGATCCTTTGCGGTCTTGCTACGGTTAACCTTCCCGGGGGCACCGGTGTTATCGAAGGTGGCGTGGGTTCCCCGTTTGGTGGTGGAGCTACTCCCAACGATGCCGACAATTCAGGATCTCTCAAATATGTACGCATAGAATTCGCAGGTTATGCGTTCCAGCCAAACAACGAAATCAACGGATTGACCCATGGTGGTGTCGGTAACGGTACCGTTGAAGACTATATACAGGTTTCATACAGCAATGATGATTCTTATGAGTGGTTTGGTGGCACGAACAATGGCAAGCACCTGATTGCCTTCAGAGGCCTTGATGACGAATTTGATACCGACAACGGCTGGAGCGGAAAATACCAGTTCTGCGTTGGTCTGAGAGACCCCAACGTAGCGGATATCTCCGGCTCAAACGGATGGGAATCTGACAACGATGCTAACGGAGACGGTAATACCCCGATCACCTCGGGAGTTTTCAGCAATACGACCATTGTAGGTCCGATGATTAATCATACCACAACCGTTAATTCAAACTTCAAACGTGCCATGCACATCCGCCGGAATTCCCAGTTTAAAACGCACAACTGTATTTTCATGGGATGGCCGGTTGGTCTTTATATTGATGGAAACAACACACAGGCAAATGCCACTGCAAACACGCTCCAGGTTGAAAATAGCTTCATGTCGGGCATGGGAATGAATTTTGACGTTCCTGCAGGACAAACATGGAGTGCGGCCGACGATTCGGTTTGGTTCATGGATCCTTCCCGTCATAACCAGAAATTTTACCTGAACACAGATATTCAGCTTGTTGATCCTTTTAACCTGAACAGTCCGAACTTCCTTCCTATGCCTACTTCACCTGTATGGGGCGCTTCACGCTGGTCAAGAACCGTTTCAGGACTTGTAACCTATGATAACACAGCCAATACCCCGATGAATGGCACGACGATCACATTGAAAACCCAGAGCGGTGCTGTTGTTGAAACTGCAACGGCAAACGCAAGTGGAAATTTCTCAATTTTCGCGATCGACGGAGTTTATGTATTGGATGCATCCAGCCCGAAAGCATGGGGCGGACTCGGTATTCAGGACGTTATCAACACCCGTAAAAAGATCTCCAACCTGATCACCTTCACGCCGCTTCAGAATAAAGCTGCCGATGTTAACCAGACCAACACGGTGAACGTTCAGGATCCGATTGTCATGCGTCAGAAACTTGCAAACACGCCGTACCTGACAACATGGAAGATCGCAAACTTTGTATTTGAAACCCCGACAGTGACTGTAAATGGTTCAAACGTTGTTCAGAATATCAAATCACTGGCTGGCGGCGATGTCAATAACAGTTTCGTTCCTGCTGCAAAGTAAAAAGGAGACTATGAAGTATTCACTGCGAAGACACCAGGACACAAATATTTAAAAATCAACCACAATTTCCAGGTGTCCTGGTGTCGCGGCAGTGATCGCCAACTTTTACGACAGCATCTAAAAATTTAACGGATAACAAAATGAAGAAAGTACTTATTACATTCCTTTCAATCTTTGCGTTTATTGTTTGTCAGGCGCAGATAACAGTTACAGTGGGAAGCGCACTGTTGCAGAATCCCGGGACAGATGTTCATTTGCCGGTTACGGTAAAAGGCCTTAACGGGCCAGCAGGAGGGATTGGTGTAACAGCCCTTGAATTGCACATCGGCTATACCAATACCAGCCTTGTATATGATACTACTCTTAATTTCAGCACCTTGACGCCGTCTCCTCAATGGTTTTTCGGCGCGAATGGTATCGAATACAGTACAAATTGGCTGGAACCTACTGGCATAAAGTTAAACATTCCGGATAATACTGCGCTTTTTGATGTTGTTTTCCATTACCTTGGGGGTGCCACACAGCTCACATTCGACACAGCCCGCTGTTTGGTGGTAGATTCAGCTTTCAATATCGTTCCGGGAGTACATTATGTCAACGGACAGGTTACCCCGTCACTAGGTTCAGGCGAATCAAGGTGGAACGGAACAGGCCCGTGGAACACGGTTGCCAACTGGAGCAATGGAATACCCGGAGACAGTACAAACAGCATTATAGAGACAGGAGTAGTCACAGTACTTTCAAAAGCCGTATGCAAATCCATCACGATCAACCAGGGTACGATCGTCAATCTTTCGCCTGATTTTTCGCTGACTGCAAATAAGAATTATACCAATAACGGAACATTAAACCTCCAATCGGATACCAGTGGTACCGGCTCACTTATCGTGAGGGGTTCAGTTTCGGGGTCGGGAGTGAATACTTTTAAGCGGTATCTTGATTTCACTTCCGGATTTCCCAACCTGGTCTCATCACCGGTATCCGGCGCGAAAGCGAACATTTTTGGAACCAACTCCGTTGAAAAATACACAGAAAGTTCTGCTTCATGGGCCGTCATTCCCGGAACAGATAATCTCGAAAGCGGACTGGGTTACCGCATCAGCGGGTCGGTCTCTGCAACCTTTTCATTCCAGGGCATGTTCCCTGTCGGCGATGTTACCCTGGGAAACCTCTCATTTTCCGGAACAAGTCAGTCATCATCACGGGGACTGAATCTTCTGGGAAATCCTTATCCTTCGGCCATTCAATGGGAGCAGGGAAATTGGGGCAAGACCAATCTTGATGGAGCAGTATATATCTGGGATGGCTACAAGTATGTGAGCTGGAATGGTTCGATCGGTTCATTGAAAGACGGAATCATACCGGCGATGCAGGGTTTCTTTGTAAAAAGCAATGCTGCAGGAGCTTCGCTTACCATACCTGCAGGCTCCCGTTTGCACAGCACTGAGCCATATTATAAAGATGCAGAGGCAATTTCCGATGTGATCTCGATGCGGCTTGAAAACACCACAGATATTAACCATTATGACGAGACATTTGTGCATATATTCAACGGCTCGACTGCGGGTTATGACGGAAACCAGGATGCATGGAAATTAACCGGCAACAATGCCTATCCGCAGATTTATACTACAGGATCGGATCAGAGCAAGCTTTCGATAAATACACAACCTGAATTTGTTTCAGTACCTGTGGAATACACGGCAAGTACTGCCGGATCGTATAAAATTTCATTCGGAGGCATTGAATCGTTCAATGCAGGACAGCCCCTGTTTTTTGAAGATAAAACTACCCGGACAGTGATCAATCTCAGAAACTCAGGTGAGTATGTGTTTACCTCGGATGGAACGCAGGAAACCGGAAGGTTCGTGCTGCATTTCCAGGAAGTGGGAATTGATGATCATTCAGGAGGAGCAGCGTTTTATGCCTGGAGCAATGGCCATGAGATCACTGTAGCGAACAAGTCGGGAATTTTACATGCCGGCAAGTTTGAGATTTATAACATGACGGGTCAACTGGTATTTTCAACCGGGAACCTGGATCTGCCTGCAACAATTCAGCAGGATCATTTACCCATTGGTTTATACATCATTAAATTAAACACCAGGGAAGGTGTTTATACTCAAAAATTACTGGTCAGACAGGCCGGCAATTGACGTTTTCATAGAAATACGACACCATATCTTAACTTGTAAAGCAAATGTAAAGCCTTCAT
>Ga0118677_10013826_pt1 | contig 11532 bp, 12 predicted proteins | sample AliMusrvi5mmetaG_FD_86154 | JGI IMG/M metagenome (GOLD analysis project Ga0118677, IMG submission 86154) | reverse complement strand
TGCAGATTGATATCTTCCATCGGAACAACCTGGGCATATCCGCCGCCGGCGGCTCCACCCTTCATTCCAAAGACTGGCCCTAGCGAAGGTTCGCGTAGCGCGATCATCGCATTTTTGCCAATATGGCGCAGCGCGTCCCCAAGTCCGACGGTGGTGGTTGTCTTTCCTTCGCCAGCTGGAGTTGGGCTAATGGCAGTTACGAGAATCAGTTTGCTCTTCTCGCGCTTCGGGAGTGAATCCAAATAGGCCAGCGATACCTTCGCCTTATAGCGCCCATAATTGTCTAGGTGCTCATCTGAAATACCTAAGGTTTTGCCAATCTCGACGATTGGTTTCATAACTGCACCTTGTGCGATTTCGATATCGGACACGATTAACCCCTTGCTTCTTTTACTGCTGCGGTCAAAGCCGGAATGACTTTGTGTAAATCTCCAATGATTGCGTAATCCGCATATGCCAGAATTGGAGCCTCTGGATCGGTATTAATTACTACGATTGTCTTACTATTTTTGCATCCTGCAATATGTTGCATTGCTCCACTGATTCCACAGGCTAGATAGAGATCTGGAGCGACCTTGGTACCAGTTTGACCCACTTGCTCTGCATGTGGGCGCCAACCTGAACTCGTAACAACGCGTGAACAGCCGACTGTTCCTTCAAGCAGCCCAGCGAGCTCTTCGAGGATGCCAAAACCTTCTGGACCGCCAACACCCCGACCGCCAGAGACAATGACCTTGGCATCGGTCAGCGAAACTCCGCCACCTTTGCTCTCGCTGGCGCGACCAATGACTTTAACCAGAGTATCTGCGGGCTCAAGTTTGACCTCGAACTCCTTCACTTCTGCAGACCCTCCGACTTGCACTGGCTCTACTGAGAAAGCTAATACAGAGGCAATGAGGAGATCAGAATGTACGAGAGCATCTTCAAATATGTTCGCGGCCCAACGAGCGCGCGTTACCTCGTGAGGATTGCCAATTTTAATAGCTGTGCACTCTGCTGCCATTGGTAAATCCATAAATGCGGCCAAGTGCGCGAGTTGTTCGTTGCCTCGTGGGCTTCCAGCCGCAATAACCGCCTCTGGCTTAATCTCTTTGACAAGCTCAAAAAGCGCACGTCCGCTTGCCATCGGGGCGTAATCCGTCAGTTCGGGGTGAGTGGCAACATAGAGAGTTTTAGCCCCATATTCGCCAACTTCTGCGGCAACTTTTGCCCCTTCTTTTCCAATAACTATGGCTCGAATATCTCCAGATAATTTCCGAGCAGCTGTGAGCGCGCGAAGTGAGAGTGGATCAATAACGCCGCGGTCGTGGTCAACGAGTACGAGTATCACGCGAGTACTCCAATCTGCTTTAATACTTCGATCAGCGCAGGTACTGCCGCTTCACCTTGGCCCAAGATTTCTGCACTTTTTGACTTAGAGGGTGCCAAAGTAAGGTGCAGCTTCTCCAACTTTGGAACGCGGGGTTCTGCTTTCTTAATATCTACCGGTTTCTTGCGAGATTGAATCCGTCCTGGAACTGATGGATAACGTGGAATATTTAGACCATCTCGAACAGTAACGATCGCAGGAAGTGGCGCTTCGTACAATTCTCGTTCGCTTCCCACGACACGCTCGCCTTTAACGGTTCCGTCTGAAATCGTCATCGCCTTTATATTGGTGATAATAGGTCGGTTGAGTGCGTGTGCAACTCGAATGTGGATCTGATAGCCCGCACTATCTGCAGATTCAGCACCAAAGAGAATGAGATCGAACTTAGTCTCTTCGGCATTAATCGCATTGACAAGGGCAGCCGCCGTTGCTTGTGGATCCCAATCTTGACCATCGGTTTCGAGCAAAATTGCTCGTGAGGCTCCGATCGCAAGTTGCGAGCGCAGTTGTTCTTCGGCATCGGTAGGCCCGAGCGTTAGCAAGGTGAGCGAGCCGCCCATCTGCTCAACTAGTTGAACTCCGGCTTCTACGGCGTTCTCTTCATGAGGACTTATGCCAAAGCCCAGGTGCTTGGTCTCTACATCGCGGTTATCTGGGGTTAAAAGAAAGGTACCGCCCGCTATGGGAACTCGTTTTAAGCAAACAAGGAGATCCATTACGACAAAATCCTCTCGTTCGTAGGATCAAATAGTGGCGTTGCACCCACGCCAGCAACGCTGACTGGGTAGAACTCGCCTAGGTATTCAACAAGGAACTTATTGCCCATGACAGCAAGCTCTGTTGGCAGATATGTCATGAGGATATGTTTTCCAAGCGATGGAGCAGAGCCAGCACTTGTAACGTAGCAGCGTCGTCCATGTGAATCAGTGATCGGACTCTTGTCCAGCATCAAGATCGGTTCCTTGCCCAACATGTAGCGCTTCTCCCCCGTGGATGATGTGTGATCATCAACAAAGAGTGAGACCAGAGTCGTAACCGGCACTTCGCTTCTATGTTTTTCATGAGCAGCCCGCCCAATAAAGTCCTGTTCCTTCAACTTTGGACTCTGCATCCCTGCTTCAACTACGTTGTACTCGGTTTCGAGTTCTGCGCCATACGCGCGATAGCTCTTCTCCAAGCGACCCGTTGTGCCGTAAAGTCCAATTCCAGCAGGAATAAGTCCGTGGGCCTTGCCTGCTTCCCAAATCATCTCCCAAAGCTTGGCGCCTTGATCGATAGGAATGTAAAGCTCCCAGCCCAGCTCTCCGACGTAAGAGATTCGAGATGCCAGAACGCTCAGAGGTCCAACCTCGATCATCTTGCAACTGCTGAATTTAAAAGCATCCTTCGATAGGTCGTTTGTGGTAATCGCCGAAAGGATTTCACGTGCCTTGGGACCCCAAACTCCGATAGTTGTGTAATTAGAGGTCAGATCAACTATCTGTGCCGATCCATCTGCTGGCAACTGATCCTTAAACCACTTCTTATCTGCCATGCCATGCGCTCCACCAGTGACAACACGGAAATGGTCTGCGCCTAAACGCATGATGGTCAAGTCAGATTTGAATCCGCCGTTGATTCCAAGTACCGGCGTGTATACAACCCGGCCGATCGCAACATCCATCTGGCGCAGGGCAACCCTTTGCACGACTGATAGCGCACTTGGTCCAGTGACATCAAAGATTGCAAAGGCGCTGAGGTCAACGACCGCAGCGGTTTCGCGCATCTGTAGATGTTCAGCATTGATGATCGGTGACCACCAACGTGATTCCCATTCTGATGAACGTGGCATTACCTTGTCACCAAATTTTTCAACTAAATGCTTATTTGATTCGTACCAGAATGGACGTTCCCAACCAGCGGTCTCGTAGAAGACAGCTCCTAGCTCTTTCTCGTGAGCATAGAAGGGAGATAGACGTACGTTGCGGTTGCTTGCCCATTGTTCATTTGGATGGACGATCCCGTACATCTTGTTGAATCCTTCAAAAGAGCGAGCCTTTACGTGATACGTCATCTTTTGGTGTTCGTGGAAGCGTGCGACATCTGATGAGTGCAGATCGATCTCGGATTCCCCGAGCACCATCCATTCGGCAATTGACTTTCCGAAACCCGGGCCTTCTTTAACCCAAATTGCTGATGCTGTCCAAAGACCTTTAACTTCAGGAGTCTCTCCAACAATTGGATTGCCATCTGGTGTGAGAGAGAGAATCCCGTTAATCGCATATTTTTCACGTACATTCTCATCACCAATGATTGATGGCATCAGTTCGAGAGAGTGCTCATCTTGAATATCGAAATCTTCTTGTGTGAAGGGAAATTCCGTTGGGGAGAGAGCGGCTGCAGCGTTAGAAGGAATATCTTGTGGGGTATACAAAATTGGACGGTGCGCATATGAACCAACTTCGAGTCCGGTTCCATGCTGACGTTCGTACATATTGGTGTCCATGTCACGGATGATCGGCCATTCGATATCGCCTTTGGAATCCTTGAAGAATGGAACAGGGCCAATATCTTTCATCTGATGTACTGCAGGAGTGAGCGGAATATAAGCCCCAGCCATTGCAGCGAGTTTTGGACTCCAGCAACCAGTGGCAATAACGACGTATTCAGCTTCAATATCTCCGTGGTCAGTGCGAACGCGGGTGATGCGACCGTTCTCGACATCCATGCCCAAGACTTCGATATTTGCAAAAGTTTGTAGAGCTCCCATGGTGACTGCTTCTTCGCGCATAAGCGTTCCACAACGGAGGGAATCTACGACTCCAACAGAGGGGGTATAGAAGCCGCCTAAGATCACGGTTTCGTCGATATAGGGAACCAATTTCTTTATTTCAGCAGGGGTGAGGACCGCCGTATCTGCGATTCCCCAAGAATGGGCCGAAGACATGCGACGCTCTAACTCCTGCATGCGCTCGGGTGTTCGAGCGACTTCGATTCCACCACATTCTGTAAATGTTCCGCGCTCTTTATACTGGCGCATGGATTCAGCCGTGATGGCGGTCATCTCCTTAGAGTGATCCGTCGGAAAGATGAAGTTCGAGGCATGGCCGGTAGATCCACCAGGATTTGGCAGAGGTCCTTTATCAATCTGCACTAAATCGCGCCAACCTAGGCGTGCTAAATGATAAGCAACGCTATTTCCGACAATGCCGGCGCCGATTATCACGGCCTTTGCTTTAGTTGGAACTGTGCTCATAGTCTTCCTGACTTTCTTTTGGTAGTGGTTTACAGACTTTTGCGAATACTTGTTTCAAATCCTTCGATATGTTCTTGCATTGCCTTCGCAGCAGCGCTGGGATCATTGCGAGATATTGCTTCTAGAAGCGTGCGATGTTCGATCACTGCATCGGCCAACCCAGCTACTTGATCCAGGGCCAAGAACCAGATCCGAAGTGCATGGCCGTAGTAGTTATCCAGGGATGAAGCCAGAAATTCGTTATGAGTACATTGATAAATATGATGATGAATCCGTTGATCTAATCCAATTAACTTGGCCATATCTGGCAGGCCCTTAATCTCGTTAATTTCACTTATTAATGCCAGGGTTACAGCGTGATCGGCAGGTGTAGAACGGGATGCAGCGAGTTCGGCTGCCTTAATTTCTAAGACCGCTCTCACCTCGGAGATCGCAGCCAAATCCTTAACGTCGACGCTAGAGACGAACATCCCGCGACGGGGATACACCTCAACCAGCTTCTCGTTCGCTAAAGCGCGCAACGCTTCACGGATCGGAGTTCGTCCGAAACTTAGCTTGGCCATCAATTCACTCTCGCTGATCAAAGAGCCAGGTTTTAGTTCTAGCCGGATAATCATTGAACGAATAGCGACGTAAGCCTCTTCTGATAAAGAGGAACCCTCACGGGAGAAGATATGAATCGGCTGGCTCACAGTTGGATGATATATCAGTCTCTGTCGAATTGATACACAAATTTTCGCCGAGATTGGTCGCTTTTGAGCCAATAGACTCCGCAAATGAGCGAATATCAAGTAATGCGCTGGCGTGAGATCCCTTCTATGGTCATCTCCCGCAGCGGGCAGACCCAGATCAAAGTGGCGCTCCCAGCTAGATTCCAAGAGGCGATCGACGAGGCAGCCATGCGCCTTGGCGCCACCGGGGCGGATGACTACATCGCGGGATGGGCCCGAGATCCTTGGGTTGGTGGCGATGAAGAGCCCGACCTGCTCGCCGCCAGAATTACAGCTGAGTTAGAAGCTGAATTTAGCGAGGCAAAGCTTGGCGCATTTCTAGATTCTCTTGCGAAAGCGAGCGAGTGATGTCCTCTATATACGAACTTTTAGAAAAATCAGCGCTTGCCTCTGATGGAGCGATGGGAACGATGTTGCAGGAAGCTGGCCTCACCGATGGGGGCTCCCCTGAATTGTGGAATGTTGAAAGACCAGAAGAGATTGAGAAGATTTTGGAGGCTTATGCCAGCGCAGGCGCATCCTTCATAACAACCAACACCTTTGGTGGCACTCGCGGTCGCTTGGGGATGCATGGGCTAGAAAGTCGTGTTGAAGAATTAAATAAGGCCGGCGCGGCAATTGCGCGCAAGGTTGCCGACCGCCATCCCGGCGTATTCGTCATGGGAGATATTGGACCTTCGGGTGATCTGATGGAACCGATGGGAACTCTGACCTTAGAAAGTGGCAAAGAGTTATTTGCTGAGCAAATCCGCGGACTTGTTGCTGGTGGAGTCGATGCAATTCTTATTGAAACTATGTCGGATTTAGGTGAAGTTGAAGCGGCTGTAAACGCTGCACATGAAGTTGCTCCAGAGTTACCGGTGATTGTCACATTAAGTTTTGATACTAACTTACGCACCATGATGGGTGTAAAGCCCGCCGCTGCCGTCACCCAACTTGCGGCAATGGGAGTTCGAATCATCGGTGCCAACTGCGGTCGTGGTGTTGATGAGATGCTTCTCATCGCAAAAGAGTTAGTAAGCGCCAGACCCGAGGGAGTTTTCATCATTACGCAATCCAATGCCGGCTTACCAAAACTTCAAGGGGATGTATTTATCTACGATGGTTCCCCAGAAGATATGGCCGACTACGCCCGTCAAATGGTCGAACTTGGCGTAAACATCATCGGATCGTGCTGCGGATCAACCCCTGCCCACACCCGAGCCATTGCATCTACTCTCTAACTTTTACTTCTCTAACTTATCTAAGAAGTAACGGATTTGAATCGCCGCTGCTGCACCTTCGCCTACTGCTGAAGCGAGCTGCTTGGTAGAGCCACCGCGCACATCTCCTGCCGCAAAGACGCCAGGCGCAGAGGTGTTAAACATCTGATCGGTGGCGTGAACTATTCCGCGCTCTTAGTGCAATCTTTAGATAGATATTCCAAAATTATGCACCTTTCTCTTTTGTACTAAAATTACTTTATTTAGTACAATTTTGAAATGACCTCTTTATCGATTTCGCAGGCTCGCGCCGATCTGGCAGATGTCATTTCTCGCGCCCAGAAGAAGCCAATAACGATTTCCAAGCATGGAAAGCCCATTGCCATTCTCATTAACCCTTCCCTTTACCAGGCCATGCTCGAGTCGGTAGATGAGTTGGAAGATATTTCAGCCTTCGATAAGAGCATGGCCGATACCGCACCTTCGATACCTTGGGAGCGCGTAAAGAGGGATCTCGGTCTGCTTTGAGTCGCTATTCCGTTGAACTGCGGCCCCAAGCGCTCAAGGAGCTGCTCGCTATTCCAAATAGAGAGCGACTACGAATAATTGGTGCGATTGAGCTCCTCAGAGATAACCCTATTCCCCCAAAAGCTATCAAACTCAAGGGTCGAGAGGGTTACCGAATCAGAGTAGGCAACTACCGAATAATTTATTCGTTTAATGCAACCCAACTAATAATTCTTGTTGTGGCCATCGGACACCGCAGAGAGATCTACTGAACCTCTTCGAGCTCTGCCGGTTCAACCGAGAGACGAGGTAAGCGCTTTTCCAGCCAGGCCGGAATCCACCAGTTAGCCGAGCCGAAGAGATGCATCAGCGCCGGAACCATAATGGTGCGCAGGACAAATGCATCGATAAAGACCGCAGAGGCAAGCCCTATACCAAACTCCTTGATGACCTTTTCTCCACCAAATACGAATGATGAGAAGACGGTGATCATGATCAGCGCAGCAGAGGTGATGATACGGCCGGTCTCGGTCTGACCAACAATAACTGCATTGCTATTCTCTTTTGTATGTAGCCATTCCTCATGCATACGGCTAACCAAGAAGACTTGGTAATCCATAGAAAGCCCAAACAAAATCGCCAACATGATCACGGGCAGGAAGGCTTCGATCGGTCCTGAACCGATGTTAAGCAATTTTGCTCCCCAGCCCCACTGGAACACTGCAACGACAACGCCAAAGGATGCGCCTGCGGCCAGCAAGTTCATTACTCCGGCCGTCAATGGAATAACGAAGCTGCGGAATGCCAAGAGCAAGAGTAGGCACCCCAGAAGGATGATCACGCCGATAAAGAGTGGCAACTTTCCACTAATAACCGTGGCGAAGTCATCAAAGATGGCGGTTGTTCCGCCCACATAAATTGGAGTCGTGCTCCCAGCGAGAGCCTTTGGAATCACGGTGGAGCGCAACAATGTAATGAGATTACTCGTCTTAATATCCTGTGGCCCCGTTGTAGGAATCACTTGAAGAAATCCAACAGTTCCGTCAGGCGAAGAGATTATCGGGCTCACTTGCACGATCCCCGGAGTTGTTGAAAGTACGTTCGCTACGGTTTGTAGCGCAGCCTTATCCTCTGGAGTCTTGATCTCTGCGATTACCTGCAGCGGGCCATTAGTCCCTGGTCCAAAACCCTTTGCAAGCAAATCATATGCAGATCGAGTGGTAGTTCCCTTTGGATTATTGCCTTGATCTGAAGAACCCAGATGTAAAGAAAGATATGGAATCGACATAACCACGATGATTGCAATCGCACCAAGAGCTAATGAACGTGGAGCCTTGGCAACGGCACGTGACCATTTAGCCCAGGTGCTCTGCTCGTGATCTTTGACGGTGCCTGAGTCAATGCTCCTGCGAGAGCGACGCGAGTGAACGCGACGCTTCATCACACCAAAGAGAGCAGGCAACAAAGTAAGAGAGGCTGCCATAGTTACAAGAACTGTCGTTGAGGCGGCTACTGCAACCCCGTTGAGGAAGGAAAGGCGAAGCACAAATAGCCCTAAGAGCGCGATACATACTGTCGCGCCGGCAAATAGAACTGCGCGGCCCGAGGTGTCAATCGACTTGGCTGCAGCCTCTTCGGGATCTACGCCGCGAGATATCTCTCTGCGGTAACGCGAGACAATGAAGAGCGCGTAATCAACGCCAACTCCCAGACCGATTAATGAACCCAAGATCGGTGCAAAGCTGGCGATACCTATCACGTGAGTTAGCAGCGTGACGATCCCTGTCGCGGTGCCCAGAGCCAATAAGGCAACGCCGAGCGGCAACAACATTGCAAAGAGAGATCCAAAGGAGATGAAGAGAATGACTCCAGCGGCGAAGATTCCAATCAGCTCACCGGGACTTCCCTTGGGAGCATTGAGTTGACCAACTGCTTGACCGCCAAATTCAATTTCGAGATTTGAGGTTGACGCAGCCTTGCCTGCATCTACAAGTGCTTGCACATCCTTACTCTTCAAGAGGCGAGCATTAACAGAGAAGTTCACGGGTGCATAAGCAGTTGTTTGATCTTGGCTGATCTGCCGAGCATTTATTGGTTCATAAGGTGAATTAACAGCCCCAACCGAAGATATTCCAGAAACCTTAGCAAATACCCCTTGCATCGCGTTTTTCACCGAAGGATCATTGACGGTTCCAGTCTTTACGTGAAAGACGATGGTCTCGGTATCGCCCGCCTTTCCTGGAAATGCTTTACCCAGCAAAGAGAGCGCCTTCATGGAGTCCGTACCAGGCAGTGAGAACGAATCGCTGAAGTTAGAGCCCACCGATTGCGCGATGGCGGTGATCCCAAAGAGGGCGATCAACCAAAAACCTATTACATAATATTTTTTACGGAATGCGAAACGGCCGAGTGTCTTCATGGGTCCCTTAATTATTTGTGAGAATTAGTAAGTAGCTAGGGCGCAATCTTACAGGTTCCCTCTGAGCCCGGCAGACCGACAAATATGAGTAATCGCTGTGATATCTCAGGCAGTAGAAGTTGATGCAGAATTCTGCAAAACCAACGCCCGTCCCGACTCCAATCGCGCTACCGGCACGCGGAAAGGAGAGCAAGAAACATAATCAAGGCCTAGCTCATGGAAGAAGTGAATACTGCGGGGATCTCCGCCGTGCTCACCACATACGCCTAATTTAAAATCTGAACGTAGGGCGCGCGCCTGTTCTACCGCAGTATGCAGCAGGATTCCCACCCCCGCTTGATCCAATGACTCGAAGGGATTGAACGGCAAGAGTTCCAGATCTAAATATCGCGGAAGGAATGTGGATTCCACATCGTCACGACTAAATGCCCATGTTAACTGGGTGAGGTCATTAGTTCCGAAGGAGAAGAAGTCTGCATAATGCCCCAACCTGCTCGCAGGTTATCGACAATGCTTAAGCGCAAATCTGAATCCTCATACGGAAAGGCTATCGGTGGTCAGAAATCGGAGAAGTTGCATATAACCGCAGAGGAATTGGTTCACTTCTCCTTGTTATTAGGAGTTTCACCTGCTTTTCTTCTACAACCAACACTCGATCAGCTAGAGCACAATGATTTACTAAAACTTAAAGAGGTTGGAAATCCTGATTTTGAGGTCCGTGCTGTTTCGTGGATGCTTTGGGTACATGGTATTCGACCACTGAATGAGCTAAATCCCGACACCTTTCTCTTCCGAATGCGCGAACTGTCCACAAACCCAATAAATGTAGGTTCAGTTGATAGGCCAATTCCAGCAATGCCAAAGGTTGATGTTTCTTCGCCAGATGGTCTCCACCAAGATGTAACACGCTGGGATCAAGCACGTAAGTCACCGATTTCCGCGCTCATAGATGGCATCACAACTCCGGAACACGGTGGACCAATAACATCACCGCCTAGCAAACATCCCTTTGATGGATTCAAGCGGGGAACGAAATTTGAAAACTTTTATCAAAATGTAAAGAGTTACAACCTGTTGATGCATCATGTCCGTCAATCTGTTGTCTATATGAATAATCCCAACCGCCAACACAATAGAGTGAATGACATCGAGTGGTTCTTAGATCGTATTCGGGAAGATCTATCCTCAATAGCTTTCTATGGTGATGGGGAATCGCTACAGCCTGAAGTAAAAACTTGATTAATTCCCACCTTGCAAATAATCCAGAAAGGAATGCTCGTGACCATGAAACTTTACGTCGGCCTTGTCAGCGGCTCTGAAATATTTCGCACAGAGATTGAGTGGGCACCAGTATTAGTTGTCATCGAGGATATTCGTCGACTAATCAAACTGGAACTTCCTTTGGAATGGCAAGGAACTCTTATTGTCGATGATAAACCGATTTTGTCGACCGACTCTCAGGATTGCATGTTATGGGCTGATGTAAAACGATCAAACAACGGTGGAGTTGATTTAAACGTGGGGCAGTTGCTATGGCGCGGCGGAACGCCGGACTCAAATAGGCCTTTAGGGTAATTGGTCTTAATCAATTTCCATTTGTTGTTATTCCATCAGGCCCACCGTAATATGTTTTATTAAGAGTAGAAGACTTAAGTTGAAGAGCCCAGCCCCCGGTGATATTTACTTTCCATTTGTATTTGAAATGATAAAAACCTTGCCCAAATCCATGCTTAAAATCGTCAGCACAGTAGGGATCTTTTCTTAATTGTGGATGCTTGATTACCGCAACTGTTTTCCACTTCGTGCCACTTCCAAGGGCCTGTAAATATAGAGTCCCCACATTTGCCGTTGGGAGGCAATATTCCACCGTGAGAGATTCCCCCTTCGCGGTTGGATACCAACCAGCACTGGCTATCGCTTGCGCCACAGGTAGATACGAAATAACAAGTACTACTAATAAAAGTTTCCATCTAAACAATCGGATCGCCCCTTTCATTCTCGTCTAGAAAAATCGCTTCGAAGGAACTAATCCTACGTAAAACCTCAAAGGCGGCATCCATCCTGTCTAG
>Ga0118677_10013825_pt1 | contig 11532 bp, 8 predicted proteins | sample AliMusrvi5mmetaG_FD_86154 | JGI IMG/M metagenome (GOLD analysis project Ga0118677, IMG submission 86154) | reverse complement strand
ACTCGATCATGTGGTCGAAATCTTCACCCTCTCCATTCGGGACCTGGGTGACGACACTCCCCAGGGCAGTTCGCTGCTGGTGATGATGATTGTGGGCGGCGCGCTCATGCCTCTGATCCAGGGCGCGTTGATGGATCGCGTGGGAGTACGCCTGTCTCTCTCGATTGTGTTGGTCGGCTATGCCTACCTGATGTTTTTCGGTTTCTTCGCATGGAAGTTCGGCAGGGCCGGGGCGGATGGCGACGGGACGCTGTCCCAACCGCAGAGTCGGAGGGAGGATCGGGATTAAGATCGGGATTGTGCCGGTACTCGACGATCCAGGGTGTAGGCAACCGAGCCCGAGGCGTTGTTGAGATTCAAATCGCCAACGAGAACATCGGCCCAATTCACGAGGTCGGTCGAGGTTTGGACGACGAACTGGGTGCCGTAGGCAGAACTCGGGATATTACCCCCGTTGGGCCATGTCACCTTGCCATTGACCACGCCCGGGTTGGTGGCCAGGCCATTCATACCCATGAAGAAAGCGACGCCGTTTTGCACGCCGTCGTGGTTGGAATCCTCGCCAGGGGTCTGGCCGCCCGCGTTGGTAGCCGCCCAGATATCATACGGGCTGCCGGCGGCGGGAACGACCACGCTGCCGGTGCCGGTGACGAAGCTCGAATTGGACGAGGTGTAGGTGCCGGATGGCTGGACCGTGCCGCCGGTGACGGCGCCGGATGGCAGGACCGTGGCGCCGACTGTGAGATTGGTGACAGTGAGCACGCCGCCGGTGCCGGTATCCACCGAGGTGCCGGTTGCCAGCGTCAGGCTGGCGATAGTTTCCGTGTGGCCTGCCAGCGCCAGGGAACCCGAGGCGAGGGTGACGGACGAGGCGTCGTTAATCTGATCGTTGGCGGCCCATGTGATAACGGCCCCGGTTCCCGTGATGGTGCCGCAGAGAGCGTTGCCGGAACTCTTGTTGAGGGTCACAACGGTGTTCACGTTGGTCGTGCCGGTATAAGTATTGCCGAGGCTGCCGCCAACGGTTTGGCCGTTATCTTGGATGGTCACCGTACCGTTGCCGGAGATGGGCCCGGCATAGTTCGCGTAGTTGCCGCCGCCACTGTCGAGGATGAGCGTGTTGCCATTGAGGTCCACGGGAACCGAAAAGCCGCCGCTGGTCCAATGGGTTTGAGTGACTCCGATCATGCGGCCGGTGTTGCCCCCGCCCACAACGTCGTCGATGCGGACACCGCCATCAGGCCAGCCCGACTCGCAGGGGGTGGTGGCATTGCTGATATCGATCACGGCGGCCGCGGCTTGGCTGGCGGCCAGAGCAAAGCCCGCCGTGCAGGCGAGCGCGAAGCGTCCCAGGAAAACGCTGGTGGATTTGGTAGTCATTGGTATTTTCATAATCACTCGATCTTGATTTTTCAGTCATGCGATCCAATTCAGTTAGATCGATCCGAAGCAAAAAACCCGGATGACACAAGCGGCGGCAGGAAGTTGTGCAACCGGGCGTGTGCTTCGCGTGATCTGATTCTTCGGATGGCCTCTTAATTGAAACGGATCGAGTGTTGCAGGTTTCGGGAGGCCCGCAAGGAAAAAAGTCGGGAAAAAAGGCGAGCCCTTAAATCAGCGGTTCCGAAATCGTTGCTGTGCTGTGCTGTGAGCGCTGAGGCTTGGAAATGCTTGGGTCGGTGGCCCAATACCAATCAGTGGCATAGGTAAGGAGTCGCGGCCGCCCCCTAGAGTCCTTGAAACGCCAAAGATGGTGTCGTCAGGTGAAATTCCTCGTCTTGCGTCTTGGGTCTGAGGCGAGGCCTCGCTAGGCGATTTGCCTATCCACGGCAGGAACCGCGGCCGATACCGCGCCGCGCCGCGCCGTGCTTGGATACGGGTGTCAGACGGGATCGGCCCCATCAACCGCGGCCTCCCACATCGAAACACCAAACTAACAGAAAGAACCGAAACTTATGAAGACCAACCCCATCATGAAACTCACCTTGCTCGCCATCGCGTCGGGCGGCATCGCCTTTGCCACCATTCACACGCTGGAATCCAAGGCCAATCACTCGGCACCCAACATCACGCTCGACTCCAAGCCGATTGATCGCAGCGGCAGCCTGCCTAACAGCTTTGCCGACACCCTCAAGCGCATCACCCCCTCGGTGGTCAAGATCGACATCACCGGCAAGGCCCAGCCGCTGGCAAACTTCGGCGGGTCGGAACGACTCTCGCCATTCGAGCCGTCCGGTGGTGACCTCCGGCGCTTCTTCGAACAACGCGGCCCCGGTGGCGGCCCCCAGGGGATGCCTCGCGAGCACGGTGCCGCCAGTGGCGTGATCATCACCCCGGATGGCTTCATCCTAACAAACCATCATGTCATCGACCATGCCGACAAAGTGCAGGTGACCCTGCAGGACGGGCGCAACCTCACGGCGAAAGTGCTGGGTGACGATCCGAAAACCGACCTCGCGGTGCTCAAGGTGGACGTCGGCGACCTGCCGGCCATCACCTTTGCCGACAGCGACCGGGTGCAAGTCGGCGACATCGTGCTGGCCGTGGGCAATCCGTTCGGCATCGGCGAATCCGCCTCCATGGGCATGATCAGCGCCACCGGCCGCGCCACGCTGGGCCTCGATTACGAGGATTTCATCCAGACCGACGCGGCGATCAATCCCGGCAATTCCGGCGGCGCGCTGGTCGATACCCAAGGCCGCCTCGTGGGCATCAACACCGCCATCCTCAGCCACAACGGCGGGAACAACGGCGTCGGGTTCGCCATTCCCTCCAACCTGGCACGCAGCGTGATGACCGATCTAATCACCGACGGCAAGGTCACCCGCGCCCGCCTCGGCGTGATGATCCAGGATCTAACACCCGCGCTGGCCCGCGAGTTCGGCACCACCGCCAACACCCACGGCGCGCTGGTCGGCGACGTGCCGGCCAAGACGCCCGCTGCCAAGGCCGGCCTGGAAAGCGGCGACATCATCACCGGTTTTGCCGGCCAGCCGGTGCGTGACGCCCGCAGCCTCAAGCTGGCCGTGGCCAGCCACAAACCCGGCGAGCGGGTGGACCTCAAGGTGTTGCGCCAAGGCAGCGAGAAATCCCTAACCGCCACCTTGGAAGCCCTCAGCGGCGACGACCAAGCCACCCCTGCCCGCATGCGCTCCTCCGGGCGCAGCGAGGGCGACTCCCTCAACGGCGTGGCGGTGGCCGACCTCGACCGGGCCACCCGGCGTGAGGCGGACATTCCCGCCGATGTCACCGGCGCGCTGGTCACCACCGTCGATGAATCCGCCGCCGCTTGGGAGGCGGGTCTGCGCCCCGGCGACGTGATTGAGCAAATCAACCACCAGCCCGTCGCCTCCGCCGAAGACGCCGTGAAACTCACTGCGCGTGCGGCGACCAAGGAGACGCTGTTGCAAATCTGGAGCCACGGCGGCAGCCATTTCATGACCGTCGATGAATCCGGCGACAAGCAGTAACTCACCCACCCGTCTCCACTGAACGCCGCCCGTGCTTCCCGCGCGGGCGGCCTTTTTTTTCGCGCAGCGAGGTCTCAGCACAGAGGGGCACGGGCGGCACGCCCCAAAGCAGGAGGACAGGCAGCCATTTATACAGGAAGGCGCGCACGGACCCGAACATCGGATGGCCGGTCATAGTGCGCGTTTCCGTAAGCAACCTTCCAGCAGCACGTCATTTGCCGGCTGGCCGGGGAAAGATGGCGCGGAAGTTGTAACGGTCGTTGGGCGCAGCGTCGCCGTTGAGCGTGAAATCGCTCCAGTCGCCGTTCTGCTGGATGTTGTCCGCCCACTTGAAATCAATCCCGGCGCCGGGAGACAGACCCAATGCGGCGCACGGGATGCTCAATTCCATTTCGTTGCCGGACACACGGCATGGGATACTCACCGGCTGACCCCAGCGGTAACCGCCACCCTGATTGCGCTCCAACGTCGCCGTTGTCGCGCCGGCCGGCACATGGTTCACGACAAAATCGTAACCCAGCCAGCCGGTGCGCGGGTTCTGGTCGGCATCGATGTAGAGCAGCATCCAGTTCGGGTCGGTGCGCGGCGTCAGCGGCGCTTGCGTGCGGACGTAAAAGTATATGTTCCGAGCATCGGCGGAAAACTTGGCAGCGACGATGTCGTTGCGGCCGGTCCGGTTGGTGTAGCGGCTGCCTTTAGCCCAACCGGGGTGGTCGCGCCGCACGGGATCGCCGAGGTCGTCGCGGAATTCCGGCCCGACCTTCGCCCAGTCGTCGAATTTCCCATCAATGACGATGGGCATGCTCCGCACCGGAGGAATCGCCGGCACGCCTTTGAAGCGGCGGATGTTCGCGACCAACTGCCAATAGAACGCGTCGCCGTGACCGCCGAGCATCGGTTCGCAATCCCGGCTGAATTCGCGGTTGAATTCGTCAACGAACGTCACCGGGCCGTCGCCATAAAATGAGCTGGGATGCGCATACCGGCCGGCAATCCACTCGTTCCAGCCGGTGACGAAAATGAGTTGCGGCTTGAGAGCGATGGCACGATTCCATTGCTCGGCAAAATTTCTGCCGGTGAAATCCTGCTGCTCCGGGCCGGGCTGGCTGCCATCGTGAAAACTCCGGCCGTGCGACCGCGGATTGCTCATCACGCTCAATTTTCCGTCCACCGCATTCTGGCCTGCGCCTACGGCGACTTCCTCCACCACACCGGCGGCGTTGGTGAACGCATGCTGCGGATATACCTCCAGCCAACTCCATTCGTTAGGCCCTTGCGGGCCGACGAAATAATCCGGCTGCGGTTTGCGGAACGTGAAGAAATCGTGGCAGGCGGCGTCGCTTTGAGCCACCGACGCCAGTTGCAGATTGCGGATCCCGCGGACCGGTGCGCCATCCGCCGTGGCAGTTCCAAGCGAAGCATTGGTGCTGGTGGAATGACTCCACCAACCGATGTGGCCCACCGGCGCGGAAACCTCTAACACGTAATCGCCCGGCGGCAACGGGTTCGGTGGAGATAGCGTAAGCCACGCGTTGTCGGCCACCTTGTCGAACCGCTGGGTCAAGAGCGCCTGACTCCCCGGTGCGGTGCGGCGCAACGAAAGTGTTAGACCGGCGTTGGCGCTGGCCCAGGTCGGAAAACTACCGCCGACGGAAGTGAATGGTTTATCCGCGTGAAACACCTGCCCCAGCGTGTGACCGACGCGCAGCTCCGCCGGTTGATCTCGATCCACGATGCGAACGATTTGCTGCAACGCCGCCGGATCGGCGAGAATGAGGGGTTTGCCTTCCCAGCGAAACCAGAGATCGGGATACAATCCCGGGCCGTAAAGATCGTGGTAAAGTTCGGTCAACACTTTTTTCGGATCCCAAAACGGACAGAGAAAAGCGATTTGCGGCGTGTGGCCGCCGCGCAGACGAATGCCACCCCACACGCGGCACAATGCCTGCCACGAGCGCGGATAGGTGAGCTGATTCGTCGCGTCGAAGATGACGACGTCCACGCCGGCGTCGTCCAGCATCTGCGCGTGCTTGGCCAGAACCGCGTCATCGTCCGCAACGTAGTAGCCAAACAGCGGCTCGCCCCAGTGATGCGACGCGTTTAGCGGCCCCCAGAGCGGGCTGCCCGGCTTGGTCAACGCGGCGGGATCGGACACGAGAATCTTGGTGTTGTCAAACGGCCCGGCATCACCTTGCTGGCCCAGCCAGAGAAAATAGAAAACGGCGACAAACCGATCCTTCCGGGGCGGGCCCGCCTCCTCACAGGTGGGCAAGGCACGGCCCAGCCCGTCGGTGGCGGGCCAGGGAACTCCCGGACAATTGGACACCGCGCCCATACACGAGTTGACCAGCGCCAACATGCCAAGCCAGAGGCAAATGCGTTTCATGGTTTATTCTGGTAAAGTGACCGGCCCGTGAGATCACGGATCCCGACGGCAGGGAGCGCGGTTCGCGGCAGCGGCGGCAAGGAAGGTATGGGTGTGGACCAAGGTCAAGAAAATGCGTTGTGGGCAGTTCGATTCATTTTGCGGCGTCAGGGGGTCTCGCTCTTTCGATTTCGTGTGCGGCTTGGATCGCGCGCGGTCCATTCGGGTTCCCCCTGCATGCCAACGGGCAAACACCGTGCCGGCCATGCCATCGCCAAGTATTTGGCCTCTTGAGTTCCGCCTCGCCGTCCATCGGCGCAATCGCCGATGGACAACCGCTCGTTTTCTGCTACGTCTGCCCGTAGCCACCCTCAGTACAACAATCTATCCAATCCTATGGCGTCAACACCCGTTCGCACTGATAATCGCATCGCCTTCATGGCGGTAACCGCCTTGTTTTTCATGTGGGGCTTCATCACCTGCATGAACGACCTCCTGATCCCCAAGTTCAAGGCGGACTTCAATCTAACCCAGATGCAGGCCAATATGGTGCAGTTCGCATTCTTCGGAGCCTACTTCCTGGTTTCTCTGGCCTACTTCCTGATTTCCGCCGCCAAGGGCGACCCGATCAACCGGATTGGCTATAAAAACGGATTGGTCCTTGGACTGGTGATTGCCGGGATCGGCTGCCTGCTGTTCTATCCTGCCGCGGAGACCAAGCTGTATGCATTGTTTCTTGGGGCGCTCATCGTTTTGGGTGCCGGGGTGACGATCATTCAGATCGCGGCGAATCCCTATGTGACGATCCTTGGTTCCGAAGAAACCGCGCCCTCCCGGCTCAATCTTTCGCAAGGTCTCAATTCCCTGGGATATGTGATCGCCCCGTTGATCGGTGGAATCCTGCTGTTCGGTTCGGATGTTTACAAAAGCGGTGGTGGTGTCGCTTCCGTCAAAGCTCCCTATGTGGGCTTGGGTGTGGCATTTTTCGTTCTGGCGGCGCTCTTCAAGATCATCGCTCTCCCGGGTTTCAGCCAGGAAGGCAAAGTCGAGGTTGGCATCAAGGTATTCCGGCACAAACATTTTGTCTGGGGCTGGTTTGCCATCTTCTTTTATGTGGGCAGTGAGGTCACTGTCGGCAGCATTCTCATTAACTATATCTGTGACAAACGTGTCCTTGGAACCAGCGCGGACGGGGCCGCCCACTATCTGTCCTTCTACTGGGGAGGCCTGATGATTGGCCGTTTGATGGGTGCGATTTCGATGAGTGCCGTCAGGGATTCCAGGAAATCGGCTTACATGGTGTTTGCGGCCATCGCTGCGACCGCGGTGATTTTCGCCAATGCCACATTCAAGGAGAAATGGACGAACGGCGCATTCATCAATCCGGGAGATGTGGTGCCCTTCTTCGGCTTGGTGGCGCTCAGCTTTGTTTTCTTCTTCATTGGCCGGTCCAGCCCTGGCCGGATGGTCGGCTTGTTCGCGATTGTCGCCACCGCACTCACCGCGATTTCCATGACCGCGTTTTCCCTCGGCAACGCCGGCATGACCGCTCTCTGGTCGATCATCGGAATCGGTTTGTTCAACTCGATCATGTGGTCGAATATCTTCTCGCTTTCCATTCGCGGTCTTGGCAAGGATCGGAGCCAGGGCAGTTCGCTCCTGGTCATGATGATCGTCGGTGGCGCGATCCTGCCGCTGATCCAGGGCTCGCTGATGGACCACTTCGGCGTGTGCTGGTCGCTCAGTGTGGTCTTCATCGGCTTTCTCTATTTGATCCTGTTCGGGTTCTACGGCGCGAGAACCGACGATCTAACGGACAATTCGGAAGGGTCCGTCGGCGCGCGCCACTGAGGGTTGTGCCTTGATCCCGAACAGCCCCCGGATTTTCAAACAAAATTCATGTTTTTGCAAGATGTCGGAAGCGTGGCAGAAAATCAATCTTCAATCCGACGACTGCCTCAATGTTGCTCTCAGATCGCATGAAGCGAGCCGAACTTCGACGGCGGCATGCCATGGACGTCCTTGAACACCCGGGAAAAGTGACAAGGATCGTCAAATCCCACCTCGGCCGCGGCGACCTTTACCGGCAGGTTGCCTTGCGTGATGCGCTCGGCGGCATGATTCATCTTGAGGCGGACCACGTATGAGCGCGGAGTCTCGTTGCCAAAGCGCTGGAACAACCGGCACAGGTGAACCGGTGACACTCCGCAACTTCGTGCGGCATCCGCGAGACTTGACACCCGGAGATAGTGGGATGCCAGATACTCGCGGCATCTTTCGAAAGTCAACCGGGCCTGGGTGAGCTGTTGCAGCGGCTGAATGTCCTCCTTGATACGCTCCAAAAGAAGACTCGAAATCAGCCCGGCCACCTTCAACCGGGAGGTTGCATGCATTTGCGCGGTGTCGATCAATTGGTCCAGCAAATCGTGGATCCAACGCCGTTGCACCAGCACTCCCGGTTGCCCCGCGGTGAGCCCGGCTTGACGCAGTCGGCTAACTGCCGATTGATCGGCAAAATCGAGGAAATACTTGCTCAGTCCAGCTTGGGAACGGGCCTTGATGGAATGCGCGACACCCGGGCCGTAAGTAAAGACCGACCCGGGTTCCAGCAGCCGAGTGCCGTCACTTGTGAAAATCAGGGCGGATCCAGAAGTCCGCTGCGGATTGCCGCGGCGACTGCGGCAGGCAGGCTCTGGACATGCAGTTTTTCAAACACACGGCGGAGATAGTTGTCCACCGTGTGTAAGCTCAATCTCATGTCCTGTGCGGCTCTTTTTTTGGTCATGCCGTTCGCGACGCGACGCAGAACTTCGGTTTCCTGATCGGAAAGCTCGATGTTCTCGCTCTTGTGCGGGAGTTGCTGGAAGGCTTTGAGAACCATTCCGGCAATCTGCGGATCAAGCGGCACACCGCCTTCCGCCACATCATCGAGGGTTCGCAGGACTTTCAGCGCTCCTCCGGTTTTGATGAGATAACCGTGGGCACCTGCCTTGAGCGCGGCGAACACCTTTTCACGATCATGGAAGGCGGTTAGAATGAATACCCTGGCATGCGGAAGTTTTTCCCGGATCGATCCGATCCCTTCCAATCCACTCATCCCCGGCAGCCCAAGATCCAGCAACACGAGATCGGTCTGAAGGCCATCCGTGAGTTGATGGAGTGCTTCCTCCATGGTGGAAAAGCTGCCAACACATTGGTATCGTCCGCTGTCTTCCAGTGCCTCGGCGACGGAGTCTCGGAACAAGGTGTGGTCCTCGATGAGGATGAATGAAACAGGTTTCATGAAGGTTTGGCGGAGTTTGCGCGGGTGATGGGAAATTGCAGAAGGATGGTCGTTCCCTGATCCGGTGACGTGGTGGTTTTCATGGTTCCTCCCAAATGATTGGCTCTTTCCTTGAGCGCTCGCAGACAGAATGGCGATGCGAGTCGTTCGTCGGAAATGCCGCAACCGTCGTCGCTCACTTCAAGCGCGAAAACCTGATTGTGGAGCGAGGTGCGGATCATGATCGAGTCGCATTCCGCATGTCGCAGACAGTTGTGCAATGCTTCCCTGAAAAACAACAAAAGGTGTCGGTTGGTTTCCCTCCCCAGTCGGCATTCTCTCGAGGCGTCATCGCATTCGAATTCCCAATTCAAATCATCCAGCAGGATCGCCGCGGTCTCGCGAAAGTGACCTAACACCGGGCTTTGGAATGCCGAACCCGGCCTCAACAGCCAGACGATGTCGCGCAATGACGCGACGGCTCCGGCGCTGACCAGGCGGATCGTCCTCAACCGGTCCGCCGCGATCTCCGGCTTGTTGAGGGCGGCTTCCGTGAGTAACTGGATGCTGCCCATGGAACTGCCGATATCGTCATGCAGATCCGCGGCAATCCGCGCCCGCAGTGCTTGCAGAATTCGAATTTCCCGGCGGCGGTTAAGGATCGGCAAGACGATCAGGGCCGACAGCATGCAGCCACCAAGAACTGCTGCCGCGGCCGTCACTCCGTTGCGGAAGCGCCTGGCAAGCGTGGTGGACTGAAGATCGATCCGGAGAATCTCACTCTCGATCTCATAGCGCCTATGAAGCAACTCCATCCATCGCCGGTTGGTGAGAATCTTCCCATGCGAAGTGTAACCGTCGGTGAGTGACTCCTTGCTCCAGATATAATCGCGGTCGGCAGGAATGGGCTTTTCACGTTCAGAGACGTCCACGGCACAATGCAGCGCGATGTTTTCATCCTCATGGAGAATCTGCACCTCGCTGAACCCCAGAAACGCGGGAAACGGATTGGCCAATTTGCGCAGTGACAAGGATCGGAACCGCACGTAGCGGGCGTCAGTCACCGGCCAGTGCCAAGTCACCGCGTGTTGCCCGACATTGTCGAAATCCTCCGCATCCTGGCTGACGACGGTCCGATAGCTGCCGGCTTCACCCGTATCGGAAACCTCGATCACAAAACGTGCCGGGTAGTAGATGCCTGGCATGTGGAAATTCGAGGACCAATCGGGAGGGAACGTGCGGATGCCGTCGCAGCTTCGGACGGAGCCCAAATCCACCTGCACCCAGATCGAGTCCTGTTGCGACTCGGATCCCCATGAAATCCAACCGATTGCCAGATGCGTGGGATCGGGGATTTCCGGCAGCCCCAACCCGGTTATTTCATCCACCGCATATTTCCACTGCCATGGCCAGGGTGTTTGCATCGAGTCGCTGGCGCTGACTTGCGCCCCGGACGCGACATTCCGTTCCCTTTGGAAACAGAAAATCTCTCCCCAGGCCATCAAGCATGGAATCTCCGGTTGGACCGGATCGACATACATCCGCGTGGCCTCGATCCGGATGCCCGAGCAACGAAGGGGAGGATCGACGCGGTAACAGAATGGATGCCCTTTGCGGACGGGGTCGGAGCGCGTGTTGTGTTCATCCGCGAGGAGCTTCAGCGTCTTTCCCTGCGCGTCCACCAGCAGGACCCGAAAATCCTCCGGGAGTTCGAAGTTGGGATCGAGGCCTCTTTCGTCATATTTCCGAGCCGGAACCAGGCAGACCAAGTCCACGGCTTCCGGCTTCCCCCACTGGACTTGGAGCCAGCGATCATCGTAAAAGGGATGATTGGGCCCTAGGTTCCTCGCGTTGCGAAAGCCAGCGGGACCGCCAAAATCCTTGACCGGAATCACAGGCAGACGAAGTAACTCGGCTCGCAGCGTCGCTTTTTCGTGCTGGGCTCTGCGCCAATTTCCGGAGAACTTGGAGGCGAGCACCTCCGCCCAGTCGGACGGTTCAGCCGCAGACGCACAAAGACACGAGACCAGCCATAGCAGGGTTAGGTTTCGCAACCGGTGGGTCTTGCCGGGGTACGCGGTCATCGTCTTATGGTCTCATTCCAATATTTTGGAGTGCGGGTCCGCCGCAGACCATGCCCCCGTGGCTACGGATGCACAAATGAAATCGTTCCGTGGGAGTCAAACGTCATGTGACGCATTTGCGTCACATGACAAGAACTCGGAAATCTGGTAATTTTCGAAATCCGCCTAAGAACCAGCCTGAAAACCAGCCTCGGTCATCCACTTGAAAAGGGCCGCTACACAAACCACAAACCACAAAGGCGGCGGCTTTTTTTCCGTTAATTTGCTAGAAAAAAGTAGTGCTGGTTGATCTGACGGTGTACCTACACCGTCTGTTTTGAACAAACGTTTAAACCAACCAACACTATGAAG
>Ga0118677_10000652_pt1 | contig 11532 bp, 10 predicted proteins | sample AliMusrvi5mmetaG_FD_86154 | JGI IMG/M metagenome (GOLD analysis project Ga0118677, IMG submission 86154) | reverse complement strand
ACTCAGGCTATTCAGGCCAACCGGACAACGGTGCTTACAGCGCGCAGCCTTCAGCCTCGCAGCCGTTCTCAGTTCAGCCAAGCACAACGCAGCTTGCGGCTACCGAGCCGCCGCCGGCCAAAGGTTCAAAAAAGTCAAAGAAGTCGAAAAAGCTCTCGAATTATGAGGGCAGCATGAATCTGCCCGCCGCCACCCAGCCTTTGTCGGCTCAGTCCGGCCTTGCGCAGACGATGGCCCCCAGCCAGGCCTCTGACCAGAGCGCTCAGAACGCCCAAATCGCACAGAACGCCCAGCCGGCGCAGGCCGCCGCCCCCGTTGTCCATTCCGCGGCCGGCGATGCGTGGAAGGGGCTGATCTTCTCGTTGCAGGCAAACAACCGGACGGCAGAGGCCCTTCAGGAAGTTGCCCAGATTCCGCCCGACCTGCGCCAGCAGCTTGAGGGCGATGTTGAATTCATGCAGGCCATGTCGAGCCTCTACGTGGCCAGCGGCGACATTCCCCACGCCACGGAATATCTGAACCGGGTGCAAAACTACTACATGATGCACCGGCTCGCTGCACCTGCAGGCGTTGAGGTGCAAAGCGCGTGGCTGCTGCTGAACACCGGCAACGATCATGACCTGTATCCGGCCCTCAGGGGCCTGGACCGTCGATCGGATCTAACCGCACCACAACGCCTGGAAGTGCAGACCATCTGGGCAAATTGGAGTCTGCGCCGCGCCAGCGCGGAGATGGATGCCGGAAACACGCAGAAGGCCGTTGAAATCCTGGAGGCCGCTTCACGGGACTATCCAGACAATCTGAATGTGCGCCGTGCCCTTGCCGGCGGTTATGTGAAGGCAGGGCAGGGTGTCGAGTCCCTGGCGATCTTCAAGTCAATCTCGATGCAGGACGCGAACGCCGGCGATTTCCAGGCGGCCGTTGGGGCTGCGCTGATTGCTAAAGACATGGCCCAGGCTGAGAAATGGCTGCGCCAGGCGCTTGACCGTTTCCCCGCCGACCCTGGAATTCTTGCCACTGCTGCCCGCTTTGAGCAGGCGCGCGGCAACGATGAGCGGGCCAGCGACTTCTGGCGTGCCGCTCTGGCTGCCATGCCTCCGGGAACGTCAGCCCAGGATCTGAATAAGGCAGGCGTCTATCCCCAACAGGCGACCGGGGTCCGGCACGCATTCCAGCCCGGCGATCTGAAGCAGATGCTCGATCCGTCGAAGGAGACCACACCCACTTCGCCGCGGCAGTCGCAGTTGCCCACCTATCACTCCAGTCCATATGGCGCGATTTCCCCTGGCACGCAATCGCAGCCGCTTCCGGTCCCGCAGCAGAACCAGCCGCAGACCCCGTGGACGCCCGGACCCTCGACGAATCTGCTTCCGCTGCCCAGCCCAAGTCCGGCCTCCCGGCAAGTGCCCGGAACGCAGGCATCGGCCTCAAATAACGCGCCGGTCTACATTCCGCGCACGGGGAACCCGGGCGCGCCGACTCAACCCACATTCATTGAGCAGAGCGCTAGGCAGGCTGCCAACATCAAGCCGGCCAACAGTAAATCCAAGGGCGGCAAGCAAGCCGGCAACGGACAAAGAAGCAGCAACTCTTCGACTGGAAACACTTACTCGGGACAGGTGCAGTTGCCGCCCTCTGAAGAGAACATCCAGTCAACGGAGCCGGTGCCTTCAAGCGCACAGAATCTGGGACAGGGTTCTCTTCCCGGCGCGCACACGTGGCAAGTTCAAACCGGCATCGTTGGGCATGATTCCAATCCCGGCGCCGGCTTGAGAATCACTTCGCAGCCCATGGACACCGTTGCCGCTCGCGCGCAGGGTCTGTTCGCGGAGCAGACTGACAGCCAGCTCACGCAGGGCTCGGCAACCGCCGTTCGCGCTTTGCCCACTGCCTCGGCCAGTGCTTCGGTCGCGCAAAACTCGGCGCCGCAGGGCGCAACCCAGTACCGGACAGCCCAGTACACGCCTTCGGCCCAGGATGCGGCCACCGGCGCCTACTCCGCGCCCCGGCAACAGACCACGCCGCAACTGGCTCCCACGCCTCAGCCGCAGCAGCCCCAGCAGCCCGCTCCGCAATTGACGCCCAAAACCAAGACCAGCAAGAAGGTCAGAAAGGCGGCTGACAGGCAGACCGCGCCGACCTTGTCCAATGCCCCCCCCACGCCTTATCCGGATCAGACGCAGATAACCGATGCGCCGGCGGCCACGCAGTCAACCACTGGCACCGGCCTGAGCGACCAGGAACTGGAACAGCGCAACCTGCCGCCGCTGCGCGGGCCATGGGTGCGCATCCAGCGCGAACAGCGAACCACCAGCCCCCGCGACGAAGCGGAGATGCAGTTGCGCTCTATCGAGAGCGGATACAGCGGCTGGATCGGCGGCTCAGGGCTTATCAACTATCGCTCGGGCGATCTGGGATACGACCATCTCTCCGCGCTCGAGGCGCCGTTTGAGGCTTCGTTCCCGCTGGGCTTCAAGACCCGCTTTACCGTGGTGGCCAAGCCGGTTTTTCTCGACTCCGGACAAGCCGACGGCAACAGTGTTATCCAGGTCACCACTCTGGGCCAGACCCAGCTAACCCAGATTCCTAACCCATTGGGCACCCTGTTGGCCACCGACACCACCCCGCCTCCGCAACAGAGCGCAGCCGGGCTCGGCGGCGAACTGCAGTTGACCTTCCCGCATTTGGCGATCGCAGGCGGATATACGCCCGCGGGCTTCCTGGTGGCTACCTTCACTGCGCGGGCCTCGTGGAAGCCGGGCAACGGGCCCTTCACCTTTTCCGCGGCTCGTGACTCGGTAAAAGACACTCAACTCTCCTACGGCGGGTTGCGCGATCCGGGCTCGGCCAGTCTGAGCTTCCCTGGAAATATCTGGGGCGGCGTGGTTGCCAACCAATTCAACGGCCAGTATTCACGAGGCGACGCGGAGTCGGGCTTCTACGTGGGTGGAGGCGGCCAGTACCTTACCGGCTACAACGTGCAGACCAACATCCGCTTTGACGGTTCAGGCGGCGCTTACTGGCGCCTGATCACGTCACCGGAGCATGGCAACCTCTCCATCGGCGTGAACTTCTTCGCCATGCACTATGCCCACAACCAGCAGGCCTTCACCTACGGCATGGGAGGCTACTTCAGCCCCTCGGCGTACTTCCTGGCCAACGTGCCGTTTACCTGGGCCGGACACTCCGGAACGCGCTGGCATTACAACGTCCTGGGTAGCCTGGGCGTGCAGGCCTTCCAGGAGGACCTTGCCGCGCTCTTCCCGCTTTCAGGGCAAAAGTCGCTTGAAGTCAGTTCCGGCAATCTGGCACTACCGGCCATGACCAGCGTAGGTCCCAACTACGATTTGCGGGCCAACGGTTCCTACCAGATCGGCCCCCACTGGTTTGCGGGCGGATTCTTCAGCGCCAATAACTCCCGCAACTACTCCAGCGTCTCGGCCGGCTTCTACGTGCGTTATCTTTTCCGGTCGCAGCCCTCCACGGTCACCACGCCGACCGGGCTGTTCCCAACCGATGGCTTGCGGCCTTTCACGGTTCCATAACCTGCTATTTTCGTTGAACGTAAGGGAGGAGATGCCTGCATCTTCTCCCTTTTTTACGTCGGCTTCCCCTCGACGAGGCGCCCAAATCTCTCAGCCCGAATTCAATTCGCCTGAACGGCGCCGGCGTATGCGGTAGGTTGTCCAAAGGTTGAGCTCAAATTCCTGCTTTCGAGTAATCTCAATGGCGTTCGAGTCATTAATCAAGAAAATCAATAAACAGTATTGACAATATTAATAAACTTTACTACTCTCGTTTCTGTACTCAAGAAACGAGGTTCGCCTGCAATGCCGTTACCCTCAAAACCCGCTTCTGACTGGCAAGATTTGCTGCGCATCGCCCAGGGCTGTTCGCTGATTGTCGAGCGGGTCCGCCTGCCCGAAAAGCAAATTGCCATCGAAGGGGAGTTCATGTTGCCCGAACTGGCCCGGCTCTCCTTTGACGACCAGGTCTTCATCACCGCGTTTCTGCGGTCGCACGGTTCCATCAAGGAGATGGAGCAGGTCTTCGGTGTCAGCTACCCCACAATCAAGGCAAGGCTCAACCGGATTGCCGGACAGTTGGAATATGTGGACAACAACCCGTCCCCATCCCGTGCGGAGGTTCTGGAGCGGCTGAAGAACGGCGAAATTGACGCTGCAGAGGCCATCCGCGCATTGGAGGCACTGAAATGACTCCGAACATAGCCATCGTTCACGTCGCGATCCCCCACTGGGGAACGATCAAGGCGTGGCTTCCGCTTTTCCTTCTTTGGATCCCCGCGATCCTGCTGTCGCCGCTGATTTTTCTGGTAATTCTTGCGGTTTGCCTGGCGGGCCGCATCAGCCCCTGGCGCACCATCGCTTCCTTCTGGGCGCTCTCATGCGCGCTGCCGGGAACCGATGTCCGCGTAAGCACCGAAGGGAACAAGGTCCTGGTTCGCATTTTGTAGAGGTCGCTATGAACAATCATCGCCGGATCATCCTGCAACTCCTGGCTTTGGGCCGCGTCACCGCCGCCGAGGCTGACCGCTTGTTGATTGCCTCGGACCATGTGCAAGAGACCCTTTGGGCGCTCATTGCCTGTGTCGCCCTTGCGTGCTTGGCGGGCCCCCATCTTCACCAGTTGCTGTCCGGGCTGTTGCACATCGCCCATTCCCTCAAGCTTGAGAGTTTCATCTCTCTGCATCACGCACTTTCACTCATCACCCGAATCCTGTGAGGAATGCCATGAACGAAAATCGCCGCCAAATTCTTGAAATGCTCGCCGCCGGAAAGATCACCGCGGACGAAGCCGAGCGGCTCATCGCCGCGCTTGAAGACCAGCCAAAGCCCGGCAACGGTTCCGCCGGCCAGGAGATCCAGCCCAAGGGCAAGCCCAAATATCTCCGCGTGCTGGTTGAGGCCGACGAATCCATGACGGGGAACAAGGGCCTGACCACGGTGAACGTCCGCGTGCCCATGCAACTGCTGCGGGCTGGGGTCCGCCTGGCCAGCCTCATCCCCGCCCAGGCTCATCAGCAATTGGACGATGCACTCAACCGCCACGGTGTCCCGTTGACGCTCTCGCAGATCAAACCGGAGAACCTTGAGGAACTGATCGACCACCTCGAGGACCTGACTGTAGACGTTGACGGCAAAGACGGCAACGCCACCAAGGTGAGGGTCTTCTGCGAATAAGCCCGTGTGCCACATGGCGCAAAGCGCACCCTCAACAAACCGGAGGACACAATGACAACAATTGCTATGCCTACGCCCCATCGCGACCGCGGCATCGAAGGCCGCCAGGCCAAGTGGTACGCAAAAAACACAGGCGAGATGATGAAGGAATTCACCGAGCTCGCGCACCGCGTATCGGGCGAAATCCAGCAGGGAAGTTCTGTGCTCGAAGTTGCGCCGGGCCCTGGCTATTTCTGCATCGAGTTGGCCAAGCTCGGCTCTCACACCATCACCGGACTCGACATCAGCCGCACCATGGTCGAGATTGCAACGCAAAAGGCCGCCGAAGCAGGCGTCAAGGTGGACTTCAAGCAAGGCTCCGCCTCCAGCCTGCCTTTTCCGAAAGACAGCTTCGATTTCCTGCTTTGCCGCGCGGCCTTCAAGAACTTTGCCCAGCCGGTGCTAGCGTTGCAGGAAATGTGCCGCGTGCTTAAGCCCGGACGAAAGGCAGTGATCATCGATCTCAGCCGAAATGCGTCACCAGCCAATGCCAGCCGTTACGTGGATGGATTGGGCCTGTCCCGGATCAGCCGGATGATGACCAAGCTTGTTTTTCGATACTTCCTGATCAAGAGCGCCTACACCCGGGAGCAGTTCCAGCAGATGCTGGCGCAAGCCAACTTCAGCCGGGTGCACATCCTGGAGGAAGATCTCGGCTTTGAGATCAGCATGACCAAGTAGTCGCGACACTTGAGATTCTCACGCCTTGCGCAACGGCTTAGCCATCGGCACAATCTGCACCGATACGTCTCGAACTTCGGAGAGGAAGCGGTTGAGCACCGAGCCGCGCAGCAGAATGTCCCAGCGCGAGCGGGCCGACTGGCCGAAGATCACGTGGGAGATGTTCTCCTGCTGGGCAAAGCGGATCAGGGCGTCGGAGACGTTGCGGTCGGTGAGCATGACCACCTTCGCTCCCAGGTCCCGCGCCATGCGCTGGTACTCTTCCAGCCGGTGAAATGCTTCCGGATCGCCGTGGCCTTTATCGTCGTCGGGCCGGGTCACGTAGACGGCGTACCAGTTGGTGGCCAGACGGCCGGCTACACGGGCACCGATGCGCAGCAGGCGCTCCGTGCCAGGCCGGGTGCTGAGGCACACCATCACCTTTTCTGGAATCGGCGCCTGCTCAAGGCCCTGGGTGCGGCGATATTCCGAGGCTCTGCTGCTTACCTGCTCGGCCGTGGTGCGCAGCGCCAGTTCGCGCAGCATGTTCAGGTTGCCCTTGCGGAAGAAGTTGGCCAGTGACTGCTCAACCTTCTCGGCGGCGTAGATTTTTCCCGCCCGCAGCCGCGTGCGCAACTCATCGACCGTGATGTCGATATTGAGCACTTCGTCGGCGCGCTTGAAGAAGTTGTCGGGGACGGTTTCGCGGATGACGGTATTGGCCGAGCGGTTTACGGCGTCGTTCAGCGTTTCAAGATGCTGAATGTTGACGGCGGTCATCACGTTAATGCCGGCGTCGAGCAGCTCAAGCACGTCTTCGTAGCGCTTCTTGTTCTTGCTGCCGGGAACATTGGTGTGGGCCAGTTCGTCCACCACCACGGTATGCGGGTGCCGGGCCAAAATGGCGTCGACATCCATCTCTTTCAACGTGACGCCCTTGTAGGGGATTTCGCGCAGAGGCACAACCTCCAGGTCGCGAATGCGCGCTTCAGTATCCTTGCGCCCGTGCGGCTCAACCAGGCCGATGACCACATCCACGCCCTGCTGATGTTTCATCATGTAGGCGTCGTTGAGCATGTGGTAGGTTTTGCCCACACCCGGCGCCGCCCCGATGTAGATTCGCAGCTTGGCCAGTTCCGGCTTCTTCTCCAATACGATCTCTGCCATGGCTTAGCCCGCCTCTACGGGATGACGCACTTGCTCTACAGCTGCAACCGGCAAGGTGAAGCGGAACGCGGATCCATTTCCCAGCCTGCTCTCAACCGCGATTTGCCCGCCCAGGGACTCCACCAGTCGCCGTACCAGTGCCAGGCCAAGGCCAGAGCCGCTCTCTGAGAATGGGTTGAAGCGGTCGAAGATGGTGCTCAAACGCTCGGCCTCAATGCCCCGGCCGGTATCCCGCACCGTGAACTGGACAAAGTCCTTGATTTCCTCGGCGGCCATCAGGATCTCTCCATCGTCGGGGGTGTACCGGATGGCATTGGCCAGCAGGTTATCCAGGATGGAGCGCAAGGCACGGCGGTCTGCCTGCACAACAGAGAGATCGGCGTAAGCCTGCACGTCGACACGAATGTGTTTTTGCGCTGCCGCGTCGCAGTAGCGGTCCCGCGCCTCGCCCAGTGCCTGCAGCGGGCGCAGCCGCTCCTGCTTGAATTCGCGCTTGCCGGTATCCAACTCCGCCACTTCAATCAGGTCGGCCATCAAGTCGTCGAGCTTTTCCGATTCCTGGCTGGCCTCGGCCACCAGTTCGCTCTGCAACGGGCGCAACTCTCCGCCAAAGCCCTGGCCCAGCGCATACAGGCCGCGGCGCAGTTGCATGAGCGGGTCGCGCAGTTTACGGCTGGCTACGGCGATGAACTGGGTCTTGAAGCGGTCAATGTCCTGCAGGCTGGTTACATCTTCAAGCGTCGTCACCGTGCCAAGCAGGCGGCCCTCTGAGTCGCGCATGGGCGTGGTGCGCAGCCGGTAACTGCGTTCCTTCTTGCCAATGCGCAAGGGCAGCATGGCCGCTTCGTCTTCTGCGGCAACGGCCTTCTGCATCGAAACGGCGTCGCGGATGGCGCTGAGTATCTTGTCGCCCCCCGGCGTATTGGCCAGCGCCATGCGGTCGGTGGCGGCTTCTCCCAACAGTTCCACGGCAGCCTGATTCACCTTGAGCAGATGGCCTTTGGCGTCGGTCACAATGATGGGCTCAAAGATGGACTGCAGAACGGCATCGGAGAGTTGATACTCCATCTGGCGGCGACCCGCTTCCGAGTCCCGCAACTCGCGCAACCGAACCACGATGCGGTTCATCTCCGCGGCGATTTGTCCAAAGGCGTCGCGGCTGCTCCACTCCACCCGGTGTTCCAGGTTTCCCTGGGCGATCAACCGGGCATCGCGGGCAAGCCTGCGGATGGGCCTTAGAACCATCGCAATGGTCGCCACCTCGACAAGCACCGCGGCTCCCACGAACAAGGCAGCGAGCGTCAACTGGCCGGCTGCGGCCAGGGCACTATGGGTGGCCAGAACCAGGCCTACGGTCAGGCCGGCGAGCAGCACGCAGCCGAGAATCAATCGCTGGGTAAGATTGAGCATGGCCCGGTCTCCATACCGGAAAAGGGTGGTACTTCCATTTTGCGGGAAACGGCCCCCAAGACGCAAAAAACAGCGATGAGGGGATAGGGATTAGGGGTAAGGGCCTTCGCCGGGTTCACCTTGGCGCCGCGGCACTGACAGACGGGATCAATCGCTTGGTTTGGGCAATCCCGAGGCTCGGATTCCACATAGGTTCAAACCTGTCGCCTCATTCCTAACCCTTACCCCTAACCCCTTCCTTCACGGCACCTGGCATACAGAAATGCCTGCGTTGTGCCATCGGCAAGTGAGGCCATCCGGCGGGGGATAGGAGACCACCACCCAGTTGACGCCAAACTCCGCTTTCAGGCGATTGAAGTCGGCAAGCTGAAAATGCGGCCAGCCTTTCTGTGCCTCTACCTGCTGGTCCCATGCGGGAGCCAGCGCGGGAAAGAGCCCCACCACAGCGGTGTCTTTCACGGCGTCGGCCAACTGGCTGCGTTCCGCCAGCGCGCGGAAGCCGTGATAGTCCTCGCCCGGCGCCGCCAGGTAATAAGGATCCAGTGCAAAGTACGCGTCCTTGGGCGTGTTCATGCGAATCCAGGAGAATGCCTGCAGCCAGGGATTCGTGGGCGACCTTCCCGGCAGTTCGAGATGTTGGCTGCCGCTGAACTGATACCGCTGCGCGGCAAACATGCCGGCGTTGAACACGAGCAGGAAGGCAGCCCAGCGCCAGACGCTGGCACGCAATAGATACTTGCCGATCAGGCAGCCGCCGATCAGAGCCATGAAGAGGTAGACCAGGTGAAGAAAACGCATGGGCTGCATGGGAGCGAAGCGGACCAGGGCAGGCATGCCCCAGACAACGATGGCAAGTACCTCATGGAACAATCCGAAGAGGAAGACGGCAAGGGCAAACCGGGCAAGCGGGGTCTCGCCGCGTTTGCCGGCCATGCGCCACAGCAGCCAAAACAGCAGCAGTGGCGCCACCGCCCCCAGCCACTCATACCAGGCCCATCGGTCGAGGAAGAGATAGCCGCGCGTACCCACAGCCTTGTGCCAGATGGCTGAAGGCGGATCGAAAAGCCACCCCAGCGGAATAAACGCCGCCGTGCCCATGCCGAGTCGCGCGCGGCCCCGCGTCCGCAGCCAATCGTGAATCGGGTCCGCACTGGCAACCGCAAGGAAGACGCAAAAAGAAGCGCCAAACAGAGTCATGATGGGATGCAGCAGGAGCGAAACCAAAAGGACTGGCACAGCCGCCAGACGCCTGCCTGCCAGAACGAGCCACACTGCAAGCAAGACCAACGCCGTTGCCAGCGTGCGGGGATGAAGATGCTGATCGACGAGGAATAGCGCAGTTCCCGCCACCGGGAGGGTGAACAGGGCGCCGACCATTGCCACACCGGCCCATTGCGCCCGCTCTCCGTTGAAGAGTTTCGCTGCGATTCCCCGGCAGCAGGCCAGGATCGCCACAATCGAAGCGAACTGCCAAAGCAACTCCGCGTAATCGACCCGGATGCCGGTAAGGCGCACAAAGGCTGCCATCCAGTTGTCAAAGAAAGTGGCCTGCATCTGTATGCGAAAAAAGATGCTGTTATGTGGGTAAAGCGCGGGGTTCAGCCGGTACTTGACGGCGGCAAGATATACTCCGTCATCTTCCAAACCTGGGTGGTACCCCATCACAAAAAACGAAAGAAAAGAAAATAGCAAGACCAACAAGGTATTGCGTTTACGGGAGTCTTTCACGTCGCTCAGCCCTTGCACCTCGTCGGTCGCCTGCCTGGATTTTTTCGAGCTTCAACATGGATTGTAGTGGACCCGAGCACGCCGCGTCAGCCCTGGGCAATGCTCTGAAGTCCTTGGGCTCAGGCGGCAGCCGTGCAGGTCCCATATACTTATTTGTAGCGTCCCCATTAGAGATGCCCTCAACAATGACTGCCATAGCTGATATTTCTGTGGACTCCACTCCTGCAGCCTCGTCCCAGCCGGAAGAGGCGGGCCAGGGCTCCAGGCAGAAGCTTGCCCTGGTCATTCCCACGCTTCGCGAAGCGGAGAACATTCACGGGTTGCTTGACCACGTTCGCGCAGTGCTCGATCCGCTCAATGTCCCCTACGAAATTCTTGTGGTTGACGACGACAGCCGCGACGGCACCGACGCTATCGTTTCCGCGGTTGCGGCACAGGATCCGCGCGTGCGTTTGCTGGTTCGCAAGGGCGAGAAAGGTCTATCCGGCGCCATTCTCTATGGATGGCAGCGCACGGACGCCCCTATTCTGGGAGTGATGGACGGCGACCTGCAGCACCCGCCTGAACTGTTGCCGCAGTTGCTTGCGGCTGTTCAGGACGGCTGCGATCTGGCCATCGGCAGCCGCTACACCGAGGGCGGCCAGCTGGGCGAATGGAGCCCGGTTCGCAAATTTCTCTCGGCTGCCGCAGTCTGGGTCACATGGCCGTTGCAAACCAGGCAGGCCCACGCCCAGGATCCGATGTCGGGCTATTTCATGGTGCGCAGCAGTTGCCTGCGCCAGGGCATTTTCCAAAGGACGGGCTTCAAACTGCTGCTTGAAGTGCTGGTGCGCGGCGAAATCGGATCGGTCGCGGAGATACCGTTTGCCTTCGGCCTGCGCAGCCGGGGTTCAAGCAAGGCGAACTTCAAGGTCGCATGGGACTACGCCCTGCTCCTGGCCAGGCTCTACGCTGCGAAATACGCATTTTGGGGCCGGGGCTGAAGTTCTGTATCGCCAGGGCAGTCAATAAGTCCCTACAGCGCCGGCAGCATCGTCCGCAGCAGCAGGAACCCCGCCACGCCGGCGAAAAACACCAGCGCCATGCGAATGCCCGGTTCGCGGTTGACCTCGGGAACGAGGTCGGTTGCGCCCACATAAAGAGCCACGCCTGCTGAAACAGGAAGCCCGTACAGAACCAGAGTTGGCGCAAGCCCGATCACCAGCACGCCGGCCAGGGTTGCCGCCGCCAGCGCCACGGCCGAGAAGAGTGCGGCTGTACGGCTGCGTCCGCTGGCCAGCATTACGCTGGCCATGGTAAAGCCCTCCGGCGCCTTGTGGAGCAGGAT
>Ga0118677_10013824_pt1 | contig 11533 bp, 16 predicted proteins | sample AliMusrvi5mmetaG_FD_86154 | JGI IMG/M metagenome (GOLD analysis project Ga0118677, IMG submission 86154) | reverse complement strand
GCTACGCCTTCACGATCAAAATATGCGCGGGCATGCCAGAGAAACTTTCCGGTGCCCGAGCCCAAATCCAAAAGGGTCCGATTCGATAATGCCGTTGCTATGGTGAGTTTGATTTGTGCGCGGGTTAGGGCGTCCAGTTGCATGGATCTCTTAACGTCTAAGACTTCGTTGTCAACCGCTCCGCTAACACCTGCAGCAGTGGCGTGATGATGTCCACACTGGTTGCAAACAACATAGTGATTCGGCACGGAATCGAGAGGCGTGCCGCAGATAAAACAGGTTGAGGATTCTGACACTTGCCTCATCACTTCTGTAGCCGGGGGGAGCGACAGATAAGTACGATGTTCCAGCACAGCCAACCGAGGAACGGAAGGCAGCGGAGCGTGATCCGGTCGACAAATTCCAGGGGGCGGTAAATCGGCCCCCAACGATCGGCTTCTTCAATGACTTTCTTCCAATATCGTTCCTTGCCGGGATGGCGCCATTGCAGGACAAACATGCCGATAAAAATCGATTGTGTTAAGAGCCAAAAAAAAGTTTTGTCGGCCTGCCCAAAGCGATCCGTTATCAGTCTTACATCCGAGACTCTGAGCGGGTGTTCGTCGACGGTACGTACCGGATTGGCCAAGTGGCGATAGATCTGAATAAGCGGGTTGTAGAGCACGGGATCCCAACTTACCAATACGCCGTCGGGGCGAAGCAGTGGCAGCAGCCGGTCCAGGGTTTTGGGGATGTCCACGTGGTGAAACGTGTTCCCGACGTAGATGACATCGAACAACTCGTCGACCGGTGGCATCAGTGTTTCGATGGCCCCATGGTGAGTGAGCACGCAGACGTCGTGGTGCGTGGCCAGCCGCTCGGCGGCGCGAAGCATCCCCGCTGAGAGGTCTGTCAGAGTGACCTGCGCACCGAGTGTTGCAAAATAGACTCCTGCTTCACCCAAGCCACAACCGACGTCGAGCACACGTTTGCCCTTAAGGTCGCCCAGTGCGCGACGGATATAGCGCATCTCAGGGGCCGTGCATGCTTCGCACATCTGTCGAACGTCAATCTTGGTGACGTCCACACTGCTGGCCCATTCGTCGTGAAACGATTCCTCGTCGTGGAGGCGCTGGTTGGAGTCCTTCATAAGGGCAGGGCAATGCCGGCTGCGGCGAGCAATGCATCCAACTGGCGGTCAAAGCATTCTTGGTTCTGCTGTGCGATGGAGTCCGCGGCGAAGCTGAGTCCCGCCTCGCGCTGTTTCTCCGCGACGAGGGCGGTATCTCCGCGCTGGTAAAACTTCGCGTCGGTGAAATCCAGCTCGCATGAACCAGTGCTTGGTATAGACCAATGAACATGTAGAAACTTCGAACCTGACGGTTCGAACTGCAGGGATCGTAGAAAACACCGGAGTGCGGTCGAGTCTTTGCCGCTGGCATCCAAGGCCGTCAGGCGACGCAAGCCGGCAGCAGCGAGTTGGTGGATTGCACTCTCGACAAGAATTTTCTTTGGCATGATGCTCGGTTAGGCCACAGCGGGCGGTGGGTTCGCGTGTGCGGGAAGTTGTAATCGATCACGCGGTTCCGCTCGGAGACGCTCGGCCAAGGTAACCAATTGCTCGTACGTCATGGGCCAGCGCTTGGAAGGTGGGGAGGTGAGGAACAGTTTCACTCGTTCCAGTTTGGTGGCGAAGAAACGCATCGCGATGCTCATCTCGGGGTAGCTCCCGTACATGCATCCCGAACAGGGCTTCGTCTTGGTCAGGACCTCCTCGCGAAATGCTCGGCTACGATAGATGTCCGGGAAGTCGGTGCCATAAGTGGGGATTGCACTGCCAATCCGGTGGTCGCAACACGGGGCGAAGTTGCCGTTAGGTAGCACGGCAAAGTAAAGATTCGGGCTGTCGCATACACCGCCGTGCTTGCCACGCCAGGTGGTGGGTGTGTCAGCGGCAAAGCGCTTGATGTCGTCCAGGTACTGATCGCTGTCGTAGAGCAGGTAACCTTCACGACGCATGTGACGAACGCGCTCAATAAACGAATTGACGATGGGCAACTCCTGGGGTCTCCAGCGTAGGCTCTGGTCGAACGTCCGGAAATTCATGGGATGGTCGAAACTGGTGATATGGATTGGCACGAGTGATGTAAACCAGCTGATCTCCGTGCCGAATCGGATGACATCCTCGATATCGCTGAGGTTGTCGCGCTGGAACACGCATCCAAGCGAAGCGAAGGATCCTACCTGCGGGAGATGTTGGGTGAAGAGTGCCATCGACCTAAGTGCTTCATGCCAGGATTTGGTGAAGCCGCCATTGATTTCATCCTGTTTGGATGGCCAGAGCGAGTCGAGGGAAATGGAAATGTCGCGTCCGCCCGCCGCGATGACGGCTTGGATGCGCTCCTCGGTGGCGAGGCCATTGGTTTGCATGCGCACATGAACGCCGCGCGATTCGAACGCCTCGATGATCTCGGGCAAATCCTGCCGGGTGAAGGGCTCGCCGCCGGTCAGCAAAACCATGGCCACGCGGAGCTTGACGAAGTTATCGGCTATGCGCTTGATTTCCTCGAGCGTACATTCGCGAACGTCGGAGTTGGCGTAGATGATATTGCATTGCTTGCAGGTCAGATTACAGCGCGCTGTGATGTAAAACTGCACGTAAATCGGCACGTCATGAAGGATGGCGGCGCGTGCGAGGCTTAGCTTGGAGAACTGTGAGAACATGCGATTGTTTAGGATGGTCGCCGGTTCAGATTCAGAGTTGAAGCGACAACGTAAAGTGGACGTTGTTTGGACTGTTCGAAAATCCTCCCAATGTATTCACCGAATATACCAAGCACTACGAACTGCAAGCCGGAAGTTAGTAAAACGAGAAAAATAACCGCCGATATGCCGGGTACGTAATTTGCTGTGCAGAACCGCAGCCACAGAATAACCAAAATGCCAATCAAGCTAATAACTAACATGACTAAACCCAGCAGGCTTGCAAGCCGCAACGGAAAATTCGAGAACGAGAAAAGTGCATCCATCGCGAAATGGAGCATCTTCCGTAGGACCCATTTCGTTTCGCCTGCAAGACGGGCTTGCCGTTGATATGGATAGGGGGCGCTGCGGAAACCAACCCACGGTACCATGCCACGGATAAAGCGATGGCTTTCCCGCATCTGGCGGAACGCCAGCACCGCACGCCGGCTCATCACACGAAAGTCGCCAGTATCTGGCGGAATTTCAATTTTACAGAGCAGCCGAAGCAATCTGTAAAACAGCGCGGCAGTTGTTTTCTTAAAAACCGTTTCCGCTTGGCGAACTTCTCGTTGTGCATAGACAATGTCGTATCCATCTAGAGCCTTTGCGAGCATGTCCGGTATTAACTCCGGTGGATCCTGCAGGTCGCCGTCGATGATGCAGACCCAATCTCCGTCCGCATGGTCAACTCCCGCTGTGAGGGCAGCTTGATGGCCGAAGTTCCTACTGAACTGTATCACCTTCACTAAACTGTTCTCAGTCGCTGCTTTGGTTAGTAGAACCGGGGTTTCGTCGGTGGACCCGTCATCTACGAAAATTAATTCCAGATTGACACTAGCTAGCCGCGTGCGCAGGGCGAGCAGTCGAGACAGAAGCGATTGGAAACACGCACTTTCATTATAAACCGGCACGACAAGAGATAAACTGATGGTTTGGGCGGGAGTAATTGGCGTTGTATCCATGGCTGCTGTTTCGAAGTTATAAACTTTTCGAGTTTTCGTGGTCGCAGTGCCGCTTCAGACTGAATTTTTCAGAAACATTGATACTACCCATCACGGCAGACGAGTCATGCAGAGGAGTTCACTTCGTTGGCGGTCTGAGGTAATTAGTTCTGACAGCCACCGGCCAAGTCTTGCACGTCGTAGGTAGTCAGCATTTCCCCATAACTTCCAAGAATGCAAAAACGAGCCGAGGTCCTTCTCTCCGCCTTCTGAACGAAGTTCCGAAAACCGAAGAAGACCCTCGCGCGTCGGTATCCAATCCGGCATATTCAAAAACGCCAAATGAAACGAATCTACCGTCTCCCGGTAGTGAAACGCACCATTCGTTATGGAATTGCGCGAGAGAATTGCCGACAAGCCGGCAGAAGTGAAATGTACGCAATGGACCCAGGGAGCCTGACACCACACCCACTGTGAACCTCGCTCATCAAAGCCTCGCGCATGTCGATTGGGCACGGCAATCAGAAGTCGTGCGCCAGGTCGACAAACGCGCAAAACTTGTGAAAGAAGCTCCTGGGGCTCTGGTCCGTGTTCGAGGACGTGCCACATGAAAGCCATGTCGACACTGTGGTCCTCAATTTCTTTTAATGTGACAATCGAGATGCCGCGCTTGCCCGAATACTCAGCGGCGACCTGTGGAAGGAGTTCGGCGCCGGTGTACCGGGAATTTGGCGCAGCCTGCTTCAACGATGTCAGGAAAAGACCAGCTGCGCAGCCAACGTCGATTACCGACTCATTTGGCTTTGGCAACCAGTTCTTTTCTCGAATAAAACTCACGCGAGTTCTGGCGTCAAGTTGTTTAAGGGGACTTTCGTATTGTGGATACGAAAACTGGCGAGAATACCAGGCGCCAATCTGTTCTGGAGAAAATATACTATCTGCGAAGGAAGTTCCACATTGGGAGCACTGCCGATAACCCGCGCGCCAGTCTTCCCAACCCCATATTCCTAGAGAATCATCCACAACGGAGGATTCACTCGCACATGCAGGACAAGGTCTACCAGCTTTGAATTTCTGGTTTTTTTCCATTTCGACTTCTTTCTTCTTGAGGTGGCAAACAAAACCGAAACTACTAACTGCGCTCCGCGCCTATTTCATCAACATATCCTCCGACCACAGATATTACTGACAAACTTTTGAGGTGGATTTGCATCATCATATGTGAGGTCCCATTTCAATGATCGCTGATGTCATCATTGTGCCTTCCACCTCAATGCCAGGCAGTTCGTAAGCGTGGAACAGTGGCACTTTCCCTGCCTCATCAAAACCCACGAGATGCAGGAGATAACGACCGCGGCTGAGCGGCAATCGGCCTAGTGGTATTTCCATGACATGTTTGCCCGGTTGGAATTCAAAATGTTGACCACGCCCTGCGGAGACGTACTCGGCTACTTTGAGATTCGTTTCATTAACGAAATTGCAAAACAGGGCAGGAATGGGCATGGAATGGTTAGCGGTGTATTCGACAATTACACTGACTTCGCCTCCTGTGCGGATGCGGTTGGGATGCGCGCGAATCGAATGCACCTGCAGTCCTGGATTCCATATCTTACATTCACCGGTGCAATTGGAGGCGGTGGAATAATTCTCAGATGCGTACATGCCGCTACCCACAAATTTGTCTCCGATGAAGGCACAACTTCCTTGACGCATGAGCATCACGCGATCGCAGATTCGGCCGATTTGCACCATATCGTGGGAGACGAAGATCACAGCCGCGTGTTTTAACAGTTTGCCCAATCGCTGATAGCATTTCGCCCGAAAATTATTGTCGCCCACTGCCAGAACCTCGTCAACCAAGAGCAGATCTGGCGTACTGGCTGTGGCCACAGCAAACCCGAGACGGACACACATACCGGAGGAATAAGTAGAGACCGGTGCCTCAAGAAAATCACCGATATCAGCAAAGTCTACAATGTCATCAAACTGCGCTTCGATCTCCTGGTGTTTGAGGCCCAGAATACCGCCATTGAGATAGATGTTTCCCCGGCCCGTCATGTGTGGGTGGAATCCCGCGCCCAGCGCAATGAGTGCCCCCACACGACCCCGCACCACAATTTCACCGCTGTCCGGCGGGAAAATGCCTGTCAGCAGGCGAAGTAGGGTGGATTTTCCAGAGCCGTTACGCCCGATCAGGCCAAGGCATTCGCCGCGTTTTAGATCGAAGTTGATGTCGCGTACGGCCCAGAATTCGTCCTTCCGAAGACTGGAGACCGGAGACTGGAGACTGGAGACCTGCGTTTCGGATCCGGATTCAGGTTTCAGGTCCGAGACGGACTCGCGACTCCTGTCGGAGTTTCCGAACTCAGGCTTTGACTGCATTCCAAGCATACTGCGCGTGAGATCCTGGATGCCGTAGAACATGGAACGACGGAGATTGCGGCAAAACTTCTTAGAGACGTTGCGGACGGAGAGGACGACGTCGGGCGGCAACGCAGTTGCTGATGTTGGATGCCGGATGCTGGAAGCTGGATTAGGCATGGGAAGTGGGATGGATGCTGGATACTGAGTGCGGGAAACGCGATACTGGATACTGATACCTGGATTATTTTGCGGAGCGATGGCCGGATTCGACGGCTTGGATGAAACGATTGAGTTTTCGGCCCAATTCTCCAAGTCGGCTCAGGAATTCTTCAGCAGCACACTTCAAGTCCGGGTAACAGTCGCGAATGTATTCGACCCATTCGATAGTTTCGTCGCACGAGGCTTGGGCGTAAACCAAGAAATGGATGAATTCTGCTTTGTAGCGGCGCCGGCCATAACCCTCGACGATGTTGGCTGAGATCGATTTCGACGCCCGCCGAAGCTGACTGCCGGACTCGTACATTTCGTGTTTCGGTAATCGCAAAGAAAACCCGTGGAGTTCCACTCCCAAATTGTGCGCAAGCTTGTAGATATCAAGGTCATGGTAGGAAGCGGGCATGGTGGAGACGGGATGCTGAATATCAAGGAACCAGTATCAGGTATCGTGCATCGAACTTCGGCAGTTTCACCGCCTCACACCATTCTCTCCACGATCTTATCTTCGGATATGTAAAACAGCCGCCAGGAGATGAGAAAAAGAAAGGTGGCGATACCGGCGCAGATTAAATAGCCTTGGGTGTTGTACAACCGCCCGAACAGGATGATATCGCGGCAGGAGCAGACGAGGTAGCTGAGTGGGTTCCATTTGATAATCGTCCGAACGATGTGGTTGCTGACATCAGCGCCGTAGATGATCGGTGTTCCATACATGAGCAGGGTCAGCCCCATCCGGATGACACGGGTTACATCGGTGGCAACCACGTTGATCATGGAGGTAATCAAACCGATGGCTGCGGCAAGCAGGAACAACGGCAGCGCGACCAGCGGAAGAAGGATCATTGTCCAAGCCGGAACTACTTTCATGAGAAATAGGATCACAAAGTTAAACACCATTCCGATTGTGAAATTGGCGATTTGCTGGGCGACTTGTTTGAACAAGAGCGCCTCGTGCGGGTAATTGACCTGCATGATTAGTTCTTTTCCCGATTCCAACGTCTCGGCAGCGGCTCCGAACAAACTGATGAACAAGCCCCACATGGTGGTGCCAACAAGGACGTAGGCCGGATACGGAACGCCCATATCGCCAGGCTGGAGCACGCCAGCGCGCTGGAGAAACACCCAGGACAGCATCCCAACCAAGGGCGAGATGAAAATCCACGTGATGCCTAGGAACGACTTCTTGTAGGCAGCAAAGAAATCCCGCTTGAATAGTTGCCAGATCAGTTCGCGCGCATTCCAGACGTTCCGGCCCATCACCGCCCAGGTCCGAAACAGGCCAAGTTCATGCCGCATGTTGGGGCGGTAGATGGTGAGCGGAACCGCTGAGTTGACAGCCCCGATTCCGATCGGGGAGCCGACAGGTGTCGGCTTTGACGGTTGACGGTTGTCAGTTGGGAGGGGCATTGGGAAACCTGAAGGATGAAACTTGAAACCTGAGTGCGTGGCAGAAGTCAGACAAAGTCCCTGAGCGGAGTCGAAGGGCGATCAGCGTCCATAGTCCTAAGTCCTGAGTCTATGGTCAAAGGTTGAGCGTTGTGAGACGAGCGTTGCTGTGTACGCCAAACTGAAGACCTTCGGTCTGATGAAGTGCGCGGTCAGGAGCCGAGTCAAACGAGACGCGGTCCTCCGCAAACCGGCGCACAACGAGAAAATGAGGGATCAGCGTTAATGGGAGCGGTTTCACACGGAGAACACGGATGGCACAGATGAATGACCATTGACGGAGCGCAGTCCTGCATCAGGCGGAAACGAGATTGACATCTTCGAGCAATGAGGCCGAGCGGAGGTGGCGGACATGGACCTCCACTACCGGTTGATTTAGCTCGCGATGGCGCAGAGACATCTCTCGGTGCCACCGATTGAACTCGGTTTCGCCGTCAACTTGGAAGATGACGAGGGCGTTAGCTGAGAGGGCGGTGTCCTCATGGGATTGCAGGTAGCCGCTGAATTCGCGCTCCAGCATGGCCGCAAATCGTTGATGGTCAGTCATGGTGTTTTTCCGTTTGCATCATTTCCAATTGCACCGCAAACGCAATAATTCGTCCTCGCTCAATCTCGTGGCGGTGGCGTTTGCGGATGCCATCAGCCAGTACCACAACGTATTCCACTGTTTTTTTCATGCGGCGACAAGAGGTGCCGGTAGACTGGAAACTGATGACTGATGACTTGGGGACGCGGACAGGTCGCGGAATTGACGGTGCTGACGCACGCGAGTGGTCAGGTATTCAAAGGGGGCGCGGGCAGCACGCGTCAGGGCTTCGCGCAGGTTCTTCGGGCGCTGCTGGTGAGCGCCGATCCGACTTGAAATATTTAGCCACAGATGCACACAGATGGACACGGATATTTACCACGAAGCCGAGTCAGACGAGACGCTGTCCTCAGCAATACTTAGCCGCAAAAGAACACAAGAGGCGCAGAGAGTAGACTTTAGACGTTAGACTCTAGACTGCGGAAAGACTTTAGAGCTTTAGTCTGTGGTTTGGCGTCTGTAGTCTCAAGTCGATGGTCTCCAGTCGATTGTCTAGAGTTTAGCGTCGAGGGTTGAGGACTAACGGTTAATCCGCAATACCACGGCAAGTGCGCCTGTAATCTTTCCGAGATCCGTCGTTGTCAGTTCGCCAAGGCGGCGGACAAATCGTTGTTGCGATACGGACCGGACTTGAAAGGCATCGGCGGCGGATGGTTTGGTCAAGCCATTGCGACCGTCCGGAATCAGCGGCACCATCCACGGCGCGACCGTATACCGGTCTTTCCAGTCGGTAATGGGTACGATCACTTTCAGCGGTAAAACACCGACGGCATCGTCATTGACAATGACGGCTGGTCTGAGCTTCTGAATCTCAGCGCCCACTGTGGGGTCCAAGTTGATCAGCCAGATTTCGCCTCTACGCATGAATTGGCTCACCATCCAGGCTGGTGTAGGACGTCAGTTCCGAGTCGGTCAAATAATCCTGCCGTAGGGCTTCCGCCGCTTGACGCAGTTGCTCGGTCGAAGGTGCTGGAGGGATCAACTCCACGCGCAATTCATGCAAAGTGGATTCGAGGACCGCCAGCCGTTCGGGGGCTGACAAATGGCGGAGTTCTTCGAGAATATCGCTCGTTTTCATCATGATATAGTATAGGTTTTGCGGTTCACAGAAGCAAGAGCTGATTGCTGAGGGTCGAGCGGCAAGCGGTCAGTTGGCAGAGGACAGTCACCGACATCCGATGTCGGGTCCCGACTCAAAGTCGGTGAAGGTCAGCGGTCTGAAGTCTGTGGTCTAAAGTCTAGTCTTAGCCACAGATGCACACGGATGGACACGGATATTTACCACGAAGCCGAGTCAGACGAGACGCTGTCCTCAGCAATGCTGTTAGCCGCAAAAGAACACAAAAAGCGCAAAGACTAGCCACGAATAGACACGAATGGGTTAACCGCGGATCACGCAGATGGCGCGGATGATTAGCGGAAGAGTCCAGCGATCAGAGATCAGCGGTCAGTAGTCAGAGGCAATTCGAAACGACCCGTCACAATGCCCGGCACGGTGATGTCTTCGTCCAGTTCTTCCCAACGCAACGCATAACCGTTGAGACGGAGTTCAACCTGTTTCAATTGCCGGGCCGTGGCGTCCTTAAGTCGACGAAACCGATCCGCGGGAAAACCAATGATTCTCCCATCGGTTAGTTCGAGGTAGATGGTGCGACCCTCCACCCAAACACGCAGCGCGGCGGTTTCCGTGGCGGGAATAGTCTCAGCGAGGGTGGTGCTCATTGTATTTAGTCTCCAATAATTGCCAATTTTCAAAAATAAGCCGTTCAACCTTGCGCAGTTCGTGGGCTGGTAAACCGCGATTACTGGCCAGCCGGATCGGCTGCAGCCAAAATTTACACTCTCCCTCCCCACACTCAACGTGAATATGGGGTGGCTCGGTGCGCTCGTCGGAATAGAAGTGAAACCGGTAGCGACCAATTTTCAGGATTGTGGGCATGGCTAGAGAACTGTCAGGTTGCCCAACGCAGCGGCGATGGCCAGCAGCGGTCCGGTGTTGATAACAATCGTTGTAGTCTCAGGCATGCGCCACATCTGAGCGGAGTTCGTCAGGGGAAAGATCGATCATCGGAATGCCGTACTCATGCAGTCGCAGGAGGAAAATGGCGCGCTCGATTCCCGCGAGTGCGGCCGCTTGGCCGGAAGATAAACGTTTCATTTCGAACAGCTTGGCCGCCATGGCAAGACGGGCCTCCTGCTCAAATTCTGCTGTGGTCTGGTGATTACGGGTGGTCATCTTTCAATTTCCCTTTCAACTGCTTGAATCAAACCAGTGAGTGTTCGTGACACTTCTTCAGCTTGAGCAGCCAAGCTCGCTTGAGTTTCAGCGTCCAAGTATCCCAACCGCTTGGCCAAGTGGACGAAATAGCGGGTTTCATTCAACGATCCTCGCGCGATATAAAGGAAATGCAAGTAATCTTTCTTCGTTGCCCGTGAGGATCCCTCAACAATATTAGCCGGTACCGAATATGCCGCACGACGAATTTGGCTGGTCAGGGCATACATTTCGTCTTTTGGAAATCTCTTTGTCACCTCGTAAACAACAACTGTCAAATCATCAGCCTTTTGCCAAGCAAGTATTTTAGTATAATCACGCATTTTTGTATTTGTGTTTGCAGTCCGAGGTCTTCAGTCTCCGGTCTACAGTCTGCTGTCTTGCACGCTCCGCGTGCTACGCAATATCGACAATCGTTCGCTCGGTGCGGCGGAAGTAGTAGGCACCGGAGACTAGGAACGGAATCACAATCAGCGACGAGAGCAATAACATCCGGTCCGGGGGAGCGCCGACGCCGAGCAAGGCCCATCGGAAACCATCGATGACATTGGTCATGGGATTGAGGCGGTACAGGGTAAGCCACTTGGCTGGCACGACACTCATGGCGTAGACCACTGGCGACGCATACATCAATGCACGCAAGCCGAAATTGAGAATCTGGGCAACGTCGCGGAAATGGACGATCCACGTTGCGAACCAAAGACCGATCGCGAGTCCTGCCATACCAGCCACCAAGAGGAACAAGGGTAAGGTAACGATGGCCCAGTGCGGCCAATAACCGTAACAGACCATCATGCCGAGGAGGATCAGGAATGAAAACAGGAAGTCGACCAGGTTTGAAAGCAGTCCTGCCAACGGCACAACGAGCCGTGGGAAATAGACTTTGGAAATGATGCTTTTATAACTTTCGAGACTATTCGAGGCGCCCGTTGCGACCGTAGTGAAGAGCGTCCAAGGCAGCAAGGCGGCATAACTGAATAG
>Ga0118677_10010356_pt2 | contig 11533 bp, 7 predicted proteins | sample AliMusrvi5mmetaG_FD_86154 | JGI IMG/M metagenome (GOLD analysis project Ga0118677, IMG submission 86154) | reverse complement strand
CTCCAGAATCGTCCCGCCGCCCCCGTTCTCAGCCAGCGTAATCCCCCTCGCTTTCCTTCCCCAAGACTGTCGGCCCCGTCCATCCTGGCAAAGGCCACCCAATGCCCAAACGGTTTGCGGTATGGATAGCAATCGTTCCGCGAGAGGCCTGTTCTTGGCTTGAGCCAGGCTTGTGGTACCCTACCAGGTGGCCAGTTGCCTGATGGTTGCCTAATCATTGCATAATGGTTTCATAATAGATGCATAATGGTTGCAAGATAGCAATGCGCCTGCTGGTGGCTTGTGGGTCTGGATCTGCGGGCTCGTGGGAAGCGCTGGCGAAAGGTGAACATTCGGGCAACCCGCATAGGAGCACGGCCTTTAGGCCGCAGCAACGTCCGAATGCGGTGGCGCTCTGGAGAAAGCCGGCACTGGGCCACATCCTGCATTTCTGCGGCCTAAAGGCCGCGCTCCTATACCCGCGGGTTTGCCGGATGGATACGGCGAAAGGGCTAACGCAGCGGCTTTTTCGCGCCATCTACTTCAGGTCTGTCCAAGTAAGTCATGGCCGTATTTGGTTCTCCGACTCGATTCAGTCGGGCCTCTCGTAACGTACTGTTACTCCATTGACATAATCATATTCTGCGTTATTACTGAATCAATGGCAGTCGGACAATTAGGACTGAAACCTCGGCTGTCCGGAAGAAAGAGACCAATGATGATCCATACCTCAACTCACAAGCCGGCGCGGCCCGAAAACCGAGGCGTCCAGCGGCTGGCGTTCACAACAATGTCCGCCTTTCTTTTGGGAGGCTCTATGGCACTGGCCCAAGAGGCCAAAACGGAATTCCTAAGCTCAGGGGGTGCGCACAAGCTGGGCGGTTATGTGCCACAGCACCTGGAGTTAAGCGCCGATAAGCCTGAGGGGATCAAGAAATTGCCGGAGGGTTTGTCGGCGGCGGTGTTCGGATCGCTGAAGCTGGGGCCGGCGGAGTCACCCAACACTTACTTCTTAGTGATTGATGAACCCGAAGGAAAACCAGCCCGGCTGTTCGTGGACGCCAACGGCAACGGGGACTTGACGGATGATCCGGCGGTGGAGTGGAAGGCAAACACCAGCGCCGGCCCCAACGGCACGAAGCTGACGATGTATCAGGGAGGCGCGACTTTTCAAGTGCCTTATCCTGACGGCAAGCTGGAACTGCACTTGGGATTGTATCGATTCGACAAGAACGATACCCAGCGCAGCGCCTTGGCGAAGACGCTGCTGTACTACAGCGACTACGTTCGTGAGGGCACCGTCACGTTGGGGGCCAAGACCTACAAGGTATTGCTGGCGGACCGAACGGCGATGGGTGATTTTCGCGGAAAAACGGGTGAAGCGCGGCCGGGGGCGTCCTTCCTAATCGATGTCAATGAGGATGGCAAGTTTGACAGCTCCGATGAGGCCTTTGACGTGAAGAAGCCGTTCAACATCGGCGGAACAACCTACGAGTTGGCAAAACTGAACGCGTCAGGTTCGTTCCAGATCGTCAAGTCGGACAAGACGGTGGAAGAAACCAAGCCGGCTCCGAGTCTCAAGCCGGGCAGTCCCGCGCTGGCCTTCGCGGCGAAGACCACAGACGGCAAAGAGGTTAAGTTTCCCGAGCTGTACAAGGGCAAGGTGGTGATGCTGGACTTTTGGGCGACTTGGTGCGGGCCGTGCCGAGCGGAATTGCCGCATCTGACCGCAGCGTACGAGAAATTACACGGCAAGGGTTTCGAGGTGCTGGGCATCAGCCTCGACCAGAAAGAGCAGGGGGAAAAACTGGCAAAATTCGCGGAGGAAAACCGGATGCACTGGCCACAGGTCTATGACGGGAAATACTGGCAGGCTGAAGTCGCCAAACTCTACCATATCCACTCGATCCCCAGCGCCTTCCTGGTGGATGGGGATACGGGAAGGATCCTCGCCACTGGGAACGACCTGCGCGGCGAAGCGCTGGAACGTACGATTGAGAAAGCGTTGGACAAGAAACTCTGAACGCCGGGCCTTGCTCCACCCCGCATCGGGGACTTCGCGGTCATGATGGCCTCCCGAACTCCCTTTTCCGCGGGATGATATCCGCCCGCAGCAAAGATGGGGCTGCGGCAGCCGTGGGGCGAACTGCCCAATTCCTGTCCCCGCGACTCCGCGAATGAGCGAGAATCAATGGCAACTCGGGGCGGCTCACGCCAGCGACTCCGCCAGAGCGGTCTCAATGTCTTTGCGGAGGTCAACCACGTCTTCAATGCCGACCGAGAAACGCAGCAGTCCATCGCCAATGCCCACCTTCAACCGCACCTCCCGGGGAACCGAGGCATGCGTCATGGTGGGCGGGTGGCAGATGAGGCTTTCCACGCCTCCCAGGCTTTCGGCCAGGGTGAACAGCTTGAGGTGCCGGCAGAACTCCAGCGCTTGCTCGGCCGAGCAGTCTAACTCGGCGATAAAGATGCCGGAACCGGCCTTCATTTGCTGTCGCGCCAGCGCGTGTTGCGGATGGCTTGGCAGGAAGGGATAGCGCACGCTGCGGACGCGAGGCTGGCCCTCCATCCACTGGGCAAGTTCCAGTGCGTTGGCGCAATGACGGTCCATCCGCAGCGCCATCGTGCGCTGGCCGCGGGCCGTCAGCCAGGCGTCGAACGGGGAGGGCTGCAAGCCGAGTGCCTTTTGCGCGAAGATCATTTGCTCCTGCCAGGCGGCATCGTTCGTAGCCACCAGGCCTCCCAGGCAATCGCTGTGGCCGTTGATGTACTTGGTGGTGGAGGAGAGCGAGAGCGTGGCCCCCAGTTCCAGCGGCCGTTGTAGATACGGCGAGGCAAACGTGTTGTCCACCAGCACCGGAATGGAGGCGTTTCGGGCCTCCGCGCTGATGCCGGCAATATCCACGATCTTCAGCAGCGGGTTGGTGGGGCTCTCCAGCCAGACCAGCGCCGGCTGCAGTTCACGGATCAGTCTCCATGTAGCTGGATCGGCCAGATTTGCGTAGCGCGCCTGGACCCCGAACTTCGCGAAGACGCGCGCGAACAGCCGGTAGGTACAGCCGTACACGTTTTCTTCGGCCAGCACAATGTCGCCGCTCTTGAGCGTGGAAACGACGGCGGTGATCGCCGACACGCCGCTGGCAAAGCACGTAGCGAACTGCGCCCCTTCGAGCGCCGCCGCGCTCTGCTGGAGCAGGCGAAAGTTCGGGTTGCCGGAACGGGTGTAATCAAAGCCGTCCGAGTTGCCGCTTTGGAAAGTGGACGTGAGGTAAATAGGCGGCATGACCGCTCCCGTTGTGCCAGAATAGCCGCGGCTTTCGTGAACGGCACGTGTCGTGAAGCCGGCGGAATCTTGATTGCTCATAACTCGATTGTTCGTGGGAATCTGTCGGTTCACCGAGGCAAACCAGCCGAGCATAGGCAAGCTTCGCGACCCTTATCAAGCATAAGCGAATTGCGCCAAGAGTATTGTCACCAGGATCAACACCGACGGCACCGGCTTCAATGTCATTGGCAATTTCGATTATTCCAAGACCGGCAGCCAGCCGCAGGGCGATTTGATTATCTCGGGTGATACGCTGTACGGAACAGCCTATGCCGGGGGCACGAACGGGGGCGGCACCGTGTTTTCCATCAACACGAGTGGTAGCAATTTCGTGGTGCTGCACAGCTTCACCACGCCCAAAGCTGATGGCAATGGCGGTTATACGAACAGCGATGGCGGCTGGTCGGTGTCGGGACTGCTCTTGTACGACAACATCTTGTTGGGAACAACGCCTTACGGCGGCACCAACGGGGTCGGCGTAGCTTACGCCATAGTTCTGCCCTCGCCACCTTCGTTGACGATTACACCGTCCGGCAGCAATCTCCAATTGTCATGGCCGTCTTGGGCCAGCAATTACACGTTGCTCCAAAACTCCAGTCTCACCACAACGAACTGGACCACCAATCACCTCGCTGTGTCCGACAACGGCACGAACCGAACTGTCACCCTTGTTCCGGCTGCGCCAAATACCTTTTTCCGATTGCTGAGCACCCAAGGCCTTTGAACAGGCTGCGGCCGTTACTTTCCAATCCCGAGCTTCTTGAGGAAAGGCTCTAGTGAACGCTGGCGGCCCAGGAACTTCTCGATAGACTCGTTCACGTCGCGGGAATCGCCAACCGCATAAATCTCGTCCCGCAAGCGGCGGCCAGTGGCGGAGGCGACGTAACCGTTGCGGACTCTTCGAAGACCGTCCCCATGTCCGCTGCGATTGTGTCGGCCCAGGCGTAGCGGTAATAGCCGGCGTCGCAGCCCACCCGGTCGCCGAAGTGGGCAACGAAGGCCGTGGGCAAGGTCAAACCGTCGAAAAGACCTCGCGAAACAGTCATCGCGGATTGTTCTATGGCCCGATCCATCCCTTCCTGGGCCGACTGCCGACGACCTGCCGGCTCCCCGCCCTTTACACCCTTCCCCTCCTTTTTCTCAGTTTTTATCAATCCCGCCGTTGACACCCACAAGCCCGCTCGCTAAAAATGGGCAAATCCGGTGAAAAGTCAGGGCGACTATCAGAAAGCAATTCTCCCTCACCCGCGCGGCGCTCAGCACTTGCGGGCGCCAACAAACCAATTCCATATTCTCAAGAAAGAACCTGGCACCCCCCCCCTTTTTGCACATTCAGCATGACGTGTTCTTCCCTGCGGGTTTTTCTTTTAAAGAGTACTGATGAGACAGCAGACAGGCATTTATATACTCATTGTCACTCACTGCTGCTAGCAGTTGAAAAATTCATAAACTTCAATCCCCATGTTCTAAAACTATGGCTGGAAAATCTGGTTCGGTCGTTGGAAAAACACTCGCGGTACTCCTTCTAGCCGCAGCAGGGCAAGTTGAAGCGCAGATGACAAATGGGATTTATGATTTGTTCCTTTTGCGTAATACAACAATAACTAGGGGTACCATAGGCGTATCAGTTGACGACGATAACGTTTATGCTTATACGGTCTTGGCCCAAGTAGTGTGTCCTCTCACAAATTTTGTTAGCGGCTACGGTCGTTGGGCAAGTGCCACTAACCTCGTCGGAGCAGGTTTAGGTTTAGCTGAGAACCAGTTCTTAGAAGCAACTCCTGACAGAGTGAATGTTGTTACGTATGGCAGAAATCCAGATAATCCGTCAACGAATCTCACTGATATCGTTGCCATGACAACAATTGACTTACAAGTTTACGCTCCAATTCAAGATGTAAGCTCTGCGAGAACGATTGATGGACCCAATGGCAGTAAGACACACGCATTTTCATTCATTGATGGCCAAGGCAACATCCGTCTGTATGATTTGGATCATGGTGCAGTTTCTAACCCAGTTGTCGATGCCACCAACATTGCTGGACACGCAAAAGGATTAGACATGTATTTTGTTGATGGAACAGGCGTTGAGAATCTGAATTACATGGTAGTAGCTGACCAAGGTGTCGGCACCAATGGAGTGAAGGCAAACGAAAAACTGTTTAACCATTTTGGAAAACAACAATCCACCGAGATCACGTGCAACAGGACCATAAGAAACACCGAAGATGTTGCGATGGCAAATAATAAATTATATGGCGTAAGAGACTACACCACACTCGGATTTGGCCAATTAAACGAATACGATTTCACCGCAGGCCTTGCTCGCATCACAAGTTTGCAGCAGCCCGATCAACCACGTCTGACTGCAAGGCTGGTTGACGCCAAGTTCGCATTTTCATTCCCAACAAAAACGAATGCAACGTATGTCGTTGAACGCCTTGACGATAGCTTGAGTTCCATTTGGATTCCAGTGACAACTATTATTGGCAACGGAACTCCTGCCACTTACTCATGCACCTTTTGCAATGAAAGCCCAGGTATGGCTTGGTTTAGAGTAAAAAAGCAGTAGCCGTTCACCGGTCACCGAGCCACACATCGGACGGTTTACTGGGCCGTAAGGGGAAAGGGCCGGGGAGCTCGGGAGTCGTGCGGTCGCCTGCCCCCTGAACAAAGCCCTCCGATTTCCGGCTCAAGCGAACTACTGTTTTACGATCCCGAGTTTTCGCAGGAAAGGCTCCAGCGAGCGCGGCCGTCCCAGGAACTTCTCGATGGACTCGTTCACGTCGCGGGAATCGCCCGGTGCATAGATCTCGTCCCGCAAGCGGCGGCCAGTGGCGGAGTCGAAGTAACCGTTGGGGGATTTTTCGAAGACCGTCGCCATGTCCGCTGCGATTGTGTCGGCCCAGGCGTAGCCGTAATAGCCGGCGTCGTAGCCCATCAAGTGACCGAAGTATGCCACGAAGGCGGTATCCGGCACCATGGGCAGAAACACATCGCTGAGGACCTTGTTGGACAGCGGCAGCGCTTCGGAGGCGTTGCTGGCGTGGATTTGCGTATGCAACGTCATGTCCATCAAGGCGAACGAGATTTGCCGGCGATAACGCGTTCCCTCGGTAGCGAGTTTCGCTTCCTTTAGCTTGGCCAGGGTGTCGGCGGGGATCTTCTTGGAGGGGTCGCGATAATCGCCCGCAAAACTGTCCAGCACCTTCTTGTCCCAGACCCAGTTTTCGAGCATCTGGGAGGGGGCCTCGACGAAGTCCCGCGGGACGCTGGTGCAGGAGAAGCGCCCATACTTGGCGCGGGTCATCATCGAGTGCATGGCGTGGCCGAATTCGTGGAAGAGGGTCTCGACGTCACTATGCGAAAGCAGCGACGGCTTGTCTTTGGCCGGCGATGGGAAGTTGCAGATCAGCGCGACCGTGGGGCGCTGGTACTTGCCGCCGGAAAGTACTTTGCCATTGATGATGCGGAACTGAGCGAAGTGATTGTATTTGCCCTTGCGCGGGAACATGTCGAGGTAGAACAACCCGAGGGGCTCGCCGGTCTGGGCGTCGGACACGGCATAAAGCTGCAGGTCAGCAACCCACTTGTAGGGCGGCTCGACGCTCTCGAATTTGAGCCCGAAGATGTTCTGGTAGATGCCGAACATCCCGTCGAGGACTTTCTGATAGGGGAAATAAACCCGCAGTTGCTCGGCATCCACGTTATATTTCTCTTTCTTCAACTGGCTGCTGAGGTAACGCCAATCCCATACCCGGACCTGCGCATCCGCCTCTCCGGTCTCCTTGACCTTGATCTGGCGGTACGCGGCCAGCTCGGCATCGAACTTCGGCTGGAGGCCTGTCTTGAGCTTTTCCAGGAAATCGATAACCGTCGCGGCGTTGTGGGCCATCTTCACCTCAATCACATAATCAGCCCACGTGCTGTAGCCCAGCTTGCGGGCGACGCCGTCGCGCATCGGCAGGATCTTTTCGAGCAGCGGTATGTTTGCGTCGCGGGCGAGGTTGTCGTGCTCGGTGATCAACCGCTTGCGGGTCTCCTCGCGCTTGGCGTTGTCCATGACGCTGATGTAATGCCAGGTGACGTTCGCCATGACGGTATATTCGTCATTGCCGGTCTTGGCCTGCGAGAGGAAATCCTCCGGCACCCCCTCCAGTTCGGCTTTGGTGAACTTCAGGGCCTTTTGTGCCTTCGTTATGTTCGATTCGTAGTCGGTCGTCAGCCGCGTCAACTCCTTGCGCATCCGCTCCACCTCGTCGCGCTGTGCCTTGGGCAGGTCCAAGCCGGCCCGTCGGAAGTCGCGCATGGTCTCGGCCAGGAGCTTGGCGTCCTCGCCCTGGAGCTGTGGCTTCTTGTCCGCGTAAGCCTTGACTGCCTTATAGACGTCTTCCCGATACTCAATGCCGACGGACCACTCTTCCAGTTCCTTGAGGGCATCGGTGGCGGCCTCGCGCATCGCCACGTCAGTGCTGGTTTCCTTGATCAACCCGAAGCGGTCGTCGGCGAGGCTGATCTGGTAGCCGATGTCGTCCAGGGCGCGGACAGTGTTGTCGAAGGTGACCTCACCCGGCTTGAGGACCCCAAGCCGATCCAGGCCCGCATTGCCGACGGCGATGGTTTGCTTGAGCTCGAAGCGGATCGCGTTGGTGCTCGTCTCGAACTCCGGCACAGTGATGACGGAATTGAACTTGGCGGCGCGCCGCCTGAACTCTTTCAGCAGGTTTGTTTGACCGGCCGGCTGGGCCATGCTGCTTGAAGCCGCAACAAAGACGGCTAACGGGAGAAACTGAATCCATCTGCAATGCATAAGCCGTTGAAGCTACCGGCTAACCTCCCTCAATCAAGCGGATTTCCGCGCTCCTCTCAGTCATGGGCGCTTCTTGTTATTACCACCAGGGCTGGCAGCAGCGAGGTAGGGCGCGTCACTCCGTGCGCGCCGCGGCTACACGCAAACCGTCCCAATATAGCCTGCGCTCGACACTCGCGGCGCGCACGGAGTGACGCGCCCTACCATCCCGGACCAATGAGCATGGTGGTACTGGCAAGAAGCGCCCCTCAGTCATCGCGGCCGGCTTCGTGGACGCGGATGAACTTCTGGAACATGAAGAGGCCCAATGGCGCTATCATCGTGCTGCACCCTATGATCATCCACAGAGTCCCTGAGTGGCGCAGCCCCGTGTCCGGGCAGAAATGGGCCAACAGCACACCGGAGACCGGCGCAACGCCCAGCTTGGCCAGGAAAAACGGCAACGAGGACATCGCCATGTAGGAGGCCTCCTGACCTTTCGGCGCGATGGCCGCTGTGTATTCATAGAGCCGCGGCGAATAAAACGCCTCTCCTACCGAGAGCAGCACCACGAAAAGGAAGATCATGACGTACCAAGGGTTGACGCTGCCAGGTGTGCCGACCCGGTTCTGTTGTAATTCGGACGGAAAGGCATCCTCCAGCAGGCAACGGTTCAAGCGCGCCGGGCTGGCATGCTGCACGTCCTGCGCGAGTCGTTGTCTCGTCTCACCGGACAGGGAGACGCCAGCAAAGCGCTGCTCCTCATAGACGGATGGTCCGCTCATAATCCTGGTCAGATCTTCCGCCAGCGCCACTCGCAGAGGGCAGTCGCTCTTCTCGATAAATTCAGGGTAGGCATCCTCCACCAGCAGCCGGTTGAGGAGCTGGGATTGAGTGACACGTGCGGCGTTGGCGGTAGTGGGGTCGGCTTCGGCTATCAGGCGTGTTGCGTCCGACAGGCTCACCCCGGCGAAGCGCGCTTTCTGCTGCTTGTCACTTAAGGCACCACCTTGCAGGATGCGGTTGAGCTCGCGAGCGAGCATGGTCCCACGGCGGGCCTGGGCGCCCGGAGTGGAGTCGCCGAACTTAGACTTGCTCTCGGAAGAAAACTGCTCCCAGAGATGTTGCGAGATTGGTTTGGTGGCTGGGTTGGGGTCGGCTTGCAGCCGGTTCAGGAACGCAGGGACGTCTTTGATGTCCGCAGAGGAAACCAGGGCGGTTGTTGGGTGGGGATAAGCGCTCTGGTCGCGGAAGCCAGCGGCCACCTGCCGGCCTAGCAGGGAGCGGGTGATCGGCGATAAAGAGTCTTGCAGGAAGTGGCCGACCGCGTTCGAGTCGCCAGAGAGCTTGCGGGCGAACGAGGGCAGGTCGTGGAAATCGTCCGGCGAAACCTGCGAGTAGCCGCCCAGCCAGGCGTTGGCGATGGCATGGCCGAGTCTGCCGTCGGCCAGCCGTTGGAAGCGCTGGGGAGGTATGGTCATGATAAAGACCGACGAGGCAGCGACGAAACTTCCGAAGATGACCATGCGGTAAGCGGGGAACTTCTGGGTCAGTACGCCCACGAGCGGAGCGAGGAAGACGATCAGGATGCTGTTCAAAGCGTAGAGATGGCCGATGGGAGAGCCTTCGCCGAGTTCGCGGATGCCGAACTTCGGGTAGGTGTAATCCATGTGCAGGAAGATCATCTTGATGAACGCCGCAAAGGAGAGGAAGGCCAGGAATTTGTAGAAGCCGGGCTGCTGCCAAAGGCCCATGAAGATTCGCCCCGTATCGCGCAGTGTGTCGCGCACGGTCAGGCTCAGGGCCTGGAACATATTCAAACCCGGGTATTTCGGCTGCTCGGAAGTGATGACCACGCCCTGGTCGGTCGCCTCGACCCCCTCGCGCAACCAGAAGTATGTGATGACTAGGCTCGGGACCGCCAGCGCCAGGCTGGCGAGAAGGGTCGTGCGGTACGTGCTCAGCTCCATCCCCAGCCCGGGCACGACGAACCGGCCATGTTCCCCCATGCCGGCGCGCAGCCCGTCCGAGATATAGAGCGCGATGAAAAAGCCGCCGTTCATGATCGCGTAGAAAAGGGAGTAGGCTATGGAGCGCTGGGCCGTGGTGGTGTAGCGGCGCAGCGCGGCGACGGTCACGGGAGCGCACATTCCCTCGCCTAGCGCCAGCAGGGCCATGCCGCCGCTGAGCGCCACCCATTTCACGGTGGTGAACGTCAGGAAGACGCGCGAAATGATGCAAAGTGCGAACCCAAGCAGGAACGTCTTGCGCAAACCCAGCGCATCGGTCAGCGAGCCCACCAGCACGATCGACAGCGTCAGCCCCGCCGACCAAATCATGACCGCCAATCCGGTCTGCTCGTCGCTGAACCCGAGGTCCGAGCTGAGCCAGAGTGATAAAGTGAAGTTGACCAGCCGGTACGCCAAGTTGCTGAGGATAGTCAGCACGAACACGATCCACAGCTCGCGCACGGCGCCAAACACCACCGTGAACCTGCCCAGAAAACTCGCGGGCGCGGCGGCTGCCGATGGGTTCTTCGGCTCCACCCCTGGCGCACTCGACTCGTGAGACATGGCGGTTCTCTTTAGGAAGGAAGATGCGAGCGACCCGCCCCTGCGCTACGCAATTCGAGATACAGGAGGGCCGGCCGACGGATCATGACCGGGTTGGGGGCAATGCGACTCATTTAAGCCCGCTGTCAGTGGCTGCTCGTCATTCAGGATGGCCAATGTAGAAGCTGCCCCACTGCCGGGTAAAGAACGATTGTAGCTGTTCAGGTAGTGGGGCAGGCGTCTCGCCTGTCGCACGGGGCGTCTCGCCCGCGTTGCAGGGACCAGGGCGGGACGCACTTGACAGGCGAGTCGCCTGCCCCACTACCTGGACGTTACAAACGATTTAAGTCCACTAACCTGTAACCAAACGCCCCGCCAATGCGTCCTAATGAATAAGCCAGGCACGGCGTTTGGCTTAGGCAACATTATTGCAACGCACTGGCTGGTTACCGCGAGCCGCGTGTCCGAGCGTGTCGAATCATCGCGCCGGCTGCGTTCGACACTGGGGAGCTGTGGTTCACGGTGTCCGGGGCACGGGGACGAAGTCCTCCTGGGCTTTGATCTTCCCGGCCTGGATCAGGAGCCGGTATTTGACGCCGGGCTCCAGCGGATCCGGCGTGGCGCCCTTAACCGAGGGCCGCATGCCGCGGATCGGCATGCCGTAGGACCATTCGGCGACGGGAACGGAATTGGAGTCGGAAACCAGTTCACAGATCGGATGGGGATACTTGTTCGTCTCAATCTCGCTGACGGGGATGACTTTGAGCGAATTGAGTTTGAGCTTGCGGTCGAAGGCAAAAAAGATGGGGTCGGTGGCCGCCGCGGGTGGGGGCCGGTTGCGGCGAAAGAAGCCTGCACGCGCAGGGCGGGAGCGATGGTGAATTT
>Ga0118677_10013822_pt1 | contig 11534 bp, 13 predicted proteins | sample AliMusrvi5mmetaG_FD_86154 | JGI IMG/M metagenome (GOLD analysis project Ga0118677, IMG submission 86154) | reverse complement strand
TTTAAATTCCTCCGGTATGCTTAACGACAGGCGGATGGCCCGCATGCCCAGAGCAGGATTCGCCTCTGAGGCTTGATCCATCCCTTCCAGCAGCTTGTCCCCTCCGGCATCCAGAGTCCGTATGGTAAATGGATGTGGAGCTATGATCTGCTGCATCGAACGGTATACAAGCAGCTGTTCTTCTTCGTCCGGCATTTCGGCACGATTCATAAAGAGCATCTCGGTGCGGTACAATCCGACGCCGCTTCCCCCATGCTTCAAAACGGAGACCCCCTCTTCAGGGATCTCAACGTTGCCGCGTAATTGCACCTCATGGCCATCCAGCGTCACCGGCGGCAATTCAGCGGTTTTCAGCAGTTCATATTCAACATATTCGTAATGCTGCTTACGCCGCAGTGAAGACTGAAATGTTTCCTGGTCCGGATCAATGCACACCGTTCCGGACAGACCGTCAACAATGACGGCGACACCATCAAGCAGAAGATCGGTTATCCCTTCGGCCCCCATGACAGCGGGCAGATCGAGGGCGCGCGCCAGAATAGCTGTATGCGACGTCCGTCCGCCAACCTCGGTAATAATGGCTTGTATATTGTTTCGATTTATCTGAAGCAGATCAGCCGGTGTAAAATCATGCGCCGCAATAATAATGCGCCCTTCGTGCTGCGGTAGCGGCTCTACTTCTTGACCGTTCATGCTACGCAGCACCCGTTCCACCACCGTCTCCACATCGCTGATGCGCTCACGAAGATATGGATCGGCAATGCTGGCAAACTTTTCCCGGTAGCGGTGCAGCGTTCGCCGCAGAGCTCCTTCGGCATTAAGCAGACCGGTTCTGATAAACTCTGTCGTTTCGGTAATCAACCGTTCGTCGGCCAGAATCATCAGGTGGACTTCAATAAAAAAAAGGTGATCTTCACCATTTGTATCGGCGAGGTGGGACTTGAGAGATTCCAGCTCAACCCGGGTATTGTCGATCGCCTCGGTCAAACGGGAAATTTCATGGATAACTGCATCGGAAGGAATCTGATATTCTGGAACGACCGTCTGGTGACGGTCAATAATGCATAACCTCCCCATTGCAATCCCGGGCGAAGCCGCGATTCCAGTGAGAATCCGCATATTATTCCTCTCCAAAACCATTGGTAATCAAATCGCCTACGGTCTGGAATGCCTCAGTTTCATCTTCACCCTCAGCGGTCAAAAGAACAAAGGTGCCTTTGGATGCCGCCAGCATCATGATACCCATAATGCTTTTGCCGTTAACTTCAACGCCTTCTCGGGCCAGCTTGATTTCGGATTTGAACCGGCTTGATGTTTTCACGAGGAGCGCAGATGCACGGGCATGCAAACCGAGCTTATTTACTATAAGAAATTCTTTTTGGAGCATAGTGCTGGTTTCCTTGCCTTGTATGAATTATTTCAAAAACTCGCCGGCGATAATGATGCTCTCACGGCCGACCCGTTGCAGATCCGCCGCCAGTTCAGTCACTGACATCCGTTCGCGACGAGAGCAGAATTCAATCAGCATCGGCAGATTTGCGCCGGTAATCACTTCAATAAAACCGTCTTTCAAAAATGACATCGCCATATTGGAGGGGGTGCCGCCAAAAAGGTCCGTCATAATAATGGCTCCGTCCGAGTGAACCGCTTCTACCGCAGCCACGACGCGGGACATAATATCGTCCGCCCGTTCATCGGGAGCAACTTCTACCGTCGCACAACTTTCAATAGATCCGACAATCATCTCGGCCGACAACCTGAGAGCGGTTGCCAAACCGACGTGCGTAACTAGTACTAACCCAATCATTTAAGCCCCTTTTCGATATCCCTGTGAATAATGCGCACTGACCCAAACTTTTCCTGCAAGTATTTTCCCGTCGCTTCAGTAATGGCAACAGAACGGTGACGGCCACCGGTACAGCCGATTGATATTGTTAAATATGACTTCCCTTCATGACGATGAGCCGGCAGCAACATATCGAGAAGTGGAAAGAAATAGCCCATAAATTTGGCCGTCACATCATTATCCAGAACATAATCGCGCACGGAACGCTCAAGCCCGGAACTTTTGCTTAATTCCGGCACAAAAAACGGATTTGGCAGAAAGCGGACATCCATAACAATACTTGATTCAAGCGGCACACCATATTTAAAGCCAAACGACTGAACCTCAATGACCATCTTATTCTCTTTATCCTCACCTCTGACGATACGAAGGATAAATTCCTTAAGCTGGTGCACTGAAAATTCGGAGGTGTCAATTATCCTGGTGGCCATCTGCCTGAGACCGCTCAGACGGCCCCGTTCAATACGGATTGCTTCACTGACGGTACACTGTTCATCGGCAGGATGACGGCGGCGGGTTTCGGAAAAACGTCGTAAAAGAACGTCATCCAGTGCCTCAAAGAAAAATATTTCAACCGTATGTCCGGACTCGGTAATTTTGTTAAACGCCCGTTCATATCCCTTGAAAAATTCCTTGCCCCGAATATCAGCTACCAGCACAATCCCTTTAAAAGCTTCGCCCGATTTATCAATCAAATCGACGAAACGCTTAAACAGGCGCACCGGCAAATTATCGATGCAATAGAATCCTTCGTCTTCCAATGCCCTGACTGCCGTGGATTTTCCGGAACCGGATATGCCGGTTATGACAATAATGCGCATCCCTACTCTACCTCGTCACCAAGTGGCCTTGCTTCAATGCGTGCCAGCAGACGTTCCTGAAAGTCGCGTGCCGAGTGATAGCCCATGCCTTTAAGCAGGTTATTACGCGCGGCAACTTCAATGATGGAACCAAGATTGCGCCCCGGGCGAACCGGAATTATAATATGTGGAATCTCAATCCCGAGAATGGTCACCGTACTATCATCAACCCCCAGCCGATCATACTCATGGGACTCATCCCACTCAACCAGCTCCAGTAGCAGGTCCACGATTTTTTTATCCCGAATCGCAGAAACGCCGAACATATCCTTGATATTGATGATACCGAGGCCCCGGATTTCCATCAGGTATTGAAGTGACTCTTCTGCATGACCAACCAGTACCGCCGGCATTTTTTTCTTGATGAATACCATATCGTCCGCAACCAGACGATGCCCGCGCATAACCAGATCAAGCGCACATTCACTCTTGCCGATGCCGCTTTTTCCGGAAAGGAGGACGCCGACGCCAAGCACATCCATCAAAACGCCATGCAGATGTGTTGTCGGCAACAACCGTTCTTCAAGAAACTTGGTTATCAGCGAAATAAACGTCGAGGATTGATGGCCGGTCGCAAGCACCGGAATATCATGGGCATCAGCCAGATCGAGAAGAAGCTGCGGTGGACGTAAATTTTTTGTTACGATAAAACTGGAAATCGGAAAACTGCAGAGCTTTGCAATATTCTCAGCGGCAATCCGGTTGTCAATGTATTGAAGGTAGGAAATTTCCGTATTTCCGAGCACCTGAATCCGCTCAGGATGCAGGTGCTCGAAATAACCGGCCAGAGCCAGTCCCGGTTTTTGAATACGGGAACTGGAAACGCGATGGGAGAGACCCTGTTTACCGGCCATAATCGTCAAGCCGAGGCCATAATCGTTTTCAGTCAACAGGTCTTGAATCGAGAGTGAAATACCGTCCATGGCCGTTTATAGTAATTAGGCGCGATGCGGTTCGATCAGGCCGTAGTTGCCATCTTTGCGGCGGTACAGTACGTTGATGTCACTGCTGTCGGCATCGGTAAACACAATGAAATCCTTGTGCAGAAGATCCATCTGCATGACAGCTTCCTCAACCGACATCGGCTTGGCTGTTTCAGTAGTGGTTTTGATGACAACCGATTCAGTGCTTGCGTCAATACTGTCAGCTTCAAAAACTTTTTTGGAGAGCTGACGGCCATGTTCTTCGCCACTCGGTTTATGAGCTTTGATCTTTTCTTTGTAGCGGACAAGCTGACGTTCGATCTTGTCGATTACGGCATCAATGGCGGCATACATGTCGTTGGTCGCCTCAGATGCCTTGGTGCTGATTCCTTTAGAATTAATCACAATTTCAACAATGTGACGAATCTTTTTTTCAACAGAAAAATATACCTGAGCATTAATCGGTCCATCGATATATTTTGATACCCGCTCGAGTTTTTCTTCAGCATACGCTTTGAGAGCATCACTCTGCTCCATGTGTCTGAATGTCATTGTTACCTGCATACAATCCTCCTGTGTGGTTAGTGCTCTGAAATGGACGCCTGCCGCAACGGCAGTCCGTCAAAAATGTCGTTTACGTTCAGAAGATGAGCCAAGATTAAGCATTTCACGGTATTTAGTTACCGTGCGGCGCGCAATATTCACGGTTTCCCCCGTGAGCATTTCGGCAATTTTCTGATCCGAAAGCGGCTTTTGAGTATTCTCTTTTTCAATAATCTCTTTGATTCTGTTTTTTACACTCTCGGAAGCGACAAATTCTCCCTCGCTGGTCGAAAGACCGCTGTTAAAGAAATACTTCAGCTCCAGCAATCCCTGCGGCGTCTGCATATATTTGTTGGTGGTCACCCGGCTAATGGTTGATTCATGCATGCCGATATCTTCAGCAACATCACGCAACACCAACGGGCGGAGATACTCAATGCCGCGATCAAAATATTCACGCTGAAAACGGATAATACTTTTTGCCACTTTATAAATCGTCCGCTGACGCTGCTGGATACTTTTGATCAGCCAGACTGCTGAACGCATCTTGTCATTAATGTAATGTTCCGTCTGGGAATCGATTGAGCCATTTCCCCGGGCATCAGTGTACTGTGAGCTGACTTTCAGGTTCGGCAGCCCCTCTTCATTCAGCATGACGACATAATCGTCCCCGACCTTGTGCACAAAGATGTCCGGAGAAATATAATGAACATCATCGGTGCTGAATGACGAACCGGGGCGAGGGTCAAATCCGGATATAATTTTTGAAGCAACCAGTACCTGATTGATGTCAACCTTCAGAGACCGGGCAATCTGTTTGTAATTGCGTTTTTCCAGATCACCGAGATGATGCTGAATAATGCTCTCGACAACACTCCCTTTCATTCCCAGCATGCGGGCCTGAATTAGGAGACATTCTCGAAGGTCGCGAGCCGCAACGCCCGGAGGATCAAACTCCTGAATGCATTCAAGTACATCCAGTACATCTTCTTCCGTTGCAGCACTTGATGACGCGATTTCCTGCAGGGATGCCCGCAGGTAGCCATAATCATCGACATTACCAATGATAACTTCACCGACCCGTACATCCATTTCGGAATACTGACCCATGTGAAGCTGCCAGAGCAGATGGTCAATCAACGTGCCTTTGCGTGTCAGCAGATTTTCAAAGGAGGGGCGCTCATCCTCACCGCCGTACTGCTGCTCGCCGGAACTGTAGTTATAGCCGTCAAGGTAGCTGTCCCAATCGCGCAAGGTATCTTCACCGGTCTCTACTTCGTGAAAATCGCTGGTAGTCTGTTCCGGTTCAAATTCCTGTTCCGACACTTCGAGTATATCCGGTTCGCGAATATCTTCCTGTTCGGTTGTCTCTTCAAGAAGGGGGTTTTCCTCCAATTCCTGAAGCACCAGGTCCTGAAGTTCAAGACGAGTCAACTGAAGAAGCTTGATTGCCTGCTGCAACTGGGGAGTCATCACCAGTTGCTGGGACATTTTCAGTTGTTGACGCATCTCCATTGCCATGAAACAGTAACCTCAATCCTCTACTGGGTAAGTACGGTAAACAATACAAAATGGTTCAAAGTCGAAAATCTTTGCCGAGATAAATTTCCTGTGCTTTCTTACTCGCTGCTATCTCGCTTGGCGTACCATGTTCGAGCACCACACCGCTGCTCATAATATACGCGGTATCACACACACCGAGCGTTTCACGGACATTATGATCCGAAATCAGAACGCCGATATTTTTATTTTTCAGAGAAACAATCAGCTGCTGGATATCAGCAACGGCGATCGGATCTATCCCGGCAAACGGCTCGTCCAGCAGTATAAACGATGGGTTGGTTATCAATGCCCTGGCTATTTCAACCCGTCTCCGCTCTCCGCCTGACAGTGCATACCCTTTTGATGAGGCGATGTGCGTAATGGAAAACTCTTCCAGCAACTGTTCCATTTTTTCGCGACCACGGCGCCTGTCCGGTTCTACCGTCTCAATAATTGCCATCAGATTATCGGCCACCGACAGCTTGCGAAAAACCGACGCCTCCTGCGGGAGATAACTGATGCCGCGGCGCGCCCGCTGGTACATCGGGAGCGAAGTAATCTCGTCATCACCCAGAAAAACCTGGCCGCCATCCGGTTGGGTCAAGCCGACAACCATGTAGAATGTCGTAGTTTTACCGGCCCCATTCGGCCCCAGCAGACCGATAACCGATCCGGATGAAATCGAAATATTCACGCCGCCGACTACCTGCCGACTGCCAAAGCTTTTTATTAAACCCTTCGTCCAGAGCGTAGAAGAATTAACGGCTTCCGGCATCATTCTTCCTTGCTGACGAATTTATAACCGCTTCGACGCGCGCTTTCGGATCACCATCGCTTGACACATCACTTCTGTCATCATCAACGTAATACGTAATAATTTTTCCGCTGATGCTGTCCCCGCCTTGCACGACCCGGGGAGTCCCGGTTAAAACAATACGGCCATTACGGCTGTCGTATACCGCCTGATCAGCAAAACCGGTTCTTGTTTGTTGAACTATTCTGGCATTTCCTGAAGCTTCTACTTTTTCAACGTCCTTGCCCGTCTCGGCATAGCTGACAATGAGCTTGTCGGAAAAAATTGTGATATCACCCTGTTTTGCAACGACCCGACCGGTAAAAGTGGCCGTTTTACCCTTATTATCCGCCGTCATTTCATTCGACTTAACGGTTATCGGCAGATTTGAACGATCCTTATGTATCGTCTGAGCCGATTGGGCAGCCTGAAGCAAAACCGGAACCATGCAGCAAAGGCACATCAACAAAAAGCTGAGCGGATGTAATTTCATATTCATCTAATCCATACCAATTGTAGCAGCTACCGTAGAAGAAAAACGAGCCTGCTGGTTCTTGACACTCAGGACCATTCCGACCGCGGTAAGCCGCATTTTCTGTTGACGCACAGCTACCGGATCAAGGGTTGAAAACTGCTCCGTTTTCCCGGAGTACACCAGAGAGCTGGTAGTAAAATCAGCACCATCCTCCGTTACAACGTGCACATGACCTTTCAAACGAACATTTTTAGCTGTACTAAGGTATTCACCGTTATCGGCCGTAACGGTTATGTTCCCGTACGAACGGCAATGCGGAAACTCCATTCGTATTGCGGTAAGGTACGCCGTTTCACCGCTCTTATCGTAGGTTGCCTTGTCGGCCACGAGCTCCCAAGTAATCAGACCGCCCTGTATTTCGGAAAAACGGGCCTGTTTCAGATCAAGGTCAATATTGTGAGGCAACTGCTGACTGATCTGACTGACCGGTGTTGCTCCGCGGGGATCACTCCGGAGAACGACGACCGTAATTCCGGCAATCGCCGCCAGCACAAGGAGTGCCAGCAACAGTCTGATATAAACGGGCGATACCATAATTAGGCGGGATTATAGCATTGAGGAGGCGGGCTGTCCAGCACAACGTGGCAGGTTTGACGCTTTTGGCATAGAGATTGTATCTACACTAATTCATAACGGGTTGCAACTTCATGCCACAGGCCCCGGCCCCTGAGAATGAGGTCACAAACTTCACGGACCGCCCCTCTCCCACCGGAAAGAGACGCCACATAATGAGCGGCATTACGCGCCTCTACCAACGCATCGGCAGGAGCCGCAGCAAAAGCCACACGCCGCATAACCGGCACATCAATGACATCATCACCCATATAGGCGATCTGGCTGTCATCAAGCCCGGTTTTCAGTTTCACGTCATTATAGCTCTCAATTTTTTTCAGTGAACCCTGATAGACCAACTCAATGCCAAGCTCTTTGGCCCGGAAATCAACAACCTTGGAAGTGCGGCCGGTAATAATCCCGACTTCGATGCCATACCGCTGCAGCATTTTAATGCCGTGCCCATCCTTGACATTGAAAACCTTGGTTTCGACACCGCCCGCATCATAAATGATGCCGCCATCGGTCATCACCCCATCGACGTCAAGCAAAAGCAGTCTGATATCCGTAAGTCTGTCATTCATCAGGCAATACCGGACTTGAGAATGTCGTGCAGATGTATGATGCCACACGGAGCGGGACTCTGATCGTTTTCGAAAACAAACAGTGACGTAATGGCTCGCTGCTCCATAATCTGCAACGCAGCCGCGGCGAGCTCCGACCGCTTGATGCGCAACGGTTTATGCTTCATGATTTGGGAGGCCCGCTGATTGAGTATATCGAAACCCTTCTCCAGCGAACGGCGCAGGTCACCATCGGTAATCACACCAACCAGGGCTCCGCTTGAATCACAGACACCGGTGACCCCAAGCCCTTTGGCGGTAATTTCAAACAACGCCTCTTTCATCAGGGTCTGTTCCACTACGAGAGGAATTGCGTCACCGGAATGCATCAAATCTTCAACCCGCAGAATCAGTTTTTTCCCCAGCGACCCGCCGGGATGGAAAATGGCAAAATCCTCCGCCTTGAAGCCGCGCTTTACCAGCAGGGCAACGGCGAGTGCGTCACCCATTGCCAGCGTTGCCGTTGTGGACGCCGTTGGCGCCAATCCAAGCGGACACGCCTCTTCAAGCACCGATACGTCGAGAAAGACATCGCTTGAACGGGCCAGATTAGAAGCCGGGTTACCGCTCATGGCAATCAGCGGTGCGCCCAGACGCTTGATTGACGGAAGTATTCTTAGTATCTCCTCTGTTTCACCGCTGTTCGAAATAGCGATCACAACATCGCCGGACATGATCATTCCGAGATCGCCATGAATCCCTTCCGCCGGATGCAGGAAAAAAGCCGGCGTGCCGGTAGACGCCATCGTCGAGGCGATCTTCTGGCCAACCAGTCCCGACTTGCCCATGCCACTGACGATCACCCGGCCGGAGCTGCCCAGAATCAGGTCTACCGCCCGTTCAAATGACTCATCAATACGATCAGCCATCGCTGACAAAGCCAGCGCTTCGACCCGGATAACCCGACGTGCCTCATCAATCGCCGTCATAGCGCCGGCCTCTGCTTGACAACAACATCAAGCGACTTCAACAGTTTCAGCAGGCCCGGAAGTTCGCTCAATGGAATCGAATTCGGCCCGTCGCAGAGCGCCTTGTCAGGATCTTCATGCACTTCCATGAAAATGCCGTCAATACCGGTGGCAACCGCCGCCCGTGACAGATACTCGACAAACTCACGCTGACCGCCCGAACTGTCACCCTGCCCTCCGGGAAGTTGAACACTGTGCGTTGCATCAAAGACAACCGGATACCCGGTAGAGCGCATGACCGGAAAACTGCGCATATCCACAACCAGATTATTGTAGCCGAACGAAGCGCCCCGCTCAGTAAGAATGATATTTTCATTGCCGCTGGCCGCAATTTTACCGGCAACATTCTTCATGTCCCACGGCGCCAGAAACTGTCCTTTTTTAACGTTGATGATGCGGCCACTTTTGGCCGCCGCCACCAGCAGATCGGTCTGGCGACAGAGAAAGGCCGGAATCTGCAGAATATCCAGCACTTCAGCAGCCGGCGTAATCTGTTCGATGGAGTGAACATCAGAAATAACCGGTACCCCCAGCGTTTCCTTGACCTTGCGCAGGATGGCGCCAACATCCCCGCTGCGTTAGGCGGCGGATTGAAGACGGGCGCTCCCGTGCTTGCGTATGTCAACAGCGACGATACCGTCCAAAAAGCGCTCGCCGACCTTGTGGAAGGCGCCACACTGGACGTACAGAAGGCCAAACGCATGGTCCAGCTTGTCCGCGACATGGGCCATAGCCTCCTGGATATGCATGCGGTAAATTCAGACAGTATGAGTTCGGCGTTCAAGGACCAGAGCGACGCGATAGACAGCGGTCTTCGCGCGGTCGACCACGATCTGGTAGTGCGCGTTGTTCGTGTCATCGATATGCTTTGGGCCGGTGGCAAAAGAGACGAAAAGCTCATCGGTGGCAGCAACTACGATTGGGATACATTCAAAGGCAGCGTGCCCGGCATCTGGGAGTGGCGGGAATCGGGCGGTACCCGAACCTTTGTGAAAACGGGCGATGCGCCGGACGGCAAATCGTGGATCATCACGTCCTTGGTCAGCGATGTCACCAACGGTTGGCAGATCACGATTACTCCGCAGGTAGCCATCCCGACATTTGAGGTGACAAAGGATGCGGGGAAATACACGGTAGCTATCCGTAAACCAGGGACCCCTGCATGGAAGTGGGACATAGTGCTTGCCTGCAATAAAGACAACCAGGGACGCGTAACCCAGGTCACCATCAGCTTGACCGCCAATGACCCGGATTTGACCCAGCCGATAACCTTCAACGGCAAGGCGACGGGTTTTGCGACCGGAACGGCGGATTCTACGGCATATAGCCAGGTTACGCTCTCCGGCGACCTCTCGTCTCAGTTCATCTCCGGATCGCTTGAGAACGCCACGGCCGTATGGGTGAACGATTCCACCGTCGGGCTTAACTTAAAAAGCCTGTCCGTGAAAAATTTCCAGTTTGCGCTCGGGTTTAACACAACCGCCAAGTTCTCTGTAGACAATGCGTCGATCGAGTTCTACGCCATCGATCCCGCGCAGAAGCAGCAGGTTGCCATACCGAAACGCGCGACGCTCGGACATGCGACGATGACGGGCACGGCGGACACCGCCACGCTCTCAAGCGGCGAGTTGACCTTCGAGCGAACGGTGAACGCGAAAGGCACTCTGTTCATTCAGACCAAAACGATAAAAGGCACGCTCGATTACATCGGAGCCGCGCTCTCCTTTAACGGCACCATCGACAGCACCTGGGATAACCTTGGCGCCTCGCGCACAATGTTCCAGGTGGCGAACTCCTTGCCGGTGCGATACTGGCCATTGGGAACCGTGAACTTCAACGGGTATTTCCAGCCCAAGATCGGTACGCGCGTATCGGCTAACGGATCGATTGTGTTTACGGTGAATACGGGCCAGGACCATGCGTTCGCCACACTCACTCTTAACAAACTGGCCTATGGCACGGATTCTATGTCAGGAACGCTCAAGTTTGGATTGACAATCGCCGGCGGTTACGTGCATACAGACGCCGTCAACGAACAGCTCAACCTTGTGCAAGCGCCGTCGGGCTACAACCTGCTGATCACCGGCTCTGCCGATGTGGTAACGGGCTATATCGCCACGAATACCGCGGGCACGACGAAGGTCGCGCAGATCGGCAAAGCCTCCGACCTGGGCCTTCCCGACCTCGGGAGCGTTCTGATCATTAAATACGACGACGGCACGTTTGAGACCTTGGCCTCGATATTGCCGATGTAGCAGCTTCGTGGACTATCATGGCGCAAAGGCGGTCCTCTGTGGCTGCCCTTGCGCCTAGCATCCCTTCCATACACGATATTACCGCCACCTTAGC
>Ga0118677_10013821_pt1 | contig 11536 bp, 9 predicted proteins | sample AliMusrvi5mmetaG_FD_86154 | JGI IMG/M metagenome (GOLD analysis project Ga0118677, IMG submission 86154) | reverse complement strand
GAGCGCGGCGCCGGGACCCGGCTCGGGAGCTGCCTCGTGACCGGCCTCGGCCCCTTCCTCGGCAAGGAACTGCGCGAGATCCGCAAGACGTGGCGCCTCTGGGTTCTCCCGGGCGTGCTGCTCTTCCTGGGGCTGACGACGCCGCTGCTGGCCGCGCTCACGCCGAAGATCCTCAAGATGACGGCGCAGCGCACCCCCGGCGTCGTCATCCACTTCCCGACGCCGACGGCGAGCGACTCCTACCTGCAGTTCATGGGCAACCTCGCCCAGCTGGCGCTCCTGGTGATCATCGTGACCGGCGCGGCGGCGGTAGCCGGCGAACGCCGCGCCGGGACGGACGTGCTCATGCTGACGAAACCGCTGTCGCGCGCCGGCTTCATCGTCGCCAAGTCGATCTCCGCGGTCCTGCTGGTGGTAGTGGCGACCGTCCTCGGCACGGCGCTCTGCGTCGTGGTGACGGTCGTCATCTTCGACCCCGCGCACATCGCCCGCTTCGTGGAGTCGGTCGCGCTGTGGCTGGTCCTGGCGGCGATGTTCGGGACGCTCATGATCCTGCTCTCGGCGGCCACGGAACGACAGGCCTCCGCGGCCGGCGCGGGGATCGCCGTCTACGTCTCGCTCTTCGTGCTCACGGGGTTCCCGGCGCTGCGCAGCGTCACGCCGGCTGGGCTGCTCTCCGCCAACGACGCGCTGCTCAAGGGCAAGGACGCGGCGCTGGCGTGGCCGCTGGCGACGACCGCCGCCCTTGCGGTCCTGTTCGTCGTCGCCGCCGCGTTCATCTTCCGGCGCAAAGAGCTGTAGCGGGCCGAACGCCTCGCCGGCCGAGCCAGGCGACCGGCGCGCGAGTCGACGGCCGGGCGAGTCGACGGCCGGGTGAGTCGACGGCCGGGCGAGCCACAAGCCCGACGATGACGGCCGAAACCCGCCAGAAACTGGGAGCCTCCGTCAGCGCTCTCCCGGCGGGCCGACCGCCGGCGGGCCGACCGCCGGCGCGCCCGCCCGTCAGCGAACGACGAAGTTGACGAGCTTCCCGGGCACGTAGATCTCCTTGACGACCTGCTTGCCCTCGAGGAACTTGGCCGTGTTGCCCGCACCCCGGGCCTCGGCGAGCACGGCGTCCTTCTCGGCACCCACCGCCACCTGCAGCCGGTCGCGCAGCTTGCCGTTGACCTGGACGACGACGGTGACGACCTCGTCGGCGGCGAGCTCCTCGTCCCAGCCGGGCCAGGCGGCGTCGAGCACCACGCCCTCGCCGCCGAGCAGCTCCCACACCTCGCTCGCCAGGTGCGGCGCCATCGGGCACAGCAGCAGCGTGACGGCGGTGACGACCTCGCGCCACTGGGCGAGCGTGAGCGCGCCGCGCGCGCGCGCCCACACGTCCAGCACCTCGTTCTGCATCTCCATCAGCGCCGAGACGGCGGTGTTGAAGCGAAACGACTCCATGTCGTTCGTCACCTTGCGGATGGTCTTGTTGAGCGTGCGCCGCACCTGGCGGCCCTTCTCTGCCTCGGCCTCGCCCGCCGCCACCCGGCTGGCCCCGCTGCCCTGCGCTTCCACGACCTCGCAGGCGAGGTTCCAGAAGCGCCCCAGGAACCGGTAGCACCCCTGCACGCCGCGGTCGCTCCAGGCGACGCTCTGCTCGAACGGCGCGATGAAGAGCTCGTACACGCGCAGGCTGTCGGCGCCGTAGCGCTCGACGACGCTGTCCGGCGTGACCACGTTGCCCTTGCTCTTGCTCATCTTCTGGCCGTCGCCGGCGAGGATCATGCCCTGGTTGCGCAGCGTCGCGTAGGGCTCGCCGAAGTCGACGTAGCCGGCGTCCTCCAGCACCTTGCAGAAGAAGCGCGCGTAGAGGAGATGCATGACGGCGTGCTCGGCGCCGCCGACGTAGAGGTCCACCGGCAGCCAGTACCTGGTGGCGTCCTTGTCGAAGGCGGCGGTGTCGTCGTGCGCCGACGGGTAGCGCAGGTGGTACCACGACGAGCAGACGAAGGTGTCCATCGTGTCGGTCTCACGTGTGGCCGGGGCGCCGCATTTCGGGCACGTGGTGTGCACGAAGGCCTCGTCGCGGGCGAGCGGCGAGCGCCCGTCGTCGGTAGGCTCGTAGTCCTCGATCTCGGGCAGCAGCACCGGCAACTGGTCCTCCGGCACCGGCACGGCGCCGCACTTCTCGCAGTACACGATCGGCATCGGCACGCCCCAGTAACGCTGGCGGCTGATGAGCCAGTCGCGCAGCTTGAAGTTGATGGTCTTGCGCGCCGCTCCGCTCTCGCCGAACTTCGCGACGATCGCCTCGAACGCCGGGCCCGGCGCCGGCATGCCGTCGAACTCGCCGGAGTTCACCATGACGCCGTCGCCGGTGTACGCCTCGGTCAGCGTGCCCTGCGCGCCCTCCGGCGGCGCGATGACCTCGATGATCGGCAGCCCGAACTCGGTGGCGAACTGGAAGTCGCGCTCGTCGTGCGCCGGCACCGCCATGATGGCGCCGGTGCCGTAGCCCATGAGCACGTAGTCGCTGATCCAGATCGGGATCTGCGCGCCGTTGACCGGGTTCACAGCGTAGGCGCCGAGGAACACGCCGGTCTTCTCCTTCTCGGTGCTGAGGCGCTCGATCTCGCTCTGGCGGCGCGCCACGTCCTGATACGCCTTGACCGCCTCGCGGTGCTCGTCGCCGGTGAGTTCCTCGACGAGCGGGTGCTCCGGCGCCAGGACCATGTAGGTGGCGCCGAACAGCGTGTCCGGCCGGGTCGTGAACACGGTGAGCGCGTCGTCCCGCCCCGGCAGCGCGAAGTCCACCTCGGCGCCCTCACTGCGCCCGATCCAGTTGGCCTGCATCAGCTTGATCTTCTCGGGCCAGTCGATGGGCCCGAGGTCGTCGAGCAGGCGCTGCGCGTAGTCGGTGATGCGGAAGAACCACTGCGTGAGGTCCTTCTTGGTCACCTCGCTGCCGCAGCGCCAGCACCTGCCCTGCTCGACCTGCTCGTTGGCGAGGATCGTCTTGCAGCTCGGGCACCACCACTGCCGGCCGGTGCCGCGGTAGGCGAGGCCACGCTCGTGCAGGAGCAGGAAGAACCACTGCGTCCAGCGGTAGTAGTCGGGGTTGCAGCTGGCGAGCTCGCGCGACCAGTCGTAGGAGAGCCCGATGAGGTCCATCTGGCGGTGATAGTTGGCGATGTTGCGCTGGGTGGTCTCGCGCGGGTGCACGCCCATCTTGATGGCGTAGTTCTCCGCCGGCAGCCCGAAGGCGTCCCAGCCCATCGGGTGCAGCACGTTGCGGCCCTTCATGCGCTCGTAGCGCGACACTGCGTCCGTGGGGACGTAATTGCGGCAGTGACCGACCGAGAGCCCATCGCCCGAGGGGTACGGGAAGAAGTCGAGGCAGTAGAACTTGGGCTTGTCGGAGGTGTCCGGCGTCCGGTAGGCGTCGGTCTCCTTCCACAGGCGCTGCCACTTGGCCTCGACAGCGTGGGGGTCGTAGCGTCGGTCCATGCGTTCCTCTCTCGCGGCCATCTGCGGCGCCGGCGGCCGGAGGACCGCTGGCTGCGGAGCCCGCCGCCGCAGGCGCGCGGGCGTCCAGCGCTAGATTGTACATGAGCCTCGCGCAGGCTCGCGGCTGCCGGCGTCCGCCGGCCGCTCGCCGGCGTCCGCCGCGAGATGCTCTCGGCCAGGCTCCGCAAGTTGCGAGCCCCCGGCGGGCTGGGTATACTTCTGTGCCTGCTGGCCTAGCCGGCAGGCCTTCAGTGGGGGTATAGCTCAGCTGGGAGAGCGTCTGGCTGGCAGCCAGAAGGTCAGCGGTTCGAGCCCGCTTACCTCCACCAACTTCCTCGCTCGTGACCGATGCTTTCTGCCGTGGGTCAGCCTCGGTCGAGGCCGAGCTGCTCGGCTATCGCGCGCCCGAGCTCCCGTGCCTGGGCCATGAGCCCTGCGTCCTGCGCCGCATCGCCGGGCTTGTCCGCGCACCCGCCGAGGGCCACCACGGGCAGTTCCCCGGGGCTGGAGAACGCCACGAACCGGCGCATGGCGGCCAGGGTATGGTCGGCGCTGGACTCCGCGGCGACGGCGATCAGGCCGACGACTTTCGCGGTCAGCCACTCCTCGTGGTAGTAGCGGGTCGCGTTGCGGTCCATGAACGTCTTCATCTGCCCGGACACGTTTTCGTAGTAGATCGGCGTCGCGAGGATGAGGCCGTCGGCGGCGTAGACCTGCGCGAGGATGCCGGCCATGTCGTCGTCGTGCGGGCACGGGCGCTCACCGCAGAACACGTGACCGCTGCAGGACTCGATGCGCTTGTCGGCGAGCACGATGCGCGAGCAATCACAGCCGCTGCGCTCGAGTTCCTCGAGGGCGGCTTCGACCACGGCCGCGGTGTTGCCCTGCCGCCTCGGGCTGCCGATCACGGCGACGACCCTTGGGCGGGGTCCAGGAGCAGGCATGTTGTCACCTCCGGACGTCACGGGTGAGATGGAAGCCCGTTTGGGGTTGACGATGGTCTCGGCCGGTCTCTGGTAGACGTCTGCAATGCCTCGGCTCCTCAAGCATAGATGGATCGGATGGGGCTGTGCGGCCGCCCCCCCCGGGGGCGGGAGCGGCCGCGCACTCTGCCGGCGGCGTCAGTCGCCTGCCTTCGGCGCCGCCGGGGTCGTCGCGGTCGCCGGCGCCGCGGCGCCGGCTCCCGTGTCGACCATCTCCAGAAGGTCCTTGTCGTCGACGACGCCCCTGGCGATATTGCGCCGGCCCACGGCCCAGAAGATCACGGCCATCAGGATGATCGCCGCCAGGGAGCCCAGCGTCACGACCTCGAAGAACACGCGCGACGTGCCCCAGTAGTCCTCAATCGAGAAGCTCTGGCCGAGCATCCGGTCGAGCAGCCCGGGCCACAGAAGCGCGATCGTCGTGACCACGATCATGAACTCGGTGGCGATGACGCAGATCCACAGGCCCGCCATGCCGCCGGGCACCCTGTAGGGCCGCTTGCGGTCCGGGTACTTCTTCCGCAACACGATGACCGCCGGCATGATGAAGGCGTACTGCATCGCGGTCAGCGAGACCACGAGGGCGAGCATCACGGCGAAGAAGTTGGCGAGACTGCCGTTGGCGACGGTGAAGACGAGGATCACGAACACCGAGCCGATGATCCCCGAGATGAGATTCATGGTGATGGGCGTCCCCGACTTGGAGAACTTGCCGAGGATACGCGGAGCGCTGCCGTCGAGACCGGCGACCGCCTGCACGCGGGCGGCACCCTGCATCCAGACGCCGCCCGCACTGACGATGGTGAGGATGATGAGGATGCCGGCCAGCCACCCGACGGCGCCGGCGCCACCGCCGAGCACGCCCTTGACGGCGTTGTAGGCGTCGGCGAACCCGGCGACGTTGGAGACGTCCTTGAGCGGGATCACCAGCAGGATCGGCACCACGAGCAGCAGGATGATGGCGCCCATGCCGATCCCCGAGCGGATGATCATCGCCGGCACGTCACGCTGCGGATGACGCATCTCTTCCGCGGCGCCGCTCGAGAGCTCGAAGCCCACGAACAGGAACTGCAGCAGGCCGATCACGGCGAGGAAGCCGCTGATGCTCGGCTTGAGGTCGCCCCAGCCGATGGTACCCGCCGGCTTGCCATGCTGGATGACGAACCAGGCGACGAGGATGAGGAACAGGGCGACCAGGGCGATGCGCACGAAGGTGCCCAGGATGCCGGTCCAGCGGCCCCATTTCACCTCGATTATCGAGAGGCCGATGATGGCCCAGGTGACGGCGAGGCCGATGACGATGCTCCAGAGGGTGTTGAACCCCCCGTTGTTCAGCATCAGGCCGCTGGCGAGCGTCGCCACGACGCTGCCTGCCAGCGTGCCGCCGATCCACGTCGGGTTGCTCATCCAGTAGAACGTCGCGGTGACGGCGCCGGCGAGCCGGCCGAAGGCCATGCGGGTCCAGACGTACGCTCCTCCCTCCACGGGGAAGGCGGAACCGAGCTCGGCCACGATCAGGCCGCTGGGAAGCAGGTACATGACCATCGCGAAGATGAGCCAGATGATGGTCTGGCCGCCGCCGTAGGCGGCGGTCGCCGCGATCGTGTCGATGCTGATGAACGCGGCGATGGTGAAGCAGACGAGGTCGAAGCGCGTCAGGACCTTCCTGAGCTTCTTGCGCTCCTGGTCCATCGCGTGAACGGCGTTGTCCTGTGCGGAAACGCTGGTGGTGCTTGCCATTACCTACCCCCCGGTGTGGCGAGGCGAGCGGCGCCTCGCCGTAGTGACATGGCCGACATCGTGACACGCCTCTGCGGGCTCAGCGCGGAGCCCGGGACGGTTGTTGTTCACAGCACCAGCGCCTTCGCCCGCCGGCAGAGTCTTCTCACAGCCGATCGATCCCTGCGTGCTCCCGAAACCGTCGGACACAGTTGATGGGCACGTCGAGGACCTCGGCGATCCTGAACTTGGCTTCCATCGCACTGCTCTCCGTCGGGTAGCTCATCTCGAAGGTCGTGATCCGGCCGAGCCGGCGCTCGGCGCGGACGTCCGCCATCGCCAATGGATCGGAGAGATCGCCGATCGTGACTCCGAGGCGCTCGGCGACGTAGGTCTTCGCCTCGCCGATCCGCATGCCCCGGGTGATCTGCATGCGCGCCACCAGATCTCCGGCAGCGCGCATACCGCACATCCCCGAGGCCGTCGCGTGAGCACACGGCATCCCCAGCGGATCCCCGGTGCCGACCTACAAGCCGTCCAGCCGCAGGATGTCGACGCAGGCGCGCGACGCCCGTGAGACAGCATCAAGCGGGAGGTAGCTGCTCATGGGGACCGCGCCGACGCCCATGCCGACGTTCATATGGACGGGTATCTCGGCCACCTCCATGCACGGCTTCACGAGCGTCAGCGCGCGGGCGATGTTCCAGGCCCCGGACTTGCGCGTGTTCACGTTGACCGCGGGGCCGAAGACCGTGGCCCCGGCGCGCCGCACGAGTTCCATCTGCTGCCTCGGCCACAGCCCGGCCAAGCGCACGCCCTGGTACTCGAGCCGGCCGTGTACCCCGAGGACGAATTCGCCGGCCATCCCGACCTCGATGCCCATATCGGGGTGGGCGGCGCGGATCCGCTCGACCGCCAGAAGCGTCGCCAGCAGGTCGCCGTCTCCGGCCGCGCCGGCGGTGTCGAAGTCGATGCCGTCGGCGCCGGCCTCCCACATCGCGTCGGCGACGTTGACCATGTCCTTCACGGCGTGCTCGATCGCCTCTTCCTGAGCCGCTCGCGCCTCGTCGATCCGCGCCAGGGGAAGGAGCTCCGACCAGTTCGGCGCGGGGCCGTCGGGCCGCGAGTAGAGCCCGAGGTTCGGCATGGCGCCGTACATCACCGGTACCGTGAGGACGAGTTGCGCATCCTTCATGTTCTGCGCCTCATGAGGCAGGATGGTCTTGACCGCCTTGAACGAGTAGTCGACGTGGGCGAGCTCGACGGAATCGGCCCCGAACATCTGCTCGTAGATCTGCAGGTCCTGGGTGCGCGTACCGACCGTCTTGGAGCCGGAGCCGTCGTAGGTGAGCACCACCTCGTCGCCGATGTCGACGGCGCTGAAGCGCGCCGGCGAGGCCCAGATGTCGAGCAGGTGGTCGAGCTCTGCGGCCGTCAGCGGCGGCACCTTGGCCCGTTTGGCCCCCGCGAGCGTGCCCTCCTCGAGGTCCGCGCGCAGCTCGCTGCGCGTCATCCGCGTGAGCGCGCCGTCGCCCATGCGGGTCGGGTGCTGCGTCTCCATCTGCGCGCGCTCCATCTTCAGCGGCCGCCGGCGCCGCGCACGTAGCTCTCGAACGCGGCGCGCGCCTCGCGGCGTGCGTCGTCCGGAACGGGCGTGGGCACATGCGCGGCCAGCAAAGCCTCGGCATGTTCAAGCGCGTCACTCACGAGAGAGCGCCCCGCGTAAACGGAGAGGCCGTCGCGCTGAAAGACGGAGGAGCGCCAGACCTCGCCGCGCCGCGAGTTCTCGCGAGAGCTGCGCCGGGCGAGGAACTGACCGCCCGGGCCGACCGCGGCGATGTCCTCGATCAGCGTCGACGCGTCATCCACGGCGCCGGGCATCTCGAGCAGCCTCTTGACCGACCCGATCGTGTCGCAGTCGAGGACGGCCTTGGCCGTCGACACGGCCATGTCGCTGTCGACCAGCCCGGCGCCGGTGAGCAGATCGGCACCGCACAGCACGGAGGTCGCCGCCAGCAGGGCGCCCTCCGAGCCGGCCTGGAAGTTGGCGGCCTTTGCGTCCGTGCTCATGCCGCCGCTCATGCTCGGCAGTCCGTACCGCCTGGTCATGACGAGGCTGGCCATGTCGACGAGCGCCACCTCGGGCGCGCCGCAGAGGTACCCGCCGGTGCGCAGGTGCGCCGAGCCGCCGATGGCGACCACCATGAGCGCGCAGCCCGGCGCCGCCAGCTGGAAGATGGTGACGGCTGCCAGGATCTCCGCGAGTGTGATCACAGTCGTGCCCAGGACGCTCATGGGGGCCGTGGTGCCCAGCAGCGGCAAGGGGTGGATGAGGATCGGCACCCCGTGGCGTGCGAGTTCGATCGAGGCGTCGAGCTTGTCGCCCTCGAACCGTAGCGGCGACACCGGGCAGTGCAGAGAGGAGTAGATGGGCCGTTCGTGGAGTGGCGCTCCCGCGATCGCCTCCAGCATCTCCAGGAGCGGCGGTACCTGCTCCGGCGAGTGCGCCACGACGCTCTGCACGTGCTTGGAGGTGGACTCAAGGGCAATGAGATCGGTCTCGAGGCCTACCCGCCGGGCATCGCGTTCACCTAGGGTCAGCGACGTCCAGATGAAGTCGAGCTCCTCGAGAGCGTCGTAGAGGCCGTAGTAGTAGGCGAGGTCGTCACGCGTGGCCTCACGCACGTCGCCGGTGACGTCGTCAAAGACCATCGTCGCCATGCCGTCGGTGCAACACGCCAGCGGCGAACCGGCGCCGACCACCAGGTCGTGCGCGGCGTCGCGCGACGAGAGCCGCACGCTCGCCGGCGCCTTCTCGAGGCAGCTCTCCACCAGCTCCGAAGGCAGCGTCGCGGTGCAGCGTTCCCTGTCGACGCGCGCGCCCGCTTCCGCAAGGAGGTCCAGAGCGACCGCCGACCCCACGCCGATGCCCACGTGCTCGAGCACGTGCAGGACGCGCTGGTGCAGCGCGTCCTTCTCGGCGGGCGACAGGCATTCGAACTGCAGGTGCATCAAGCACTCCCCTCTGCGGCGTCGGCCGCGTCCACGATCCTGCGGATCTCGCGCACCACATCGTCGGGCAGCGGCTCCGGCACGTGCGTGGCGAGAATGCGGCGCGCCTCCTCCTGTGAACGCTCGTGCAGGTCCTTGCCGCCCGCGGCGGCCCAATCCTCGCGAACGCGGCGGTCGATCAGCTTGGGCTGAGACTGGCCGCGCATGAACTGGAGCGTGGAGTCGAGGCTCAGGAAGTCCCCGAAGGGCCCCACCTGAGCGATGTCGTCCACGCCCAGCAGCTCGTCGTCCACAGGCACGCCACCGACCGCGTGCTTGATCATCCGCGCGAACTCGTTGTCCATGACGAGCTGGCCGAAATCGAACGCGACACCCGACTCGATCATCCCCGCGCCGTAGATCAGGTTGGCACCTGCCAACGCCGGCAACAGCGCGGTCAGCGTCTTCTCGTGACCGGTCTGAGCGTCGAAGAGCTTGGAGTCGCCCTACAACCCGGCCACGTAGCTGGGCAGGCGATACTGTCGCGCGATGGCGGCGACGGCGGCGCTGATCACGCCGCACTCCGGCGAGCCGACCGAGGCCGCCGCGAGGCGCAGGTCCATGGCCGTCGTCGAGCTGCCGTAGAGCATCGGCGTGCCTGGGCTCGTGAGCTGCGCGAGCGTGATCCCGGCAAGGACCTCGGCGTTGTGGCCGACAAGGGTGCCGGCGAGACTGACCGGGGCCGAGCCGCCGGACATCGCCATCGAGAGCACCAGGCAGGGGACGCCGGCGCGCGCAGCCGAGATGATCGCCTCCGAGCACTCCTTGGGAAGCTTCAGCGGGCTCACGGGGCACACGCCGATCATCACGATCGGGCGCCGCCGCAGGGCCTCCCGGCCACCCACGGCGGCGGCGGCGATGTCGAGGATCACCTCGGTTTCCCTGCGGGAGAGCGGGCCCGAGCAGATGTGCTTGGTGGTGTTGAGCAGCGCCGCCTCGTACGCGTGTATGCTGGCCGTCGCGGTCGGCATGTCCTGGGCCCCGACGGCGATCTCGTAGGTGTCGAGCTCGCTCAGGTAGTCGGCGAGCCGTGCGGTGTCGGCGACGTCCTTCTTGGTCGGCTCGCGCATCTCGCCGGTCTCGAGGTCGGCGATCTTGAGGCCCTCGCCGAAGGTCGTGAAACCGACGCGCCCGGCATCGAGCATGATGTCGTCCTTGCTGCTGCGGCCGGCGGCGAAGACGCGCTCCGGCGACGAATCTATCGCCGCCTCGACGATCCTCGGCGGGATCCTCACGATGCCGGTGTCATGCTCGACAGTCGCGCCGCCGGCCGCGAAGATGTCCATCGCCTCGGCATCGTCGGTGTACACGCCGGTCTGCGCCAGGACCTCCAGCGTCGCCAGGTGGATGTCCCTGAACTCGTCGTCGGTGAAGGCGTTCAGGCTGAAGCCACCGCTGCGCTTGCGCCCCGCGTGGGCACGTCTTTTCAAGGATCAACTCCTTCGTGACTTAGCTGGATGGATGTATAGCCAACGAACTTGGTCGGTGTCAAGTCCCTGTGGTACCCTGCGACGCGATGGACCTATCGACGCCGACAGGCGTGCTCGCCGCGAACGGTGAGTCACAACAGAACAAGCGTCAGCTCAGCGCCGCCGCGTCCAGGGACAGACTCATCGAGGCGACGATCCTCTGCATGGCCATTTTCCCCAGAGGACTGCGCGATGAGCCGATTCACGCGAAGGCCCAGGAAGTCAACGCGCTGCTTGCGGCAAGATTGGCGGGAAAACCGCGTATTCTTCACCTCGACATCGGCGAACGCTTCCTCGGTAACGACGGCGAAATCCCCTGCGAACTCATGGCCGACCGCTGCCATCCCACCGAACAGGGTTACGCGATCTGGGCCGATGCCATCGAGCCCGTGGTCCGACAATATCTGTAAGAAAAGTCGGCTTCTTTAACGTTGACCCCAACGCCCTTGCTTCTCTGGCTTTACATCCATAAAACCGTCGCTATCGCTAAGTTTTCACATTCTTAACCAGAGTTATGACTTCCATTCTGCATTTGCGCACCCAGGGTTTTCGCCGCGAGCATCTCGTCGGATTATTGAGGCAGGCCCGGACCGACGGCTTTGAAGCGGTCAACATTCACTGGGAGCGCTTCCCCCACTCTTTCGAGCCCGAACCGGCGCACTCGCTCGAAGATGTCCGAGCCGTCGACGCCGCGTGCGAGGAACTCGGCTTGGAGGTCATCCCGACCAGCCACTCCTTCACCCACAGCGGCGACCTGATGCGGTTGCCCGCGTTCGAGCACCTCAAGGGCGGCGGCGATTCGCTGGAATTGACAGGCAGCAGCAC
>Ga0118677_10013820_pt1 | contig 11536 bp, 13 predicted proteins | sample AliMusrvi5mmetaG_FD_86154 | JGI IMG/M metagenome (GOLD analysis project Ga0118677, IMG submission 86154) | reverse complement strand
TTTCAGATTTGGCCCTATGAAATACATCATACTTTTTATATTGATATGTATGATTGTCACAGGATGCCTACTCGTGACGGATTCCGCAAATTCCGATTCGGATATCACATTATTTACGATAGATTTCATTTTTATACCGGCGATTGCGGTGGTCATCGTTATATCAAAAATAATATATGAAATATATTTTGTAAAGACGGTGGCGTCATTGGCAAGTTCTCCTGCGCAGCCTACTGCAGCAGAACGCGCGGTGCTAGCCACTCCCCGTAGCATACCAGTTCCCGTAAAGCCAGTCGCCGGTGGCGGAAAAAAGAGAAAGGGGGGTTCCCGGTCTAAACGTGCTATTAAGGGTCTCGCCTATTAAGGGTCTCGCCTATTAGAACCTATATCCTATATAGGAAGATGTCATTCAATAAAAAACTGCTGCGCGATTTTCTACTTTTCTGGGGTATAGTCTTTGCCCTCTTTTTAGTTGCCTTTCAGTTCCAATCAGGAAATCCGATTCTGCGTCCCCGCCTTGAACGGATTGAAGCCTTCCAGACGAAGGGGATTGTAGAGTCGGATGAGCCCTTGGTCGGACTTTCAGTGCCCGCTAATACCACGCTGGATAAACCAAGAGCGCCCTATAATCTGCTGAAGGACGTGCTCCCCGAGGCGGTCGTGCGCGTATCTCCCACGAGCGAGCGGTGCTTTCAATCCGATTTCCAGACTCGCATTGAAAAGACGGGGAATTTTCGGCAATTGACGAACAACTACAAGCGCGGTGAGCCCGACTCCTGCTCTTCGCCGTTACACGAATTCGTCCTCTCATTTTATAAACCCGAAGTCTTGGCATAAAAATTTGAATGGGAGAGGATCCCGTGGCCTATTCGTAGAATGCGCCTAAATCAAATTATACCATTTGAAATCCATAAAACGTACTGGATAGAACTACGCCGTGAAAATGGAATTGTCGCCTATCCAGCGGGAACTCCCGTCTTATCTATATATACGAATAGCCTCAAAGCGATTCGTATATACAGATACTATGTAACCATTGCAGGTACTTATTCTGCTCCCACCGATATTACCGGACCCTTTCTCCGGTTTCAACGCAGATGCCGGCAATGGTTCTTTATTCGGCGCCGAGCATTCCGATGGGTCAGAGCCAGAGAGTTAGGCAGACCCCACGTCGTCCATAATCTGACAGACCTGTACGGTGGGCGGTTTGACCCTCCGTTTAGAAGGCTCAACAAGCCCATTATGAGCATCCGCAACTCGTAACCAGAACTCCTCCTGTTTTTGTTTCGTGCTCTCAAACCAACTCGGGTCTCTTGACACAGTCTCCGTAAAGAATTTCTCCAAGTGCCACGGAATCTCCTCCAGGTAATGCCACTCAAGCAATTCCAAATCCTTCTTCTCGAGCGACGTATAGGCATATTTGAGTTCGCACGTTTCCACGCACTGAAACAGCCAAATTTTTCCGGAATACATGATTCCAATGTCCTCGGTAGGGACCGAATACTGGGAATCCTTGTAGGCGGCTGCAAGCTTCATCTCCACATATTCACATTCATCAAGCCCGGTAACTTCCATTTGAATCTGCATCTGGCACCAATATTCAAACGGTATCTTCCCGTTGATTTCTCTGCGAACAGGACACTTAATCTCCAGAAGACGGCCCACGCGCTTCAAGTCTGCCGCGGTCAGAATAATACCGTCCGGACTCGCCGCCAAACGAGTATCCACCGGATGAATAAATCGTCCGACCTCCGCGATTTCACAACCCCAAATCGCGTTCAGAATCTGCTTGACGACCGGTTCAAACCGAATACCCCAGTCAAATGCCGACATGGACATCGTGGAACACGCTGCGCCCGAGCTCATCGTGGAAACGGGTGCCGCCTTCTGTAGGGCCAGATTCGCCACACTTCTCGGAGTTCCGAGTATATTTGAGAACTCACTCGCACTCAAGACCGTCTTGGACTGGGCATACCATGCTGGGGATCGCTGCTGAACCTGCAGAGTATCAATAAGGGCGGCGACCTGCTTTTGTCGCTCTTCCACTGACCGGTCAGCCCACTGGGTCGAGGACGCCGATGAAAGAAACATTGTGAATATATCTTGAACATCCGCCGAATAAGTATGTACGTCAATTTCATCGCAGGGGACGGCATACTCCAAGGCATCCTCAAACTCCTCCATCCACTTGGGAATGGCGGCCTTATGGCTGGGGCACGGATGGAATGAATCATATTCATTTAAAAAATCAATACATCCGTGAATGATGGATTTATCCATTGCGTGAATCTATTTTGTTATTGGATATAAAACAGCGACGGCGATTCTAACAAGATATCGCGTAAAAATTTTAGGTGCTTCAAGGCTCTGCCGCCGCCGCCGCCGCCGTCGTGCCCTCCGTAGATGCCGGTCTCTTCCGAAACGTCACCGCATTTCTCTTCTCAAGAATCTGAAAGAGAACTTCGCCCTGAGCGTTTTGGTGCATAATTAATGGCTTAATTTCCGTGATTTCCTCCTTCTCCAAATCGTACAGAACGCTCGTCTTGGAGTTCAGAATCTTTCGGTCAAGCGCCCGCGTAAGCAGCTGTAAGAGAGCCGCCTGCTCCGCCGGCTTGAGTCCTCTGGCTACCGAGAGAGTGTCAGTAAATGCGCGAAGGCGATTTAGGCGAAGTCCTCTGTCCAGGCGATGCCAGGGACGCTTGAATGCTGCAGTAGATTCGGCATTCAACATCTTCTCCAAGGATTCATTTACAGAGTAATCCGCTCCACTTAAGTCAGTTGTGCCGCGGCGCATCGTCTTATTTCTGCCACTATTACTCATGTTTTATCATATAGTATATTATCCACTCGTCTTAAAATACCCTTCTATCATCGCATGAACCGAGTGAGTCCCAGCCACACAAATCTCCTTTAGAAACTTATTCGTCCCCCAGACATCCTCCTCCGATTTTGCTCCGACAATCCAAAGAAAGGAACGCCACACCTCCTTCATAGGATGTTCATTCAATCGCACCTCGTGCCAAAGATAAAAGGATGACAGGTCCGCTGTAGAATTCACTGGTAAATAGATGAACGGCTCCGCTATAATCGGCGCCCCGGTTACCTGAATGTCATTTATCGCCGCGAATTCATGCGCCTCCTTTACAGACCCTACAGAAATACAGTGAGTACCATTGCGTTCCAAGAACACCCATACCTGTTTTATAATAGTGTCATTCGTGGTTTCTATTGGCTTTATAATAATAGGTATGACATACATTACAACTATGTAATCCTAAAGGATAGTTCTCTCTATTCTTTAGACGATGGACCAGGCACAGACTCAAATCCGTTATACCCCCCAATATGCCGGCCCTGTACGGGTTCCGCCCGATAGTTTCCAGCTTCGCGTTCGCAAGGAGGTCAATACACGCGACACGGTGAATGCCCGATTGATAGAGTCCTGGAATGCGAATACCCCGATTCAACAGTCGCGAACCGTCAAATCCATGACGACCTCTATTCCGAATTTTAATCGGCTCGCGGATGCCTATCGCGTTCCCGTATATGAGGATGAGAAGGTCTTTCTGGCTCAGATGCCTGATTACACTATACCGACGGTAGGGCCCGCCGCGAACATCCCGTATGAACAGACGACGACCTATACATTCATACAGGCATTTATGAAAATTATAGAGACCTTTGACACGAAGAACAATCTTTATACGGTGGGGGCTCTGGGTGACGCATTTGAGAATCAGACGGACAGAAAGGATTTTCTGAACATGGCCACAGAGAAGGAGAAGACCGCCATCAAGACACTCTTGGGGGTAACTTACATGGACCCGACCTTCTCTGGAAAGTCTGCCACGGACAAAATACGAATTCTGAAAGGCGCGACCCTGGAAGCCTTTCGCATCCAGAGGGGGAAAAATGTGGATGAAGTGACCCAGACTACCCAGGCGCGCCTGGATTCCGCTGAACCCGACTCCCTGCCCGCCGTCTATCAGGACATGGCACCTCAAAGTGGTCGCCAGGATGCGAGGGATTTTCGCCAGTCAAAACCGTATGATTCGTCGGGCCCGAATCTCTCCCTGAATCCATTCTTTGACCGCTACGATCCGACGCGCGACCCTCGCAATATGGTTCGCGAGGTGCGCTCCGTGGTCTATGAGCCGAAGGAGGCCGACCGTGGCCTATCCGAGTCGGAGCGAATTCGGGCAAGGACCTTCACGAATCGCAATGTGCCCGAAAATGAGACGCCTGTCGCTTTGACCCAGTGGTACGACCTTATGCGGCCCAAGATTGATAATCCCGAGATTGTCTATAGAGGACAGAATACTATTTGGAAGCTGGGAAGTGCTTTAGAGTGAGTACCGAGGATTTGCCCACCGTATTAATCAAACCGCACTTCCACCCGAACCTCGTGCTTTTCCATGATTTTTGATATGTTCTGCGGCGAGTCGGCCATGGCCAAACGGGTTCTACGGCGTGTAGAGGATTTCGTAGAGACGGAGACGGTATTACTGGCACTCTCGCTAGAAGCGGCGGTGCTGTCGGTGCTCTGCGTGGAATTCGTCTCCTTTCTTAAACGCTGGAATTCACGGGCGGCGGTGTTCATCTCCTTTTCAATCTTGACATAGTTTGTCTTAATATAATCCATGATACCCTTCTCAATCGCCCAACGAAAGAAATTCAGTTTTCCTACCGTCGTCAGAAAGGGCTCGTGGCCGGTCAGCTGGAACATGATTCGCTCTCTACGACAAAAGGGGTCAAACAGCTTCTTGGAATACGCCTTCAACTGCGACTTATAATTGGTATAGACGAGAAACTCCTGATTATTCAAAATATACGAAGTATTGTATTGCTTCGCATAATTGGTTACAAACCAGTCAATAAGACGTAGGGAAATCGCGGAGGTTCCCTGGAGATGTTGAAGAATTTCGTCAGTATCTGTCCGGCCACCATAGAATTTCTGGAGACTGCTGATGATGAGCTCCTGCTTACAATGTATCTTTTTCCGTCGTGTTTGCGGATCCGGATCTACCTGTAGTACATCCGTCATTCTGACGAGATTATACGTATCTCTTAAAGCACTTTTTCCAATGACTTATCAGGATTATGGACGGAGGTAAGAATGAGAATATATCTCTTTTGGATACTGGTGGCGGCACAGCTGAATTGATTCCTGTACAGGGGGGTGGCGGCAGCAGTGGTGGCGGCAGCAGTGGTGGCGGCAGTATAGCCTACAACGAGAGCGTATCGCTCTTGGATACGGGCGGCGGTACAAACACAGTTGAACTTTTGCCGGTACAGGGTGGTGGGCAGGTCGCAGATTTGACAGGTCTATTTACTTCAGCTGCTCCAGGATCGGGTTCGGCAATTGCTGCTGCTCAGACCGATCCCCTGGGGACACTTTTCAGTACTCTGCCTCTTATGGATCAAATTGATACAATAAAACAAGCGGTCGCCACTCAAATGGTTGGGACACAGGCCGGATTAAACAACGACCAAATTGCCGAAATTATTGTGAATTCCACCCTATCCAAAACACAGGATTCTATTCGGGCCAAATATGGGATACCGCACTATGATGTGGATCCGACAACACAGGCCGCAATTGATACTGGAAGTGCTGGAGAACAACAGGCGGCAAGAGATGCCGTTGCCAAATATGATGCCGACCCATCGAATCATAATAAAACGCAACACGAGCAAGTAGAAGAGAAAAGTGCCGCGGTATTTGCTGCCACCATGGCATACAGAGAAGACGCGAAAAACAGAGGCCTCCTCGTACCTATACAGAGAACCAAGCTGAAGGGAAAGGTGATTGAATTCAAGACAAAACTGATAGAGAAGATTAACCATTTGAAGGGGGTAGATATCAATCGCATTGAATATACAGTAAAAGGTGAGGGCATATTGGATATTGTCCAATATAAGGACTATAACTCAAACCTCCAAAGCTGGATGGCAGGATTATCCAGACAAATAACGAAATTTTTTCCGGCGATTGTTAAACAGCATATTGAGATACATCGCCATGATTGGACACAGGCTCTCATACAAACTCGTATGAAAACTGAATACCCTGTAGTATTTGAGCAGGATCTTCCCAGTATTGCTACGGACTTGGCAAATAATAAATTTACTCGCAGTGATTACTATACACGCTATGTTGTCTCGCTGCCTTACACTATGAAATTAATCGTCACAATTCCTCCAATGAAGGGAGATATACAGTTATTTATTGAAACGCTTACAACTCTTCAGGCTCTCAATCTAATAAAATATGTAAGAGGCGATGAAAAAAATCGGTGGCAAGTGGCAAAAGACGCGGTTCTCGTTTTTTCGCACCCCTTTTATGATTATTCAAAGGGCAAAAGTGATCGTGTCGGTATCAACCGAATGTTATTTGTATGTATGAATGAACTTGAGATGGAGAATAGGCACCGAGTCTTTTGTCTGTCTGATGGAGGAAGTGCCGATTTAGTGCGCGTCGGATTATATGATATTTGTAATTGCGATAATCCGGACCCTACAAAACGTATTAAATCAAAATCGGGGATTGAATATGTTATTCCTACATTACTATCGCCGACGCACGTTCTTTTTCCCTATAAATTAAATGCCATGAATGGAATTCTCATTTCTGGAGAGGTGGAATCAGAAGCGGGCGCCTTTTTGAATGAGCCGAACCCTTTTACAACGATTTACAGAAGCGCACTCTATGGAAAACTAGTTGGACTCTCCGTCAAAAAGGGATATCCTATTTCGGTCGCCGACCCGACAATTTGTGCGATAAGAATGGACCAAGCTTTAACAAAGTTTCTCAAGGATACGACGCCTGTTGTAGGCGATCCTGCCGCGATCATTGCCGCCCATGTTAAACCTCTTCTCAATAAAATATTGGATTTTTGTTCAACGAATGGTATTCAGACAGCCGGCCTTGACCAAGCGATACTTGCTATAGCAACCGCAAATCCTCAGGTGGGCCGCGGCGAATTCATTGTTCAAACAGAGGCCATTATAAAAATCAAGAGGGGGTCCGTTAAAGTGATTGAGGCTATTACTACTGACCCGATCAAGGCTACAGGACTACAAAAAATACTTGCGGACTATCCGATTAAGGACTATGATAAATATCTGCGATTTCCATTTTCGGATGAAGTTAAGCATATACAGGCGACAGCGTCAAGTGTTCAAACCGGTGGTGGAGACGTGAATTGCGAGAGCCTCCGAATTCCGGACCGCATGAGACCACTCAAATTATTTGACAAGGAACTTTACATAATACACGATATTATCATTTTGAATTTACGCAACGACTACAACAAATGCCTGCCTGAAATCAAGAATGAACAGTTCGGCCCTAAAGAGGGGCTAATGTTTATAAAACATAAGGAAGTGAATGAAATTTATAATAAGTATGATACTACGATGATAGAAGTCGGTGGAAGAATGTTTGAGATTCGCAGGGATTCAATGGGGGTTTCTGATAACTGGGGAGGACTGATTGCTCCTGACCAAATTGGAGAAGCGGGAGTTGTGAAAAAGGAGAACGATGCGCCGATTCTAATTCAAGGAGAGGCTGACCTACTGAATTCTTTACAACTGACGCCCCAAAATATGGGGGCGATTTTCAATGAGAATAATAAATATAATTTAACCAACTGGAGAAACGTGATTCCAAGCTTCTTTCGGAATCTATTGGCCAGTAAATGCTATAAAGATACCGTTCTTCTTACAAATGCCGAGTGCCAAACCTCGCGGAATTTCCTCTATAGCATTCAAGAATATGTTGAAAGCCCTGAACATATTGAGTCTGCGATTGAACAGGAGGTGTTAGTAAAGGAGGATTTAACCGAAAAGGATGAGGATTTACTATTAGGAGATATTGGAACAACGGATGGGGTAATAGAGCTGAACGTTGTGAGAAAGCATGATCCGACTTACGAAAAGCATATGGTAAATGGAAAGTACTATCCCTCTGTGAAAGCAATTGCCGTTCATAAAAAATCAGGCAATGAAATAATGTTGGCGGTATATCTTAAATCTGTAGAAATATCGGAGAATGATATAATTACGGATGAACATAAATCAAGCCTGTTACTCCGAGTAAAGGGGTTACAGGCACAATACCCGAATTATGTTATCTATACATATTAGGTATGTCTACGGTACACACAATAAATTCATCACTTCTTTTTTTAACACTTATTCTGGATGAAATAAAGGCAATTGGGGCACTTTCCACCGGGACACTTTCCACGATTCAACAGGTGTCTGTAACGGATGGTTCTTTAACCACCGTATGGGATCCCTCAAAGGATACTACCGTTCCTGACACGTCCAATTATGAGTGGGGCAGTTTTGTACTGACATTTACAGCGGCGGCGGACATATCTTCTCTTTTAGAGAAGTATTCGGCAAGTATGATAAAAGTGTCCGATACCGATGCTCAAGTATCAAATATAAAATCACGGGCGGCTACAGCGTCTAAGGCTACAGCGGCAGCGTCTAAGGCTTCTGTGGCGGCTCAAGCCACTCGGGCCAATGCCACTCGGGCCAATGCCACTCGGGCCAATGCCACGAGACGTGCTGCAGCGATAACGGGTGTAACCAGAATAAGAAGAAATCAATATAATAAGGCTGCTCCTAATGGCATAGACCCCACAAACTTATATTCGGGTCTTGGAGAACCAAAGAAGAATACAAATGGATGGAGAGTGAATTTCATAGATTCTGGGCCGCCGGCTGAATTCAAGCGGGCGAAGGGTTCTAACGCAAAAACTGCAGTAGAAGCGGCAAAAAGTTCTATAGATGCGCGCAGAAAGCAGAAGCTGCTGAATATCGTCTCTTAGACTAGATGCCCTGCCCCTTTGCAACAATTCTCGGAAAACGCGGTGAAGGAGTTCATTCGTCTCGGATTCTGGGGCTTGCATTAAATGATATTATCGCAACAATCATTGCTGCCATAATAACATCATATGTATTCAATATCCCTATCCTACATTCACTGATTGGGTGGTTTGCCGCTGGAGAACTACTCCATATTCTATTCGGTGTTGATACCGCCTTCTTGGAACTTATCGGACTCAAGCCGAATTGTTAGCATAGTCTAACCATTTTCTATTGAAAAGTCTAAGAGGGGGCATAAAATCAATATTTAGTTGGCCATAATACTCATCTTTTACAAAAATCATATTTCCAGTATGGGTGATTAAGGTATATCCCTTTTCAATTGCTAAATCATACATTGGACGAAAACCTGTACCCGAATATACTCCTGGTGTATGAATGTGATTTATAACTTTTGGATCAATGCTTGAATTTATTTCAATCACTACAATCTTCGGTGCATATTCATTAAAATGCTTCCATATTTGATAATCAAAACTGTCAATATCAATTGATACTATATCAAAATCTAACGGTATAGCTGTCCGTTTTAGTATGGCATCAAGAGATTTCTCGCTATCCTTGATGTGGTCTACATACTCATTTATTGCAGTAATCGCTGGATATTTTTGCTGTGTAACAAGTAAATCTTTGAATTTATCTGAATCACCTTCAATATATACCGCAGAAAATCCCTTTTCAACCAGGCTAAATGTATTTGATAAATGTATTCCATCCCAGGCACCAAACTCACATACGTATCCAGATGTTATATTTAATCGGAGCAGTAGTTCTTCTAATATTCCATCTTCACCATTCTGTGAATGTACATTTTTGTTATATAAATTATGAAACATACTCATATTAAGTATCATAATTTATAGTATTTAGATCCGCGACAATCAACGCCGTGCCATTCTCGTCACAAGGTCCATACAGACCAATATAAATACACCAGTTCCCACAAAGAGTATAATCTCTTTCTGGGTATTTCTCTGCCGTTTCACTTCCAAATCATCAAACCGCCGCGTCAGTTCCTTTATTTGATTCGCCATCAATGTGCGCATAGAGTCATGGTGTCCGTCGGCGGCGGTAAGAGCCGAAGGAGGAGGCATGGCCCGCTCCGCTCTTACCGGATGTTTCTTCGTATCCTCTTCCTCCGAAGGCTCGGCATTAGAGGCATGTCCCGGAAGATGTTTGAAAAAGGAGGTCGTCGTCTTTGCCGGAGTCATCGGCTTCCAAGCATCCGAGAGTGAGGGCGCCGGAAGAGCCTTCAATCCTCCAGCCTTTTCGGCACCCTTGCCTCCGAATTCGTACTCAAATGTTTCAGGTGTCTCCGCCTTCGTGGGTGAATCATTGAACATATTCGTGAATCCTTCATCGGCGTCCTCCAGGCCCTTGCCGAAATAGGACGGATATCCGGGCTGTGAAATCAAACAATTCGCGGCAGGAAGTGTCGGCATTTTGAACCCTTCAAACTTGCTTCCACTCATATCGCTGAAGGCGTCCTCATAGGATGCGAAGGCCGGAATCTCACCCAGGCGCTTCATGGCGGGGCGATCGGCATCTATAGGGGGAAGCAAATCGTCGGTCGCCTTGTAGTATTCTTCGGCGGGTCCATCCTTACACTTCTTCGCCAACTTTCTGGCAGCACGGCGTTCCTCCTTTGATGCTTTTGCGTCAGTGCAGCCAGGTTTGGGCATTCCTTTTTTATTTTTTTGGAAATCTGGGAATGCATCTTCTATGGAACACAGTTCCATCCCCTCTCTGTGTGATTCAGAGAAAAGTTCTGACCGGTAGAAAATCCCCTATATGAGAAGAATGAACAAGAACACTCCCCCTCCGCCCATGATGAAAGGTGGGGCAAAAGAATTTATAATGGACATTGTCAAGAAACAGTGGTCGCCTATTGAAATTTATATTCTCATTGTGCTCGGATTAGGAATCGTCTTTGTGCGTGAAATTCCTCTGAAGGTTCGCAGAACTGCCGAGAGCACAATAGGTCGCGCTGTATTATTCGGGGTGACCGTATTTATTACAATGAAATCCCCTTGGATAAATGGTGTACTTTTTGTCATCTTTGCCCTGCTCATCCTTTCCATGAGTCCCCGGAGTTCGGAGGGATTCCAGAACTCCACTACGTCTGTAAAACTTATTTCCGATAAGAATCCCTGGTTTGTTGAAGCCGTGTTGAAGGAGAATCCGGTGGGGATTGAGGATGATGAAGTACAGACGTCGGCCATTCAAGATGGTGCAACTTCTTCACGGTCAACTGGCGGGGCGGCTCCTTGATTGGAGGCTGCCTGTATCCAAAAAATAGCAGCCAACGATAGATGAAGAAGGTCTTCGTATTTCCTACAACAATAGATACGGTGGTTAAAGTTGCTCTCATCGCGACTCTCTTTGTATGGAATCTGATTGAAGGGGCGGTATATGAACACCAGTATCCTCTCGCGATGATTCATATCTATCCGCTAGCTATCTGGAGAATCGCCCTGATTACCCTGTTAATTCTTGCTTCCGATTGGTGCCCCTCCTTGACGCTGATGTTGGCGTATTTCGTGTTCTTCTATATAATGGATTTGGAGGTGACGATTGAGAAGTGGTCTTTGAATGACTTAAGCTTTTTAAAGAAAAATTAAACTTTTTTATGCTT
>Ga0118677_10013819_pt1 | contig 11537 bp, 8 predicted proteins | sample AliMusrvi5mmetaG_FD_86154 | JGI IMG/M metagenome (GOLD analysis project Ga0118677, IMG submission 86154) | reverse complement strand
ACCTATGACATTAAGTGTGACTGGAACAGTTGGAATACCAGTTGGATGGAGTGTTTCCTCTGGCACAGGAACAGCCAGTATAGGTGCATCGTCAGGTATTATTACCGGTCTGACTCCCGGAACAATAACTGTTACATACACTGTTATGAATCCGGTAACTAATTTGGGAGGTATAATAAGGTAACTATGCTTGAAGCAGGGACTGTTTTAAAACGTCTTTACGAGCAGATCGAATCCTCCGCAAAAAACCGGAAGGTTGTTGATCTGCGGATTGGACTGGGTTACATAGGAGTGAAGCTGGACAATGACTCCACGGGAATTGCAGCCGTTTTGTTTGATGCCCTGGCGCATGGTTGCACGGTTGTGTCTGCCGCAGGCAATTTTGCCGGATCTCCCGCGACAGATTTGCTGCAATATCTTGTTGGCGGAAAAAATCCTCTCGAAATCGCTATAGGATTGGCTTGCGCCAACGCTTTGATCGAGCCGCCGCCACCGGAAGCTGTGGATGACCGCGAAGCGACAACTTACCTCAATCTGCAAAAGGGCGTGAAGGTTGCCATGGTCGGGCTGTTTTCTCCTTTGGTTGCCCGCATCCGGGCCACAGGCGCCGAACTTACTATCATAGAAAAAAATCCGGCGCGAATCGCAATACTGGGCGATGCGGGGAAAAAAGATGCTTTGAAATCCTGCGATGTGGCCATCATTACCGCAACTACGCTGCTCAATAATACTTTAGAGGAAACCATTAACCTGCTCGGCATGCCGCGCGCTGTGGCAATCATGGGGCCATCCACTCCGCTCATGCCCGCTATTTTCCGTAACACGCCGGTAACGCATCTGGGCGGCGTGATTGTTGCCGATTCCTCTCGGGCCATGCAGATTATCTCGGAAGGTGGCGGAACACCAGCCCTGCGGTCTCATCTGCGCTTTGTGAATCTGATTTTAAACCGAACCAATATTTAGTCGTCCCTGAAAAAGTCATTATTTCTAAAAAGCCTAAGCGGACATCATTTCAAAGTTTGTTTCGCTCATGTTTCGACCGATAAATCCGGTCGAATGATCAAAATATCTCCCAAGCAGCCTTTGGAAAAAAGACAAAAAGAAAGCTCTGAGGAGCTTTCTCAGATTGAAACCACAACCGGACAGAATCGCGTTAATGCGATCACCGTCCTTCCCCTGAAGATGATTTCGTTCTAATCGATTGTCTGATTTCAAATGTCCAAAGATCGGTTCAATGGCTGATCGCCGCGCATACCATTTCCAGAGACTGGCCTTCATGCTCTTTTTCTTCTTTCCGGCTAAATGAACCTCTGTATCCGTAATCTCCTTGGCCGCGCCACGGTAACCTCGATCACAGTAAGCGTGCAGCGGCTGCCAGCCGGTGATTTGTTTCACTTGCTTCAATGAATCCTTCAGCGTATGGCCGTCAAAAGGATTCCCGTGAACCGCATCAATCGCCAATATCCAGTTGTCCTTGGAACTGCTGACCATCGCGACCTTACAACCAAACTCATATTTTTTATGAACCTTACCCTTGGCAATACATTCCACTTCCGGGGCATGAACACTGTAAACTTTATTCTTATCGTTTCTTTTCTGACTGAAGATTTTGCGGGCAGTGTTCAGAGCTTTGACCAAGAGCGCTTCGGGGTTGGAACACTTACGTTCAATATCCCGAATGACGCAGCCCAGAATGGTCTTTAGCTTCTTCGTTGCCTTCTTCGCACGATTGTGTTGGCCCGCACTCGCATAACGACCCTGTTTGATAAAAATCTTTCTGCCGGTTCGTTCATAATTTTGTCGCAAATCGATATGCATCGCCTTGGCTAATTTGACAAGAGCGCGGCGCGCTTTATGGTAAAGTCGTGCATCGGTAGGAAAGGCAACGGCCTTCTCCTGAACGGTGGTGTCAACATTCACTCTTTCAACATGCTTCTCGGTCAACAACTTTTTGTCTTGCGCCGTCTCGATGGTCGCCGCTAATAACTCTTCGATTTTATCTGGTCCCAAACGTTTACGCCATCTTACCAGTGACGACGAATCAAGTGACAACTCGTGCTGGAATTGCTTAAATCCACAAAAATACTGCCAGTAGGGATTCTCTAGTAAACGGGCAACTACTGATTCATCACTCTCATTGTAAGCGTGTTTCAGATAATGCAGTCCGACAACCAAACGTGTGGGCAGTCCCGGTCTTCCTTGATTCTGAACAAACAGAACGCCATAAGATTTATCAAATCTTCCCCAGTCTATCTTATTGGCCAAAACATACAATGGATGTTTCTTGTTCAATATTTGTTCCAAACTGGAGCGGAACAAATCCCCGTGTGATTCCTCAAAGCTGATGTCTTTCGGTCGCATAAAATTTGCCGGTTTTTAGCTCCTTTTCCTAAATTTCCGGCAATTATAGCATAGTAAAATACATAAATAAAGGAATATTATCAATATGTTGTGATTTTATCAGGGATGACTACATAGCATTCAGGTTGGGTTCGGTTGTGGCTGCCGCGCCAATAGCTTTCGCACTAATCAAGGCATCCGTATGGTTTCGTTCTACAATTGCTGGTGTTATTGGAGGTATCGGCGGTGTTGTTGCCTCAGTAGCGTTTGGGTGGTGTGTCTTTAGTTGGGTTGTGGGGGCTGGCACATTTACGCTTTTCCCGTTCCTTGCGTCCGTGTTGATATTGACCATTTCAATCAAGAAGGACGTACAACTTGCACAGCGGCAAGCGCAGACACGTGCAGATTTCAATGCTTCTGATAAGCAGTTCCTAGCAGATGAAATCGGAAATCCATGGAGTCCAGTTGTTGGTAATGTGTGCGGACTCATCATCGTAGTCTTATGGTTCTTTCTGGCATAAACTAATAAAAATGCCAGTGATTAAAGGAAATATAAATGGGCAATAAGTATCGCACCTCCTTAACATTTTGGACTATGGGCGAGAAATATTGGAATCTATCGAGGGGCGTGTGCGAACATATCATCAGAGGTCGTAATAAATATATACTAATATCCGACCAAGCAATCGACTTTAACGAATGCTTACGAAAAACAAAATGGAACGATGTTAATATGGCTATTCCCTTGCTGTTTAATTTTTACCACGGGGTTGAGCTCATACTGAAGGGGTTCATTCTTTTTTCCGAAGGCAATGGAACGAAGCTCGACCATCACATTTCCGAACTGTATCAAAAATTCAAAAAGCATTACCCAAATCAAAAAGAACTTGTAACGTTGTTTGGACGGTATGTTGAAAAGTCTCAGATGCCACAACTTCTTTGTGGTTTTCTTGATCAAAACAAACTAAGTGTAAATCGCTTTTATGAGTCGCTGAGATATCCATTCAACAATAATCTGTCACAAGAATATCAGCATTTTGTGCTGAAGTATCAAGGCCCTGAAGGCCTTCGATTCTATCGCGCTTTAAAAGCTGATGTTAATAAAATGATGAAACTTATAGTGACCTTAGGGCATTCACTGGAAAAATGACGCCAAACAAGAACATACAGCCGATCACTTCACTCCGGCTGAGCTTTTCGTTCTGATAAAGAAATGCATTAAACAATCTATTTTTGCCATTTTTTCGTTTTCCAGCGCTTGTGAAACCAAAACCACTGGTCCGGATATTCGCGGATGATCTCTTCTACGATTTTTGTGAAACGTTGAGTATTGACTACCAAGTCCGCATTATAATCGCTCGTCCGGGTGATCTCGACGGCAGGTTTGAGGATTGCCTTGTATTTACCCGATTTCTGCCTGGCCATGAAAACTGGAATCACAGGCGCTCCGGAGCGCATGGCCATAACAGCAAGCCCGACACCGGTGCAAGCTGGACGGCCAAAAAAATCAACAAAAACACCTTCAGACTTAGCGACGTTCTGGTCACTGAGAATGCCTATTATTTGATTCTCTTTAAGTAATTCCATAATCCGTTTTCCTGATCCACCTTTGGGAATCAATTCATTGCCATTCATGGTCCGCACATATTCAACCATATTATCAAAAACCGGATTATCCAGTGGCCGATAGACAATATGCATCGGCTTGGCATACATAGGAACAGCGATAGTCAGCAGTTCCCAATTGCCAAAATGAGCAACGAGGGAAAGAACACCTTTCCCCTGGGCAATGGCCACCTGATAATTTTCCAGACCTTCTACCTCAACCCATTTGTGAATGTTCTCTTTCGTAATATAAGGCAGGTCGAAAAATTCAGTGGCCACAATGGCAAAATGACGATAGACTCCTTTGGCGATTCCGATTATTTCCTTTGCGCCCTTTTCCGGAAAGGAACGCTGGAGATTGTGCATAACTATCAAACGGCTCTTAGCAATCAGATGATAAAAAAGTGAGAAGACCATCCTGAAGAATCCCTCACGCACAATCCCGGGAACGCATCGGAAAGCAAAAAGCAATCTTTGTGTCGTTTTTGTTTTTTCAACAGGCATAATTTTAGTTTCTCTTCATAAGAATTTTTATTGTAAAAAAGTATAGATAAAACATCTATGCACGTCAATGAATAGTTGCTTTATTATTAGTTATAACGATTTTCCGCACTCTTTACACTTGCCGTCAAAACCAATGACGCCGATGCAGGATTCATCACTGCATAAAACTCTTTTATCCCAATCATCGGATATCGTCTCCATCGCTGGAGCAACTGGTTTTTGCTGCTCTTCCACTGCTACGCAACAGCTTGCGCCGTTTTTTTCAGGCAGTTCACCTTTATAAGATTTTCCGCATTCCTTGCATTTACCATCGGAGCCGATAGTGCCAATACAAGAGTCATCACTGCACAGGATTCTTTTTTCCCAATCTTCATCTTTATCAAAAATGATTTCGGTCATTTTGCTCTCCCGGAGTTATTGTCGCTCTTTCTTACAACAGCTTCTATTTTTTTTCCACAATAACACCGAATGTGTTGGTGTAGGCCGCGTGCCCTCACGCGGCGGAATCGTTTTTCTCATTGCCACAAATAAATCTGGATCCCCGTGTCGCGCTTCGCTTGCACGAGGATGACAGAAACGGAGTCATCAACCTTTTATACAGGAAAGTGATTTCAGTTTGGCTACTCTTTTGGCAATGCCTGACTCATGCATTACCTGCACAACGTCCTGCAAATTTTTATACGCCTCCGGCATTTCTTCCCTTAAAGTTCCCTTGCTGGAGGCCATTACTAAAACTCCCTGATCGGCAAGTTCCCGGGCAATGGAACGTCCCTGGCTCATTTTTGTGGCCTGTGTCCTGCTCATCACCCTGCCCGCACCATGACAGGCACTGCCGAAAGTCTCTGTCATCGCTTTTTCCTGACCGACCAACACATAAGAGCCCGTTCCCATATCACCCGGAATAAGCACCGGCTGACCGATACTTTTATAGCGCGCGGGCAGTGCATCATGTCCGGCTGGAAACGCGCGTGTCGCGCCCTTGCGGTGGACGCAAAGTTTCTTCTTTTTTCCTTGAATGTCAAATTCTTCTATTTTAGCAATGTTGTGACAGACATCATAAACCAACTTCATTCCCAGTTCACGCGGCGCAATCCGTAATGTTTTTTCAAATATCTCCCGTGTACGATGCATCAGCACTTGCCGGTTAGCCCAGGCATAGTTTGCGCCGCAGGCCATGGCAGCCAGATAATTTTTTCCTCTTGCTGAATCGAGATACGCGCAGGCCAGTTGTCTATCCGGTAGTTCAATGCCTGTTTCGTGCGCGTGCTTCACCATCAAAGCTAGATAATCATCGCAAATCTGATAACCCAGACCGCGCGAACCCGTATGAATCATTACAACGATCTGCCCTTTGCGCAAACCAAAAGCCTGCGCGGCGGCGTCATCGAATATTTCCTGCACAACTTCAATTTCCAGAAAATGATTGCCGGAACCCAGTGTGCCTAATTGCTGCTTGCCCCGTTCCAGCGCGCGTGCTGATACCTGCTCGGGATCAGCCCCGGCCATCGCACCACCGTCTTCCGTCGTTTCCAAATCTTCCTGCAGGCCAAAACCGGCTTTCACTGCCCATCCAGCGCCTTCTTCTAAAACCTTCTTTTGATCTTTACCCGATAATTTAACCGAACCTGTAGATCCAACACCTGAGGGTATCCTCTGATACAAGGCAGTGGTTAAATCACTGAGTCTGTTTTTAATGTCTCCCAAAGATAAATTAGTGGCAATAAGGCGGCAACCGCAGTTGATGTCGTAGCCAACGCCGCCCGGAGAAATAATACCGCCATCCAGATCAAAGGCCGCCACGCCCCCGATAGGAAAACCATAGCCCCAGTGGACATCCGGCATTGCCAGCGAGTAATTAACTATGCCGGGCAAATGCGCGACGTTGGCCACCTGCCGGGCGCTTTCATCGCCTTGTAAAAGCTGATAGATTTTTTCATTGGCGTAGATAATTCCGGGTACACGCATACCCCCTGTTTGAGGAATAAGCCAGCGGTTGTCATCCAATTTTTCCAGTTTAATGTCAGACATGACAAATTCTCTTCAGAGACTTATTCCCCTGTTTCGTCATTCCCGCGCAAGCGGGCCATGGTGCCCTTCAGGGTAAATCCAGGAATAGAAAACACTGGATGCCGGCCTCCGCCGGCATGACAACTTATCAAGACTTACGTTAAACATCAAAAATTACCCTTGCTTTCCAAGTACGTTTAAATTTTTCCACCTGTGCGCCGGAATAGGTTACCGCCTTAATCTCCGTTTTAATCAAATGCTTTTTCGGGTTAAATGATTCTCCTGTTAACCGTGCCTGTAATTCTTTGTTGGCGAATTGAATAATTTCGCAACTGACTGTTATGAATTTTTCGCCATTAAACAGATAAAGAATCTCCCGCAAAAAATTAATCAACAGGTCCTCCGCATCCGATCCTTCCACCGTCACTGTTTTTTGCCGCTTGTGCGTCTTTGCGGCTGATGTACCTTTACCGTCAAGGTTCTCTATCAGGATATCAAACAAAGCATTCGCGGCATTGGCAAATAGTTCTTTTTTAGTTCGCCCTGATATTTCGACGCCGATGTCGGCTGTATGGTCAAAGAATTTGTAATTGGACATAGATAAATTATAACTCAATATGAAATATTCAACAAGCTTCTGCCCCAAACGAAAAAGGGCGTCTTACCGCGCCCTTTTTTAATCGTATATTTTAAAATAATAATTTACTCTTCTTGGGGTGTTTCGTTTTGTTCTGTTGTCAGATCTGTTTCATCATTACCATCGCCGTTGGTCTCGTCATCTTTTCCTTCTGCCTCCGATGTAGTGCGGGCGACGCCTACAAGTTTTTCTTCCGGATCCAATTCAATAAGCTTCACGCCCTGCGTGACACGATGATTCACCGGTATTTCCTGCACCTTGAGACGGATGACTTTGCCGGCATTGCTTATCAACATGATGTTTTCTTCACCGGCAACTTGCAGCACGCCGGAAACATTGCCTACTTTTGCCACCGTCTTCAAATTGATCGTGCCTTTGCCGCCGCGGGTTTGCACACGGTATTCATCAATCGGTGTGCATTTACCAAATCCATTTTCGGAAACGGTGAGCAGGAAAGTGCCTTCGGCGGGAATATCCACACCGATAACATCATCGCCTTCATCCAGATTAATGCCGCGCACGCCTCGGGCTGTTCTGCCCATATCCCGCACATCGTCTTCCTTGAAACGAATGGCCATACCCAGCCTCGTTGCTAAAAATATATCCTGATTACCCATGGTCAATTGCACATCAACCAGTTCGTCGCCTTCATCAATAGAAACGGCGATGATACCTCCGTTACGCGGGTTGGCGTAAGCAGCCAGTTCCGTTTTTTTGATGATTCCTTTTTTCGTCACCATCACAATAAATTTATCTTCAACAAATTCCTTTACAGGCAATGTCGCCCGGACACTTTCACCCGGCGACAGACTAACCAGATTGATCATGGCTTTGCCTTTAGCTGCACGGCCTGCCTGGGGTATTTGATACACTTTTAACCAATGCACTTTACCCGCGCTGGTAAAAACAAGCAGGTAATGGTGTGTGGAGGCAATAAATATTTTTTCCACAAAATCTTCTTCTTTAGTTCCCATGCCCATCTTGCCGCGACCGCCGCGGTGCTGGCTCTTGTAAAGGCTCACCGCGTTGCGTTTGATATAGCCTGAATGGGATATCGTCACGACCACGTCTTCTTCCACAATCATATCTTCAATATTGATATCTTCCGAACTGGCGACAATTTCCGTGCGGCGTTCATCGCCGTAACGCTCCTTTATTTCATTCAGTTCATCAATGATCACCTGCAGAACTTTTTGCGGATCGGCCAGAAGGGAGTTCAGGTGGGCAATCAGAGCATTCACCTCGGCGTATTCCTCGTCGATTTTTGCTCTTTCCAAACCGGTCAGACGCTGCAGTCTCATCTCCAGAATGGCTTTGGCCTGAATTTCCGACAAACTGAACTTCGCACATAATTGCACTGCCGCTTCCGCGGGGTTCTTCGACGCCTTGATGACTTTAATGATTGCGTCAATATTGTTTAAGGCAATTATGTAGCCTTCTAAAATATGCGCTCTTTCTTTGGCGCGCGCCAGATCAAACTGCGTCCGGCGAACAACAACATCCCGGCGGAAGCTGATGAATTTTTCGAACACTTCTTTGAGGTTGAAAACCTGCGGACGATTTTCGGAGATCGCCAGCATGATGATGCCTAAGGAGACTTCCATTTGCGTGAATTTATAAAGCTGGTTGAGGATGATGGCCGAATTTTCATCCCTCTTGAGCTCGATGACCACGCGGATGCCTTCGCGGTCGGATTCGTCCCTCAAATCGGAAATGCCGGATATCTTTTTATCGCGCACCAGTTCGGCTATTTTTTCGATCAGCGTAGCCTTGTTGACCTGATAAGGTAGTTCTGTAAGGACTATGGTTTCTCTATCGTTACGGGCGTTCTTTTCAATAAGAGCACGCGCCCGGATACGGATGATGCCGCGTCCCGTTTTATAGGCGGAAAGAATTCCTTCCCGGCCATTGATAAATCCGGCAGTCGGAAAATCAGGACCCGGAATATGACGCATAAGTTGTTCAATGGTAATATCAGGATTTTTAATACAGGCGATGGTGCCATTGATGATTTCCTTCAGGTTGTGAGGCGGAATGTTGGTCGCCATACCGACGGCGATACCGGATGTTCCGTTGAGCAGCAACAGTGGTATTTTAGACGCCAGCAGAGATGGTTCCTGCAGAGACTCATCATAATTAGGCACATAATCGACCGTGTCTTTTTCCAGGTCGGCCAGCACTTCATCAGAAATGCGCGCCAAACGGCTTTCCGTATAACGCATGGCGGCGGGCGGGTCGCCGTCAATGGAACCGAAGTTTCCCTGACCATCCACCAGCATGTAGCGCAGAGAAAAATCCTGCGCCATACGCACCATCGTGTCATAAATGGCCGCATCGCCATGCGGATGATATTTACCCATGATCTCACCGACGATACGGGCGGATTTTTTGTAGGGTTTGTTATGGCGGTTGCCCATTTCATACATGGCGTACAATATCCGGCGGTGCACCGGTTTGAGGCCATCGCGCACATCGGGAATTGCCCGTCCGATGATAACGCTCATGGCGTAATCCATGTAGGATTTTTTCATTTCATCTTCTATATTCACCAGTGTTTGCTTGTGGTGGATATCACGTTCCATTTTATTTCATCCTCTCTTCTTGTTACAAAAACAGTCTACAATCGTTCTGCTGTATCGTCATTCCGGACAAGCGAAGCGCGATCCGGAATCCAGGAAGTCTTTATAAATACTGGATTCCCGCCTGCGCGGGAATGACAAAACAGTTGCTAAATATCCAGGTTGGAAACATACAGAGCATTTTGATATATAAAGTCACGCCTCGGTTCAACCTGATCTCCCATGAGGGTTGTAAATATATCGTCGGCCTTAACCGCGTCTTCGACACTCACCTGCAGCAGTGTGCGTTTTTCCGGATTCATCGTGGTTTCCCATAGCTGTTCTGGGTTCATTTCACCCAGGCCTTTGTAGCGCTGGACAGCCAACCCTTTCTTGCCTAAGTTTACAATATGATCCACAAGCGCTTTGGCGCTTTCCAGCATGACAGGCGTTGAAGAGTCTTCGCCCTTATCGCTGTAAGGCGCCTCGCCCATAATGGAAACCTGATCCAGCAAGGACCGGATATCCGAGAATTGCGGAGCGCGGAAGACTTCCCGATTCAAACAAGATGGAAAGATTTGCCCGTTTTTCGTCAGATTAAAAACTAGTTTGAACCCGCCGTGATCCTCGTCCGTTTCAATGTTAAAATCGGTAAAAATCTCGCCTAGAGCAACGCCTGTTCTTTTCGCGATGGACGAAAGCGCTTTTTCGCTTTTAAAACTATCGTCGGTCAAAGAGGGATCACCGGCCAATATGCGGATCAGATTTCTATCGCGCCCTTCTCTTTCAAAACGGTCGAGCAGGTCTTCAATGCGCATAACCTTTTTAATCAAGAGCAATAATTTATTGCCGGTCACCGGAAACGTAGAGCCGTCGCCCATGACCAGTTGTACTTTTTCCACACCGTTTTCCAGAATGTAGTTTTTCATATGCTCCTCATTCTGGATATAGAATTCCTTTTTTTTCTCCACAACTTTAAACAGCGGCGGCTGAGCGATAAACAAATATCCCCTTTCAATCAACTCCCGCATCTGCCGGAAGAAGAAAGTCAAAAGCAGCGTGCGAATATGAGCACCGTCTACATCAGCATCCGTCATGATAATGACTTTATGATACCGCAATTTACTGACGTCATAATCGTCAGCGCCTATGCCCGCTCCAAAGGCCGTCACCATCGTTCTTATTTCTTCATTTTGCAGCATTTTATCAAAACGTGCTTTTTCCACGTTCAATATCTTGCCGCGCAAAGGAAGAATAGCCTGATTCTTCCGGTCCCGCCCTTGTTTGGCCGAACCCCCGGCGGAATCGCCTTCCACCAGATATATTTCACTAAGAGCGGGATCTTTTTCCTGACAATCAGCCAGTTTTCCAGGCAGGGAGCCAACTTCCAACGCACTTTTACGGCGGGTTAATTCCTTGGCACGTCTGGCCGCTTCCCTGGCACGCGCCGCCTCCATGCATTTATTCAGTATTTGTTTAGCGACAGATGGATTTTCCTCCAGGTAACTGCCGATCTTTTCGTAAACGATGCCTTCCACCAGACCGCGCACTTCAGAGTTACCCAACTTGGTTTTGGTCTGTCCTTCAAACTGCGGATTTTTTACTTTAACGCTGATGACGCAGGCCAAGCCTTCTCTTAAATCTTCACCGCGAAGTGATTCTTTGCCGTCTTTGATTATTTTATTGTTAGTGGCGTAATTATTAAAAACACGAGTGAGCGCCGAGCGAAAGCCTATTAAGTGCGTGCCGCCTTCTGTTGTGTTAATGCTGTTGGCAAAAGCAAAGATATTGTCCAGATAAGTTTCATTGTACTGTAGAGCCACTTCCACGGAACAATCTTCTTTCGCCCCTGTCACAAAAATTGGATCTTTATGTAATACTTTTTT
>Ga0118677_10013818_pt1 | contig 11537 bp, 6 predicted proteins | sample AliMusrvi5mmetaG_FD_86154 | JGI IMG/M metagenome (GOLD analysis project Ga0118677, IMG submission 86154) | reverse complement strand
TTTTCATAATGGATACATATTTTCATTTATTACCTTATATTTGTAATACCTCCTGTTTTTAGATTAGTTTTAAGCTATGACCTCAGAATTATAGTTTACTAAGAAAAAATCAGGGGGTTTTTTGTTAGCCGGAGCTCTGCGAGGAAACCTTGTTTTTTTTCTTAACCTTCATACTGCGTGAATTGTATTGCCGCCCGGGACATAGCAGGATTTGTAATTCTGCATGCATTGGCATCGTCAATAAATAAATCCAAACGTCCGGCCATTGGGATGATTACAAATCATCCGATGTTCCAAGCGGAATTACAAATTCCGCTTAGCGGAGTTGCAATTTGCGATTTGTGATTTGCGAGTTGGTTTCAGAAAAAAAATACCAGTCATCGCATAAGCGGCATTGACCAGTGCGGGTCAAATCCCGGTGATTTGGAAAAATGATGGCTTACAGCACTGGGCACAGCCGCGTTGCGTTGACGAGGCCCGCCGGCCTGAGGTGAAAAGAAAGAAGAAGGAACCCGATTAGAAAATAACGAAATAATGAAATAGGGTTGAATACTCGAACATTCGATCACCTTATGAATTTTGATCTGATTTCTGAATTCCGATCAAAACTCAACCCTCGTTGATCATTTATTCGTGTATTCTTCCGGGCTGGGCTTTCCGCATATTTCTTTTATCTTTGTGGTTATGAGCGAGTGCGGTACCCTCTGTAAAGTGAATAATGCCTGTGTGCGTTTTATGCTCGTCGCCTGTTTCCTTATCCTTGGGGCGGGAAGGACCGGGGCAGCCGATATTGTCAGGATTGACAGCCTTAAAAACAGCCTTTCCAAAAAAAGCAACGATACTTCCGATATCCAACGATATTACCTTCTCTCAAAAGAGTATAACCATGGTGGGCACAACCAGTTTGATTCGGCCATGGCGAATCTGAATAAAGCATTGACAATCAGTGAAGCCACTGGCAATACGAAGCACCTTTACTCCATTTATAACCAGTTTACAGTGTTATTCTCAGCAAGCGGTAACTATCCGATCGAGATTGAATATAATTTTAAAATGCTGAAAATACTCGACAATGAGGCAGTCCCGAAGCATGATACACTGGAATTGTTAATCAAATGCATCGAGCTGTATATACAAATCGGGACCTGTTATTTCAACATGGACAACAATACCAAGGCCCTGGCATGGTACCAGAAGTGCCTTGAAATCGTTCAGAAGATCTCAGTTCTGAGTAAAACCTATCCCACCAGGCATAAACTCGTCGTGCTTTACCTGAATATCGGATCGGTCTACCTGAGCAATTACAATTTTAGTGAGGCAAGAAACAGCTTTCTGAAGGCCCTCGAAATGAATCGTCTGCTGAACGATTCCCTGGTCGATGGGATGCTGTATAACAACCTTGGCATTGTTTATAAGGAGCGCAAGGATTTTGCGGAATCTTTCCGGTACTATAACAAGGCACTGGCCATCAGGGAGGCAATGCACGACACGGCAGCGATTGCTCAGACATACAACAACCTCGGTGATGCCTGGTGCCTTACAGGACAATATGCCAAAGCCATTGAACTGTTGAACAGCGCACTGGAAATGAGCAGGAAAACAGCGAATCTGCGTTCACAGATGAAAGCAGCGAACTTCCTTTCCCTTGCCTACGAAAAAAGGGGTGATTTTGCCAAAGCACTGGAGATGCAAAAGTTGTTCAAAACACTGCACGATAGTATTATTAGCAATGAGAAGGTGCAAAATACGACCCGCCTCGAACTGCAGTACCAGTATGAAAAACAACAGAAGGAAAACCAGCTCAGGGAAGAGATCGTACTGGCAATGGCGGAACGCAAGAAGCTGATCTTCATGATTATCTCAGGGATTTTACTGTTTTCATTTGTGATTTTGTTTTTACTGAACCGGAACCAGCGGATGAAAATGAAGCAAGGCGAAATAATCCAGGAAAGCCTCGAACTTGAGCGGAAGAACCTGGTTATGGAAAAACAGCAACTGCAAATGGAGCTTGAATTCAGGAACAAGGAACTCTCCACCCATGTCATGTACCTGCTTCGTAAGAACGAGTTTATTTCATCCATCATCAATAAACTGCTCACCGTCAAACGGTCCATGGTGGGGCCTGAAAATGATGCCTGGATACAGGACATCCTCCGGGAAATGCAATCAAATGTCGACAATACGGTCTGGGGAGAATTTGAGTTAAGGTTCCAGCAGGTTCACGAAGATTTTTATGATAAGCTGCGGGAGAAATACCCGGACCTGACTCCAAATGAAATCAAGATCTGTGCTTTTTTGAAACTGAATATGACGACCAAGGACATTTCAGCGATCACTTTCCAGACGGTTAAAAGCATCCAGGTTGCACGTAACCGGCTTCGCAAGAAAATGGGCATTAACCGCGACGAAAACCTGGTGGCTACTATACAGCAACTATAGTAACTTCTTCCTTTTTTCTTCTTTGTAGCATTATTGTTCCCTCCTGAAAACGGGTTGTAGCACTTTTATAGGGTGGTATAATTAGGTTCAGGCGTTTTGACGGCTGAACTTTGCAGTAAATAAAAAGTGCCCAAAATGAAGCCTGAAAAACAGAAGGATGCTGACCCCCTCGAAAAGGAACTCGAGAAAATGATTATTAAACTGGATAGTGAGAAAGAGGCCCTCCACAAGATCCTTAAACATTCCGGTAAACCCAAAGAAAAAAAAACCAAATAATCCTGTTCCCTATGAAAAGATTACTATTCGTGTTTTTTGCATTGTTATCCGCACTTTGTGGAAGGGTTTCGGGTCAGACGACCGGCTCCCTTGATTTGTCGTTTAATGGTACCGGAGAAGTTGTTTATAACCGGGATCAATGGGACCTGTACAATGATGTCAAGGTTCAGCCCGATGGGAAAATAGTCGCTGTAGGATCCTCAATATCCCCGGGGTATGCCACTACCGTGATTGAAGTAACGCGCTATCTTCCTGACGGGACATTCGATCCCACGTTTGGTACGAACGGACATTACAACTATTCCGCCTATACGGAATCGAATGCGTATAAATGCCTGATCAGGGCAGATGGAAAAATACTTATTGCCGGGGGTACAACAAATTACGCGCATTACTGGATGCTGTTGATTCAGTTAAATGCAGACGGAACCCCGGATCAGACATTTGGCAATAGCGGGGTATCGATCTATACCATGGGTCCTCAGGAGAATTACCTTTATTCACTGGCGCTTACCACGGACGGAAAGATCCTGGCAGCTGGTTATTCCCAGGATGCCTCCTACAACAACATTCCGGTAGTATTACGATATATGGCCACCGGGGATGTCGATCTTTCATTCGGTAACAACGGGGTTGCCACAGTCCCTGTAACAGAGATCGATAACGCCTATTCAGCCATCAGTGTTCAGTCTGACGGAAAAATCCTTGCAGCCGGACATATATCCAATGGGCTCAACTGGTTTTCGCTTTTAATTACCCGGTTCAACACAGATGGCAGCCTTGATGCCACCTATGGATCGGGCGGCATTGTGAACCTGAACCTGAACAACGTGGATGACGAATTTTTTGACATGAAGTTAAATGAAAACAATGAGGCGTTCCTGTCGGGGTTCAGTGTTATCCAGGTTGATACTAATTTTAACTATCATGGGTTGCTCATGAAATTTGATGTGAGTGGCCAGGTGGTTAACTCCTTTGGTACTAATGGCTCGGTAATTACGGGAGACGTTCCCTACACGGTTGGGGATGCACTTATCCTGCAGGGCGATGGAAAAATCCTTATGACTGGTTCTACCGGCGACCTGCAACCCGCAAACAATGACTGGGCATTATGGCGATTCAATGCCGACGGTTCGGCCGATAATACCTTCGGCACAAATGGCCTGACAACGACCGATTTCTTTGGGGGTTCGGATGAGGCCCTTGGCATAGCGCTTTACCAGGATAAGATCATTGTTGCCGGTAAAATCCGGAATGCCACAGATTACCTTGATTTTGCAGTAGCCCGCTATCTGAATGATTACAGTGTTACGGTACCTGAAATCCAGGGGCTTTCCAACTGCACCGTATTCCCCAACCCTGTGCAACCAGGCGGTAGCGTAAAACTGGAATACAACCTTGCCCGGTCGGGGAATGTTTCTCTAGGCCTGGTAAATTGTACAGGCACCACAGTGTATTCATTGCCTGTAGGGAACCAGGCAGAGGGTAAACATTCATGCAAAATCACAGTCCCTCAGGGCATTGCTGCAGGGGTCTATTGTCTAAAAATAAGCGGACCGGAATTCACCTCGCAGACCCTTAAATTACTCGTAACGGAATAACGGGAAACCGGCATTCAAGGGTATTCAGGGGTTCATTGAGTTCAGTTTGTTATTCTCATCAGAAAATCCATTAACATCAAAACCTAAAACAACCATTATGAAAAGAATGTTTCTTTTTTTGTTTGCACTGGCCATCGGGTTTTCCCTGCTTGTGCAGCATATAAATGCACAGGTTATCACCAACAGCGGATCAGGCCTTGCCGCAACCTATCCGAGCCTGGCAGATGCCATCACAGCCCTGAATGCTGCATCCATTACGGGCCCTGTGGTCATTACGCTGACAGGTAATGAAACAGCTCCGGCCGGAGGATACCAGATCACCCAGGCAGGGGGCTCGTCTGTAAATACAATTATCATCCAGGGAATCAGCAGTATCCTCACCGCCTTTACGCCCCAGGCCGCAGGAAACCTGAATGATGCGATAATTAAACTCGTCGGGGCAGACTGGGTTACCATTTCCGGGTTCACCCTGCAGGAGAATCCCGCAAATACAACCACAACCACGGCCACAAATACCATGACAGAATGGGGTGTTGCCTTATTGTATGCAGGTCTCACCAACGGCTGCCAGCACAATACCATCCAGAACAACATCATCTCGCTAAACAGAACTTACCTGAATACTTTTGGCATATACAGCAATACCCGACACAGCGCCACCAATGTGACCACTGTTGCAGAGGTCACCTCAGCAACAGGGTCTGACAGCTTCAATAAAGTCTATGGAAATGCCATCAGCAATGTGAATTACGGCATTGTATTTATTGGGGCCGGCACCACCGGTGCTGCCATTGATAACGGCAATGATATCGGCGGAACTGCAGCCGGAACCGCGAATACAATTTCCAACTATGGGGGCGGGACCGCACCAACGCTTTATGTTTCACTTGTCGCCGGTGATTATGGAATCAACCTCAACCAGCAGATAAACGATAACATCTCTTTTAACAACATTACCAGTGCCTCCGGACTGTTAACAACGACGGTGGCGATGACCGGTATTTTTAAGAATTATTCTGTGGCACAGCCAACAGGCACCATCACCACCACAATCAACAGCAATACAATTACACTTACAACTTTCCCGACAACCGGAGCAATGACCGGAATTAACAACACCGGTCTTACAGCCCTTGGTACCGCCACTGTGAATATCAACAACAATTCCATTCTGAACTGTTCCATTGGTTCGGGTGCAACTTCAGCAGCTATGACTGGGATAGCAAACACTTCTGTGCCCGGAACATTAAATATTAATAATAACATTATCCGTGGCAATACAACTTCAGCAACTACAGGGGCATTTACCGGCATTTCAAATACCGGGGCCATCGTAACAAGCTGTAATATAAACAACAACCAGCTCGGAGATAACACTGCCGGCGTAATTTATCTGACCGCCCCAACGACCAATGTTGTTTATCTTATCAATAATACCGGCGGTGCCGTAACATGTGCACAATCGATTTCCGGTAATAATTTCCAGGGAGTTTCATATGGATCTGCCGGAACAGGTGCGTTCAGGTGTATCAGTCAAACGGCAAAGGTGCTCTCCTCCACTTTTAATAACAATAACTTCAATAACCTTACCATCAATACATCCGGGCAGCTTACAGGGATGTTTATCTATGGCAGCAACGCAACCCCGACAGTAACGATTATCGGAAATAATGTAACAACCCAGTTTTCAAATATCAATACAACCGGGTTTACGAATCAAAACTATGCCATTTATAATCTTGGATCACCAACCTCGGGTACCTCTACCATCAGCGGGAATAATCTTTCAAACATTACCGTTAAAAACAACACCAATTATTCCGGGGGATTTTCTGTGATTGCATGGCTGGCCGGGGGAGTTGGAGCGACTTCCACGCACAGCATTCTTATTGACGGGAATACCATCTCGAATGTATCGAATACCTCCACGGGCAATTCCGGCCAAAGTGCAGGGCTTTATGGGATCCAGTTTGCCTATGGGTATATGAATGTCATCTCCAATAATGTCGTCAGTAATCTCACCGCAGCCGGCGGTACTGCCATCGGGATTTATGCTTCGAATACCAGTCCGAATCCTGCCGGTACCACAACGATCAGGAACAATGTTATCCATGATATTAAATCGACCTCGGTATACAACACGGATGGGTTTGCAGTAGGAAATGCCATTGGGCTGCAAATTCAATCCGGTCCTTCTGCAAATACTGTTTATAAAAACAAGATATATGATATTTCCTGTGTGACGCCGGGTCCAAATCAGGCGGGTACGGCTATCGGGATTGTCATCTCACAGGGCACTGCAACCTGTATCACAACGATCTACAACAACTATATCGGGAGATTGTATGCGGAAAACAGTATCAATCCCCAGTCCGTAGCAGGGATCTGGTCGTGGAATAATGTTTCAAACACAACGAATATCTATTTTAATACCATCCACCTGGATGGGAATGTACCCGGCTATTCTTATTGTTTCCTTGCGAATTCGGAAACGCCGAACATTGATCTGAGAAACAATATCTTGATTAACAAATGTGCAGCAACCGGATCATTTGAACAAATGATCCTCTTTGTTCCTTCCTTAACCGCTTCATATCTGTCCACTTCGAATAACAACATACTGTATTGCGGAACTCCCGGTCCTTTGCATATCATTTACGCTGATGGCATATCGGGTGCCCTTACGAATATCCAACAGACGCTTTCGGGTTTCCAGACATTTGCCGGCCCAACACGTGAAAGTGACAGCAAATCAGAGAATGTGCCGCTTGCAAACATCGCAACAGGAGCAGGAAACGACTACCTCCATATCACACCGGGAGCCACAACAGTGGCTGAAAGCGGCGCTGTAAACATTACCGGGATCACGGATGACTATGACAGTGACATTCGCCAGGGAAACACCGGGTATATTGGAACAGGTACAGCCCCGGATATCGGTGCCGATGAATTTTCAGCATCAAAAACACTTGCCCTTACCTTGTATCTTGAAAGTCTCTATGCAGGGGGAGCAACTATGAACAGGGCGAATGATGAAAACGGGCCCCATTTTGGTTTGGGAATCGCCGACAAGATCACCGTTGAACTTCATGATGGTGCCAGCTATGCAACAATTATCACGACTGTCCCTGACATCGACCTGCATACCAATGGGACCGCCATACTCCCCATTCCTTTTTTTTACAGCGGATCTTACTACGTTACCGTAAAACACAGGAACAGCATTCAAACCGTAAGTGCGGCCCCTGTCAGTTTTGCTTCCGGTATTATCCAGTATGATCTCACCAATAACTCAAATAAGGCCTATGGGGATAACATGCTCCTTATGCTCGACGGGAAATATGTACTGTATGGCGGGGATGTCAATCAGGATGATATTGTTGATTCCGGTGATATGATGGGCGTTGATAACCTTTCAGCAGCATCTGCTACCGGCTACTTGCCGGAAGATGCAAACGGCGACGGACTGGTTGATTCTTCCGACATGATGATTCTGGATAACAACTCATCATTAACCGTTTCTGCCGCAGTGCCCATGTAATATAAATAACGCATTGCAGTTTGCAGGACCGGGATAATATCCAAAAGGAGCTGCCGGTCTTCAGGCTGTAATTTATAATACCTGGTAAAGGTTGGTTTGGTACAGGCCGTCCCGGGAAGGACGGCTTGTTTTCTAAGAAAGATTTAACAATCGAGCAATAGAACAACGATTTATGAATTTTGATCTGATTTCAGAATTCTGATCCTAAGCTAAGCGGAATTACAAATTCCGCTTAGCGGGTTTATAAAGTTTGATCTGAGTTCAGAATTCCGATCAAAACTCAACACTCATTGTTCATTGCTCATTGTTCATTGCTCATTGAAAAGCCCTATTTTTGTGATGGAAACAAGGACAGATCCCCAATACCTTACCTATGATCCCAGGGCTTCGCGGGTGTTTTATTCTGATGATTTTATTGTGCAGCCGGATTGTCACGGCCCAGGATCCTGATAAAACAGCCTCTCTGGATTCCATCCTTGTAACGACAAGGAATCCGCACCAAAAAGTTGACCGGATACTGGAATTTCTCGAAAAACCGCAGAACCAGTACATGGAAAATGCAAATGTCTATGCCGGCAGGGCATATGACATTGCCCAGCAAAGCAATTATCCGGCCGGCAAAATAAAATCGATGATCAAGTTGGGCAACTATTATTTCCGGGGCAGTGATTATAAAAAAGCCATGGCATTTGCCCAGCGGTCGAAGGAGATGGCTGAAGATCTGAATTTTGATAAGGAGCTGGCCAATTCATACAGTCTCATTGGGACCATCTATTCTGAACTTGGAGATTATGACTACAGTTCCCAGAATTTCTTTAAAGGATTAAAACTCTTTGAAAAACTTGAAGATAAGGAAGGAATAGCGCATTCCCTGGGTGATATTGGCAAGGATTTTTGCAACCAGCAGGATTATAAAAAAGCGCTTCAGTATTTCAACAATTCCCTGTTAATTGCCATCGAAATTAAAAACCTTTCAGAAATCAAGAGACAGTACAACAACATAGCGGTTGTAAACAGTGACTTGCAGAAATATGATACTTCCATCGTTTTTTTGGGAAAGGCCCTTGCGATCAGCATTAAACTGGGTGATAAACTCGGACAGGGTATCAATATGATGAACATCGGCTATGCGCAACTGAATAAAGGCCAGTACGACGATGCATTGAGAAATTTTCAGCAGGCCATGGATCACTTTTCTGAACTCAACAACCGTCTGCAACTGGCCAAATGCTATGTTAACATCGGTTTCTGTTATTATAATTCCAAAAGGGTTGATGAGAGCATTGTGTATTTTAAAAAAGCATTACAGGAAGCACAAAGTCACAGGTATTACAAGATCATCCAGCCGGCAGCTCAAATACTGAACCAAATATTTACCGAAAGGAAAGATACCTTAAATGCATATAAATATGTTGTAATGGATAAGGTTGCCGGTGATAGCCTGTTCTATTCACAAAAGCAGAAGCTTTTATCAAAGCTTGAGCTTCAGTATACTTATGAGAAGAAAGAGTTCAAAAAGCAGCTCGACCAACAGGTTAAAAATACAATGTTGCTGATCATCATTTTCAGTCTGATATCGGGCCTGGTTATCCTGGGATTATTTTTGTCGAGATCCCGGCTTAAATCAAAATTCGTCCTCCTTGAAAAAGAGAAAATCGAATCGGAACTGAGTATTAAGGACCGTGAACTGACCATCAATCTCCTGTCCTTGATCAAGAAAAATGAAATGCTTTCTGAGATGTCCAAAAAACTTATTCAGCTCGAACTTGGTGCAAAGGGAAGCGAAACAAAGGATGCCATTACAAAGATCAGCCAGGAGCTGAGAAACAGTACGGACGACAAAATGCTGAATGAATTTTCACACCGTTTCCAGGAGGTTCATGCAGGATTTTATGAAAACCTGTTAAAGGCATATCCTGATCTCACAAAGAACGAACTGAAACTCTGTGCCTACCTCCGGTTGAATATGTCGACCAAAGACATTTCAGAACTTACGGGTCAGCAACTGCCCTCCATTGATCATGCACGGTACCGGCTGCGTAAAAAACTGGGCATATCAAACTCTGAGATCAACCTCGTTACATTCCTTTCCCAGGTATAATCCGCCTCCTGTCATTTTTCTCCATATTTATTACTTCTCTCATAATTAATCAGATAAGCAAAATTGTCCATAAAATGTAGGGGTGATTTATGCTTCCGGTAACTACTTTGTAGGGGTGAAATATTTTTTTTCCGGCAGAAGTCAGGTCAAATTTGCAGTCGTTAAATAATTGCCCGATCGGATGCAAAAGAAAAAAAATAAGCCTGCTGAAACAGAAAATGAAACCTGCCGGGAACATTCGGAAAATCTCATCGAGAATGAAAAATACTTAAGAAAACGAGAGTTACAGCGCGCCCTCCTGAACAAGCTGGTTGGGTCTGCAAAAACAACCGTTCTGTCCGATAATGCCTCAGCACTTCCTCAAGATAAACCCAGTAAATTATCACCAAACAAATAAACTATTATGAAAAAGATCTTCTTTTTAACATGCATGTTTTACAGTTTAATGATTCTGATACTCAGTTCCGGAGCTGTTTCAGCCCAGACCTGGGAAGCAACGAATGGCCCCTATGGAGGCGCCGTTAATTGCATTGCAACCCAGGGGAACAATTTGTTTGTAGGAACCGGTAGCGGTGTGTATGTTACTTCCGATGAAGGTGCAAACTGGACTTCGGCAAGTTCAGGATTGACAAACACAGACATTGAAATGCTTGCAACTATGGGAACAAACCTTTTTGCAGCTACAGGAAACGGAATCTTTAAGTCGGTTGATAATGGAGCAAACTGGACATCCATTAGCACTGGATTAAACACTGCAAACGGAACCTCAGTTTATTCTCTTTTTGCCAGCGGTTCCAACATGTTTGCCGGAACGGAAGCAGGTGTGTTCAAATCGGTTAGTCCTTATACAAGCTGGACAGCAGTGAACACCGGTTTGCCATTGGTTGATTATTATGCCTTTGCCCAGATAGGAAGCTATATGTTTTCAGGAGGTTTGGGAGTTTATCGCACTTCCGATAATGGGGCAAACTGGGCTGAAGTAACTTCAGGCTTGCCAGCGATATATGATTCGGATTTTGAATCTTTTGCTGTTCTGGGTTCCGATGTGTTTGCTGGTGATTTAGGTCTTGGGGTTTTCAAATCAACTGATAATGGTACAAACTGGACGGCAGTAAATTCTGGATTGACTGACCTGCATACTCAGGCGCTTACGGTTAATGGAACCAATTTGTTTGCCGGCGGACTAAATGGTGGCGTATTTCTTTCCAACGATAACGGAGCAAGCTGGACACCTGAAAATACAGGATTAACAAATCTGGAAGTTCTTTGTTTACAGTCATTCGGAACTTACATGTATGCAGGCACGAGAGGCGGAGTATTCAGGGCTCCTTTGAGCTATTTTGCAGGAATCAATGAAATGCAAAATGAAAATGTACATTTAACTGTTTTCCCGAATCCCAGCAATGGAACCTTACAAATTACCCATGAAGGGGCAAAAATAAAGACAATTGAAATTTATAATGTTATGGGAAAACTTGTTCAGCAAGAGGAAACCATTAACGATAACATTGAAGTCAGCGCTTTGACGGCAGGAATGTATATTATAAAAGTTATCGGTGATAACTGGACTGTACAGAAA
>Ga0118677_10013816_pt1 | contig 11540 bp, 9 predicted proteins | sample AliMusrvi5mmetaG_FD_86154 | JGI IMG/M metagenome (GOLD analysis project Ga0118677, IMG submission 86154) | reverse complement strand
GGGACGGATCATTATGCGGAGACGGGCTAGGTGTCAATGCCCGGATTTTCGGAAAGTGCGGCGTCGAGGGCGGTCAACGCGTGATCGATTTCGGCGGTGGTGGTGGAGAGCGGCGGCATGACGACCAGGGTGTCGAGGATCGGGCGGGTGAGCAGTCCGTGGACGCGGGCGTTCAGGCAGACGGATTCGCCGATGCGGTTTCCCGGCGGGAATCTTTGGCCATCAGGCTGGCGGAGTTCGATCCCGGCGATGAACCCGCACTGGCGCACCTTGTGGATGGCCGGATGGGCGGCTTGCAGGGCGACAAGGCCCACCCGCAGGTGGTCGATCTTGGCGGGCAGGTTTTCCAGCGTCCGCTCCTGCCCGAACACCGCGAGGCTGGCCAGGCTGGCGGCACAGCCGAGGGGATTGGCCGTGTAACTATGGCCATAGTAGAACGCCCGCCCGGCCGCGCCGAGGAAGGCGTCGTAAATTTTCCCGCGGGTGAGCGTGGCCGCCATCGGCAGGTATCCGCCGGTGAGGCCCTTGGCGAGGCAGAGGAAATCCGGCACCACGTTTTCATGCTGGCAGGCGAACATCCTGCCGGTGCGGCCGAAGCCGGTCATGACCTCATCGAGGATCAGGTGGATGCCGCAGGCGTCGCACCAGGTGCGCAATTCCGCCAGCATGCCGGTCGGCCACGGCCGCATTTCGTTGACCCCCTGGATGAGCGGTTCGATGATCACCGCCGCAGTTGTTTCCAAGACTTCGGCTGGCAACGCGCGGAGATCATCCATGGAACGCACATGGGTCACCTCATAACCTCGTCCTTTGAAACGCTCGAAAAACCGGCCGACGCCACCGAGCGAGGCCGCGCCGAGCGTGTCGCCGTGATAACCGTCGGCGAAGGCGAGGAAGCGGTTGCGGTCCGGTTCGCCGGTTTGCAGCCGGTATTGCACGGCCATTTTCAGCGCAACCTCGATGGCGGTGGAGCCATCGTCGGAAAAGAACACGCGCTCGAGCGTGTTTTCAGGAAAGAACGCGCACAGTGTCTCCGCCAACTCCGCAGCCCGCGGATGGGTGAATCCCAAAAACGAAACATGCGCCAATTCTCCAAGCTGGTCGCGGATGGCGGCATCGATCGCCGGGTGGGCATGCCCATGGATGTTGGTCCAGATGGATGAGTTCCCGTCGAAGTAGCGCCGGCCTTCGGAATCCCACAACCACGAACCTTTGCCGTGAGTGATCACCAAGGGTTCGTACCCCGGCGCACACCACTCGCTCTGCCGGGTGAACGGATGCCAACAGTGGTCTTGATCGGCCTGAATCCATCGTCGGGTGTCGTCACGCATCGCCACGATGATGCCTGGAATCCAGCAAAACGCGAGCGGATGTTCACTGATAGCGGCCTGCGATACGGTGCGACGAAACTGGTCATCGGGCGGAAGGTGTAACTTCTCCTCCCACACACGATCCAAGCGTGGGTTCGGGTGCCAAAAACATCCAACCCTACGCGATCACGTAGTGTTATTTCACCAAAACCCTTATATTTAATGATGCTGTCGTCGTGTCATCGTTCTCCCCGGAGTGCCACGAATGACGATCAAGTTACCCTCCCGGATAAGGGTCGGCGGATGTGGGGTCCCCTCCATTCAACATCCGCCGATTCGTTTCCCGAGCATGGTTGTTCGGAAAACACCGGACTTGATCCGCAGCCGCATGCCGTCTAGGCCGTGTCTGCCGTTTCATGTCGATTTCTCCTTACGCCATTCCTTCGCCTGCGTTGCAGCGCGAGGTCGAACGACGCCGTTCGTTCGCCATCATCTCCCATCCGGACGCCGGCAAAACCACCCTCACTGAGAAATTCCTGCTCTACGGCGGGGCCCTCAACCTGGCTGGCAGCGTGACCGCCCGCAAAAACCAGCGCGCCACCACCTCGGACTGGATGGAGCTGGAAAAACAGCGCGGCATTTCCGTGAGTTCCACCGTGCTCCAGTTCGAGTACAAGGATTGTGTGGTCAACATCCTCGACACTCCCGGACACAAGGATTTCTCCGAAGACACCTACCGCGTCCTTACCGCCGTGGACGCAGCCATCATGGTCGTGGACGCCGGCAAAGGCATCGAAAGCCAAACCCGCAAGCTGTTCGAGGTCTGCCGCCGCCGCGGCGTGCCGATCTTCACCTTCATGAACAAAATGGACCGCCCGGCCCGCCCGTCGCTCGATCTGATCGACGAACTGGAAAGTGTGCTCGGCATCCATGCCTTCCCGCTCAACTGGCCGCTCGGCGACGGCCCCCGCTTCAAGGGCGTCTATGACCGCGAACAAAAACAGGTGCATCTTTTCCAACGCACCGTGCATGGTGCCTACCGCGCGCCCGTAGCCGTCTCCGGCATCGACGACGAAAGCGTCATGGCCGCCGTGGAAGAGGCGACCTACCGGCAGGTCTGCGACGAGCTGGAGTTGTTAGAAGGGGCCGGCGCGGAGTTCGATGCGGCGAAAGTCCTGGCCGGCGAATTGACGCCGGTGTTTTTCGGCAGCGCCGCTAACAACTTCGGCGTGCAACTTTTGTTAGACCGCTTCCTCGATTTGGCGCCGTCGCCGCCACCGCGGATCAGCGATGGCATCCGGATCGATCCGGCGTCGGAGGAGTTCTCGGCCTTCGTGTTCAAGATCCAGGCGAACATGAATCCAAAGCACCGCGACCGCGTCGCCTTCGTGCGCATCGTCTCCGGCAAATTCGAGCGCGACATGAACGTGCTCAACTCCCGCAGCGGCGAACGCATGCGCCTCGGCAACTCGCAGCGACTGTTCGCCCGCGAACGCGAAACCGTCGATGCCGCCTATGCTGGCGATGTCGTCGGCCTGGTCGGAAATCATGACCTTCTGATAGGTGACACGCTGGCCACCGGCAGTGGCGTGGTGTTTCATGAAATCCCGCGTTTCGCCCCGGAATGTTTTTCCTATCTCCATAACAAGAGCACCGCCAAATACAAACGCTTCCGCGATGGCCTCGCCCAGTTGTTGAAAGAAGGCGTGGCCAGCGAGTTCATGCTGCTAGACTCGGGGCCGGCGCAGGTCCCGCTGTTAGGCGCGGTCGGCCCGCTCCAGTTCGAGGTCCTCCAATACCGGCTCGATGGCGAATACGCCGCCGAAACCCGCCTCGAACCCGCCCCCTGGTCGCTCGCCCGCTGGCTCAAACCGAAGTCCGGCGACCCGCTCGCGCCCGATGACCGCCCCGCCCTTTCGTTAGGCATGGCCCTCGCCCGCGACTCCAACGGCTGGCTCGTCGCCCTGCTCCCCAGCGAGTGGGCCCTCAAGACATTCACCGACAAAAACGACGATTGGATCATCTCCGACCAGCCGTTTCCGCCACCGGCCGCTGCCACGAGGATGGACCGCGAGTCTTGATGGACCGCGAGTCTCCAGACTCGCAGGCCCATGAGGTGCGAAAGGAAAGCGCTTTACGCGCCATGTTTTCACTGATCATGGGCTGGCGAGTCTGGAGACTCGCGGTCCGGCTGACGGTCCGGCTGACGGTCCGGCCTATGCTCCGGCCGATGGTCCTTCCAGACGCATGCGCTGGCCCATGGCCAGGCTTCGGGCTGGTCGCACAAGCAGGCTTTCACCGGATTGTTGTGGATGTAAATCCGCGCGTTTGCCAGATGATCCAAGTCGCGGATATAGCGGTCATGATAGTCCGGTGCCCATAACTTCCCGCCCGCCTCCAATGACTTGTTGATTTTCCTCGCGGTAAACGTTTTCCAGGATCTGACGATCTCACCCAACGTGGTCCCGAAACAACAGTGGATCAGCACATGGACATGATTCGGCATGACGCACCATTCCAGCAGGCGATAACGTTCGCCATGAAAATGCAGCAACGCGGTTTGCACCACTTCGGCGCATGCGGGCTCCCTCAGCAGGCAGCATCCATGCCCCGCATCCTCATAGCGGGCGACCAACCGGTGAAGTTGTTGTTCGCGCTTTTCCGTGTCTGAACATCCGTGATCCAATTCGGTTTTCCAACGAAGCACCAGCTTCGGCGGCAAGGCATCCGCCAGACGAAATGTCAGCGCCTGAAGTTCACCCGGAGCATCCAGATGCGGCAGGTATCCCCGTGAGTGCCATCCCTTGTGACGGAATCCCTCATCCATGCCGAAGCCTGCCATATCCGCCGCCGATCCGCGAGCCCTTTGTTCGGACCGCGAGTCTGAATGGACCGCGAGTCTCCAGACTCGCATTCCCATGAGATACGAAAGAAGCACGCTTCACGCCCCACCTTTTCACCGATCATGGTCATGCGAGTCTGGAGACTCGCGGTCCGGCTGACGGTCCTATCGACGATCCCAGGTTGCGCTCCAGACACACCCGCCAAAAAATCCCCAAGGGTTTGGCCGCTTGCCGGGGTATCACATGATGAAGGCACCCAGGGCCGCCGGACCACCGTAATCCTTGGCTATTTCCCGAAACCAACCTATCCTCACACCCATGAACGATTCCGAATTGGATCAACTGCTGAAAGTCAGCCGCACCCCCATGGCTGTTCCCCCGGGATTCACTCGCGACGTCTGGTCGCGCATCGAGGCGGCCGAACTCGCCGGGCCGGTGCCGCGACCGAACCTTCTGCTAGACCGCCTGCTCGGTTGGTTCGCGCTGCCGCCGGTGGCGCTGGCCACCTGCGCCGCGATGGTGGCGCTCGGTGCGTGGTTCGGCCTGCAACCGGCGCAATCCAATCCATCGACCGAGCTTTCCTACATCCAATCCGTGAGCCCGTTCGCCGGCAAGCACCACTGATGAAACGGGGACTCCTCATCATTCTGTTAGCCCTGGCGGCGGGCGGCGCGACCTTCTGGGTCACGCGCGCCCACCAGCAGGCGAACCACCAACAAGTCCTGCTGGACACCATGCCGGAACTCGCGTGGTTGAAGGGCGATCTCAAGCTAAGCGACGAACAATTCGGCAAAGCCATCGCGCTGCACACCGCCTACCGCCCGCAGTGCGCCGTCATGTGCCGCAATATCGCCGATGCCCGCGCGAAAATGGAATCCCTGGCACGCAATAGCCGCGGCATGACCCCGGAACTCGCCGCCGCCATCAGCGAACACGCCCGCGTCCAGGCACAATGCCGACAGAAAATGCTCGAACATCTCTATCAGACGGCGGCCCTGATGGATGAGAAACAGGCGACCCGTTATCTGGCAAAAGTGCTGCCCCTCGCCCTGAACTCCGACAACCGTGGATCCGCAAGTTGTCATCAGGATTAGCCCGCATCATAGGAAACCGTCATGGATGCCCCCGATTCCGAATTGATGAGACAACTCGCCGCCGGTGAGGACCTCGCGCTCAACGCGCTGATGTCCCGCTGGAGCGGGCGGGTTGTGGCATTCCTTTTCCGCATGACCGGCCAGACCGAGTCCGCCGTGGATCTGGCCCAGGAAACGTTTGTCAAACTCTATCAGGCGCGCCACCGTTACCGGCCGCAAGGCCAGTTCAGCACCTGGCTGTTCGCCATCGCCGCCAACCTCGCCCGCAACCACGCGCGCTGGAAATCGCGCCATCCCACGGTGTCGCTCGATGCCGCCGCGCCGGATGGTTCCGAACATTTTCCCGAACCCGCGGATCCCGGCCAATCGCCGGCGGAGGCGGTGCTCGCGCGGGAGAAAAGTGCGGCGGTGAACGCGGCGATCCTGGCCTTGCCCATGGATTTGCGCGAGGCGCTCACCCTGTTCGTGCATGAGGAAATGGGTTATGCCCAAATCGCGGAACTCACTCGTTGCAGCCCGAAGGCGGTGGAAACCCGCATCTACCGCGCACGCCTCATCCTCAAGGAGCAACTCAAGGATCTTTGAGATATTCCAAGGGTTTCCGGCAAGTCCGGACATCTACCTTGTGAACTCGCGATACGCCCGTATCGTTAGCAACATCAAACCAATCAAACCATGAAATCAACCTATGCCATCATCGCGGCCACCGCCGCCAGCATCGCCATTCTCGCGTCACCCGCGCTCCGCGCCGAGGAAACCCAAGCCCCGGCCAAGGAAACCAAAACCGAAGAGAAAAAGGCAACCGTCAAACCCTACCCGCTCGACACCTGCATCGTCTCCGGTGAGAAACTCGGCGAAATGGGCAAACCCGTCGTCTTCGTCTATCAGGGACAGGAAATCAAACTCTGCTGCAAAAGCTGCAAGCCGAAATTCGACAAGGAACCCGCCAAGTATCTCAAGAAACTTGAAGGAAAATAGTCCGGTTTTCATTCCATGAAATCCGTCATCCATCTATGGTGGGGAGTTCTGTGCTGCGCGTATCTGTTAGAAGCGCGGGCCTCCCAACTGCTGGATGACGGATTCCTGTCAAGAATCCGCTCCGAGGCCGCCCGCCACCACCCGTCCGTCGATGCCGCCCAACATCGCGTGGCCGCCGCCGCGCAGGACATCCGCGCGGTCAGATTATGGGATGACCCGATGGTTGGCCTCGGCATCATGGCGGCTAACAGATCGATGCGCGCCGACCAGGGGGATATCATCATCGGCGTCGACCAGCCGTTGCCGAAACTCGGGATGTTCGACGCCCAGCGCGGCAAGGCCGAAAGTATGCGCCGCGCGGAAGTGGAGAACTCGCGCGGCTCGGCGCTCGCCGCAGGCGCGGAGGCGGCACGCACCGCCATCGAACTCGCCCTCGCCGATGAATCGGTCACGCTCCAACAGACGCAGATCACCTGGCTCACGGCGATGACGGAAAACGCCCGCCAAATGGCCGCCGGCCCAATGGGTTCCAGCATCGACGCGCTGCGCATGGAAACCGAACTCGCGAAGGAACAGCAAATGTTGGATGCAGCACGCCGGACCCGCGAGGGCCTAGCCCGCAAACTCAATCTCACTCTCGGGCGCCCGCTGGATTCGCCGTGGCCCGCGTTCGATCTTCCCGTCGCGCCGCTGCCGGTGCCCGTTGCCCGGGCGGAGATCGCCCGCATTCCCCATGCGAACCCGAAAGTCCGCGCCATGCGCGAAATGGTGGGTGCCGCCAACGCGGAATCCCGCATCGCCAACCGCGAACGCCTGCCGCAATTCTCTCTGGGAGTTGATACCAACATCTATTCGGGAGGGGATGTCCGCAGTGCCACACTCAACGTGAAAATGAGCCTGCCGTGGTTCAATGAAAAATCCTATCAGGCGAAGATCGCCGGTGCCCATGACCGTGAACTCGCCGCCGGTCGCGAGGTGGACGCCATGCGCCGCGAGGTCGCCGCAGGCGTGCTTGCCGCATGCACCGATGCCGCCAATGCCGCCGCCCAGGCCCGCGCGTATTCCGGCGAGGTCCATGACAAGGCACTGCAAACCAGCAAGACCATCGAAGCCGCGTGGATCAGTTCCAAGGCACCCCTAACAGACTTGTTGGACGCCACCCGCGTCCTCTTTTCGATCCGCCTGGAACAACGCCGGTTCATCGCCATGCAACAAGCGGCCATCGAGGATCTCCGCACCCTGGTCCCCGGCAATTGATATGATGAAAACCTTTGTTACCGTAATTCTGACAACCGTGCTCGCGGTGTCCGCCACCTGGTTCGCCTCGCGGGAATTTCCGCCGCATCAAGGCACCTCAGCCGTCCCTGCGGGGGAACGCAAGGCGCTCTTCTATCAGTGCTCCATGCATCCATGGATCAAGAGCGACAAACCCGGTCGCTGCACAATCTGCGGCATGGAACTCACCCCGGTGTCCGAGGATGACAAGGGCAGGGATCAAAACGCCGGAGGCAATGGGGTCACCCTCACTCAAAACCAGGTCCAGGTCCTGCATGTGCAAACGGCTGAAGCCAAAATCCGTCCACTGGACCGCACGCTGCCGGTCGCGGGCATCATCACCGAAAACGTGATGCGCCACCGCGTGCTCGCGGCTTATGTGGACGGACGCATCGACAAGTTATATGTCAACTATCTTGGGGCCGACGTCACCGCAGCCCAGCCATTGGCCGAATTTTACAGTCCCACCTTGCTCCAGGCGGAACGCGAATACCGCCAACTCGGCGGCGAACTGCGGCAAAACACCGCCCTCCGGCTGCGCCAGATGGGCCTCTTGCCGGAACAAATCGACGCCCTCGATCAAAAGCCATCCGCTGCGCTCACTTCGCAGATCCTGTCACCCATCAGCGGCACCGTCGTGACACAAACTGCCTATCAGGGCCAATACGTGGCCACCGGCGCGCCACTCCTGGAAATCGCCGATTTTTCCACCGTATGGTTTGTGTTCCGCGCCTACGAACAGGATATGCCATGGATCCACACAGGCCAACAGGTCAACATCACCACTCCTGCCATTCCAGATAAATCATTCAGCGGCAAGATCACCTTCATCGATCCCAATTTCGACGACAGCAGCCGTTCCGCGAAGGTGCGTGTGGAACTGCCCAACCCGCTCGTCAACGGCAAACGCGAATTGCTCAACCGCTTCTATGCCGAAGGCATCGTGGAACTCGACACGCCATCCGTTCTCGCGGTTCCTCGCTCGGCGGTGATCGAAACCGGGCACGAGGCCGTGGTTTATATCGACCGTGGCGGCGGCGTCTATCAGCCCGCCGTGGTGCAAACCGGACGCCGCGGCGCCGCACTGGCGGAAATTCTATCAGGACTCAAGGTGGGAGACAGGGTGGTCACCAACGGCAATTTGCTCATCGACGGTCAGGCGGAACTCAACCGCGCGTTCATGACACCACCTGAACCGGCTGCCGCAGCGACTTCCGCAGCAGCACTCGCGTTGAATGACACCCAACAGCAAGCGATCACCGCATTCGTCAAACTGGCCGACGCCATGGCCGCAACGCTCGGTGCGGACGATGCGGCGGCATTCAATCGATCCATCAATACCGTTCCTGATATCACGGAAACCATGGTCCAACAACTCCGCCCGCTGGTGGCGGACGGCAAGGCGCTCGATGCGCTGGATGGCGCGCGGCATTTCCACAACGCGGCGGATCTGCCGGACGCGCGGACGGCATTCCACAAATTCACGGTGGCCGCCACCGCCGTCCTGCTACCGTTGCGCAAGGCGGCGGGCGCACCCGATTTCCAAGTTTACGAATGCCCGATGGTCAGCCAGGCGATTCCCGGCGTGCCCAAGAAGGCCCGTTGGATCCAGACCGGCGGGCGCGAAATGCACAATCCGTTTTTCGGCAAGGAAATGCCGGACTGCGGCGAGGAAATAAAACGTTAGATATACCTTGGATCATGATTGGAAGAGTTATCTCATGGAGTCTCCACAACCGTTTTCTGGTCATTTGCGGGGCACTGTTGCTGATTGCGCTGGGCATCCGCGCGATCCGCCTCACCCCGGTGGACGCCATCCCCGATTTGACCGAAAACCAGGTGCTCGTTTACGGCGAATGGATGGGCCGCAGCCCGCAAGAAGTCGAGGACCAGGTGACTTATCCGCTCTCGACCGGCCTCCAAGGACTGGCCGGTGTCAAGGAAGTGCGCGCCACCTCGATGTTCGGATTTTCCCTCATCACGATCATTTTCGAGGACAAGATCGATACTTATTTCGCCCGCTCCCGGGTGCTCGAACGGCTCAACTACCTGCAGGGATCAATGCCCGAAGGCGTCAAACCCCAGCTCGGACCGGACGCCTCCGGACTCGGTTGGGTCTATCAGTATTACCTTGACGTGGATCCCGCGAAATCTCCGGACGGCGGATATGACCTCGCGCAGCTCCGCTCGCTGCAGGATTGGCAAATCCGCTATCAATTGGCCGGCGTCCAGGGTGTCGCGGAAGTCGCCAGCATCGGCGGCTTCGTCAAGCAGTATCAGATAGATATCTCATCCACCAGGATGCGCGCTGCCAATGTGACGCTGATGGAAGTGCTGACCGCGGTGCAAAACGCCAACCTCAATGTTGGCGGCAAAACCGTGGAGGAAAACGGCGCTGAGTTCGTCCTGCGCGGCGTGGGCCTCGTCACCAGCCCGCAAGACCTCGAACTCGTCACGGTCAAGGCGGTCAACGGCACCCCGATCTATCTGAAGGATCTGGCCACCGTGCAAATCGGCGGCGATTACCGCCGCGGTGCGCTTGATTTCAACGGCCATGAGGTGGTGGGCGGCACGGTGGTCATGCGCAGCGGGGAGAACGCCAAGGCCGTCATCGAACGCGTGAAACAGAAGATCAGCGAAATCACCACCAGCTTGCCGCCCGGAGTATCGATCAAACCGTTCTATGACCGCAGCGAGCTGATTGACCGCACGATCGACACTCTTCGCCACGCGCTGGTGGAGGAAATCATTCTGGTCACGCTGGCGCATGTGGTTTTCCTGTGGCATTTCCGCAGCATTCTGATCGTCACTTTGCCGTTGCCGGTGTCGATTCTGATATCCTTCATGCTGATGCTGCACTTCGGCATCACCAGCAATATCATGTCGCTCACCGGCATCGCCATCGCCATCGGCGTGCTGGTGGACGCCGCCATCGTGGTCACCGAAAACGTCATCCGCCATTGCGAGAAAGCGGAACAGGAAAAAGGAGAACCGCTCACCCGCAATGAAACCTGGTCCACTACGCTGGCCGCCTGCCAACAGGTGGGACGACCGATCTTTTTCGCCATGGCGATCATCATCCTGGCCTTTGTTCCGGTCTTTGCGCTCACCGGCCAGGAGGGCAAGTTGTTCCATCCGCTGGCTTTCACCAAGACCTTCGCGATGATCGGCTCCACGCTGCTCGCGGTCACGCTGGTGCCGGTGCTCTGCTCGTTGTTGGTCCGCGGACCGTTCCATTCCGAGGACCGCAACGTCGTGATGAAATTGTTACTGCGGATCTACGAGCCCACACTCGACTGGGCACTCCGCCACCCCAAGACGGTGCTCGGTATCGCCGCGATGATCCTCGCCAGCGCGGTTCTAACAGCGTTCGGGTTGCCACGCGCCGTCGTCAAACAAATTCGCGACGCGGGGCATCCTGGTGTGGCCGGCCTGGTTACCGGTTTCGGCAAGGAGTTCATGCCGCCGCTCAACGAGGGTAGTCTGCTCTATATGCCGGTGATGATTCCCAAAACCGGGTTCAAGGAGATCCAGCGGGTGATGGCGTGGCAGGACACGGTGATTGCGGCGACACCCGAGGTGGAGAGCGTGGCTGGCAAGCTTGGCCGTTTTGAGACCGCCACCGATCCCGCGCCGACCGAGATGTTGGAAACCACCATCATGCTCAAACCGGAATACATCCCCGACGGCAGGTTCCGCGTGAAACGCAACCCGGCGTGGCGCGATGGCATGACCCTCACCAAACTCAAGGCGGAACTAACAGAAAAGATGAAACAGGTGCCCGGTTACGTGCCCGCATTCTTGCAACCGATCGAGAACCGCATCCTCATGCTTTACACCGGTATCCGCGCCCAAGTCGGCATCAAGATCTATGGCGACAATCTCGATTCGATCCAACGCAAGGCTTTTGAAATCGAAAAGATCGTGAAAAACATCGACGGTGCCACCGGGGTGTCCGCCTCGCGCGTGCAGGGCAAACCTTATCTTAACATCAAGGTGGACCGTGTCGCCATGGCGCGTTACGGGCTGAGCGCCAAGGA
>Ga0118677_10013814_pt1 | contig 11540 bp, 11 predicted proteins | sample AliMusrvi5mmetaG_FD_86154 | JGI IMG/M metagenome (GOLD analysis project Ga0118677, IMG submission 86154) | reverse complement strand
GTCTTTTACGTCTATCTCATCGGCTGCATCGCCTTCAAAAGAAACTGTTTTGGAATCTTCTGCGATGTCAGTGGCAGATGGAGTGTAATTTTCTTCTATAATTGGAATGTCTTCTTGCTTGGCTTGGTGCTGATCTTGATCTGGTTCTTGTGAGGGCTGTCTTGAGTAGCCTGAACCGCTATTTGAACCGGTTGGTGCTCCTCCAGTTCCTTTTGGACCAAGTTGTAAGCTTTCAGCGATAATTTCGGTTTTCCAGCGTTTGGCTCCAGTTGCTTTGTCATCCCAGCTCCTGGTTTGTATTCTTCCTTCAATTAGAACCAAAGAACCCTTGTTTAAATACCTTGCAGAAATATCGGCCAACTTTCCAAAACAGACAATGTTATGAAATTCGGCTTCAGATTTTTTTTCTCCAGAGCTGGAGGTATAAAATCTGTTTGTGGCTATCCCAAAATTTGTAACTTGCTGGCCAGATGGCAATGCTTTTACTTCCGGCTCGCGAGTGACGTTTCCCAAAATGAATACTTTATTTAGATTCATAGGTTTTTATTCACCTAGCAACTCCTCTAATTTTTCTTCTATGTCTTTTAATTCGACCTTTTCTTTTGCGGTCTCTTTAGCCGGAGTAGTTTCTTCTTCTGTTACCGGCTCAGCTTCTTTTTTATATTCTATTTCTATGTCAGCTGTTGGTTTTGTATGAGCTGCGTCTCTGGTTCTTCTTTCTTTTTTAAATTCGGCAGCTTGTTTAATTATAACCATATGCCTGACAATTTTTCCATCCTTGGCAACAATTTCTTTTACCTCTAATAATCTTTCAGGCTCTATTTGAAACTCTAAAATTCCCATAAATCCCGAGGCTTTTTTGTCAATTGGATAAGAAAATGTTTTTGCAGCAGGATTGGATTGTTTTAAAATTGTTCCTTCTCTGCTTGAAATAGCCAACTCAATTTCTTTGCCTTTGGCTTCTGCTTCTTCCGATGTTATATCCGGAGAAACTATATACGTTAATTCGTATGTCTTCATCGATGTTTTGAACATGAATTCCCGTCCCTCACAATAGTTCGGGATGGGGCCCTAAGTATTTAACTACGGGCGTGGAAATTCGTATTCGATTAATTTAATTTATATTAGTACTATAACAGAATATGGCTATAAAATCAAGTTATTTACTTTCTCCTCGCTTGTAATATAATAGTGGTATGGAAATCAATACATCTATTTTTAAAGCTTACGATATAAGAGGAATTTACCCATCGGAACTAAATGAAGATGGGGCGTATTTAATTGGCCGAGCTTTTGCCAGAAAAGCCAACGCAGGGAGAATAACAGTTGGTTTTGACATGAGGCTTTCCGGCCCTGCATTAAAAAAATCTTTTATTCGAGGTATTACAGATGAGGGTGTTGATGTAAAAGATATCGGATTAATTCCAGTTGATGCAATTTACTATTGTGTAGGAAAAATGGGCGACGAGGCCGGCGTGATGATTACGGCCTCTCATAATCCTAAAGAGTATAATGGTTTTAAAATGGTTTTGAAAGATATGGCATGGATAGAAACTGCGGACCTGCTTGAAGAGGTAAAAAATCTACCGGCGGAAATTAGCGCAAAAATTGGAGAAGTTGAGGAAGAAGACATAATAAATGGTTACATAAATCATGTTTTGAGTTTTGTTGACGTGGATAAAATTGAGCCATTTAAAGTTGTGGTTGACGCCGGGAACGGAATGGCGGGTAAAATTATGCCAATTTTGACGGAAGGTTTGCCATTGAATATAGTTCCGTTAAATTTTAAATTGGACGGAAATTTTCCGGCGCATCCTTCAAATCCTTTATTGCCCGAAAGTCAAAAAGAAATTTGCGAAACTGTTGTCAGAGAAAAAGCCGATTTTGGAGTTATTTTTGACGGCGATACCGACAGATTATGTTTTATAGACGAAAAGGGAAACTTTATTCCATCGGATATGACCTTGCTTTTGTTGGCAAAATTATTTCTTGGCAGAGAACCGGGAGCAGGAATAGTTTGTACTGTAATATGCTCTAAAATAGTGCCTGAAATGATTAAAAAATGGGGTGGAAGAGTTTTGCAATCGAAAGTGGGGTATAACAGCATTTCGGCTTTAATGCGTGAACAAGGGGGCATTATTGGAGGAGAACCATCATCTCACTATTCTTTCCGCGACAATGGATATTCTGACTCAGGATTCATCGCGTTTGTAATTCTGCTCCAATTGTTATCGGAATATAACCAGCCAATTTCGGAAATAGTAAAACCGTTTTACAAATATTTTAAATCTCCGGAAATCAACTTCAAAGTTTCCAATAAAGAGGCAACTATAGAGAAAATAAAAGAAAAATATACAGACGGAAAGCAATCATCTTTAGATGGTATCTCGGTAGAGTACAAAGACTATTGGTTTAACGTGCGCCCCTCAAACACCGAACCCCTACTCCGCCTAACCATTGAAGCCGACACAAAAGAAATTCTAGACCAAAAAATAAAAGAGCTGACCGATATTATCACAAAATAATAAAACAAAAAACGGCCGAAAGCCGTTTTTTTGTTGTCTAGAACATAATTTAAGCTAGGCCCATTTTTTCGCGGACTTCTTGCATGGTGGTTTCGGCAATGGTGCGGGCTCGGGAGGCGCCTTTGGCTAGGATGTCTTTTACATAGACATCTCTTGTTTGTAATTCTTTTTGTTTTCTGCGGAATGGCTCTAAATAATCAATAACAACTTTTGCTAAAGATTTTTTGAATTCGCCATAATTTTTATCTTTGAAATCTTTTTGGATGTCTTCAACAGAGCGGTCGGTTAATAGGGAATAGATTGTCAGCAAGTTTGAAATGCCCGGCTTTTTGGTGACGTTGTAAGTGATGTCTTTTCCCGAATCGGTTGTGGCCGACATTATTTTTTTTGTAATGTCTTCCGGTGAATCAAAAAGTGAAATACAGCTTTTTGGATCGTCAGATTTAGACATTTTTTTCTTTGGGTCGGTCAAACTCATTATTTTTGCTCCAACTTTTGGCAGAATGCTTTCGGGTTCGGGAAACATCTCGCCGAATTTTTGGTTAAACTTTTTAGCAATTGTGCGGGCCAGCTCAACGTGTTGTTCCTGATCTTTTCCAACCGGAACCGCAATTGTTTTATATAACAAAATATCAGCTGCCATTAAAACAGGATACATAAACAGTCCGGCATTAATATAATCGGTGTGTTGTTTGGATTTTTCCTTATATTGAGTCATTCGGGAAAGTTCGCCCATTGGGGTTATTGTCCCTAAAAGCCAAGCCAGCTCGGCGTGTTCTTTAACTTCGGACTGCACAAACATAACCGATTTTTCCGGATTAATCCCCGCCGCCAAGTAAACCGCAGTTGTCTCCAAAATATTCTTTTGCAATTCTTTTGGATCATACGGCGTAGTAATTGCATGTAAATCCACAATGCAAAAAACGCATTCATTTTTTTCCTGCAATTCAATCCACTGCTTAATTGCCCCCAAATAATTTCCTATATGCAATCCGCCCGTAGGCCTTATTCCTGAAAATATTCTCATATGTTTATTTTTTTAAAAATTATTTTGTAAATTTAAAAAATGTGTGACTGACCTCATCAGTTTGACCTTGAATTTGAGGTTCTTCTTTTTTTAATTCTTTTGGTTCAAATACTGAAGCGTATGTTAAATAAGCTCCCTTCGGATCAAGAACTCTTGCTATCTCTCTTTCCACTTGTGAAGAGTAATTACCCTTTATCCCAATTTGTATTCCAGTGGTTAAAATGCTTACGGAATTATCCGGTAATCTTTTTAAAAAAGTAAGCATGTCCTCTTGGACAACGGCGAGCGGAACGTTGTTTTTATTTTTTAATTTTTTTTCCCAAAGTTCTGTTGAATATGCCTCGTTGAAATCATCTTCCTCTCCAGGATTAAATTTATCAACACCTATATAACCTCGTGCGCCCAATGCTCTTGCTAAAAAATACGAGTTGCAACTGTTAGCTCCCAGGTCGACTAAAATTGTATTAGCTACCGCTTTCATAAATTTTTCTACTCCTGGTTTGGTTACAGCTACTAACAAAAAATCAATATATTTTTGGCCGATGGGGTGACCTTCTCCCCTGTCCCACGACACATTGGCATTATAATCGCGACTTTCATACCTTTTATATTCAGGATTATAACGAAGATTGGAGAGATTAATACCGGCAACTAAAGTTTCTAAAGGAACAGAACAGGTTTCTCTAATTGATTCTCGTCCGTGTTCCCCTTCTGCCATTTTTTTTAAGGCATCAGATACCTTTTTTTGCTCTGGGGTTTCTTGCGTATCACTACCTTGATTTTCTTGTTTAACTCTTTTTGCCATAATTATAAATTAATTAAACTTCGATGACTACTGGAAGAATCATGGGACGGCGGGAGGTTTTGGTGGCTAGGAAGTCGCCGATTTTGTTGCGGATTTCGTCTTTTACGTAGGTCCAATTTACCGGGCCTCCATGGCCGGCTGATTTGTAGACTATTTCTATAACTTTCTTTCTAGTTTGGGACAATAAGTCTTTTGATTCTCGCAAATAAATAAATCCGCGGGAAATAATATCGGGACTTCCCTTAACTTGTCCGGTAATTTTGTCTATTACGGTAACAATTACAAACATGCCATCTTCGGCAAGCATTTGTCTGTCGCGCAAAACAATTTCTCCAACATCTCCAACTCCAAGTCCGTCAACAAAAACATAGCTTGATGGCGCTTTTTCTTTAAGCACTTCGGCGGGAGATAGTGCGCCGCCAAATTTTATGATAGAACCGTTGTCGGGCACAAAAATTTTGTCTTTTCTAAAACCAATTCCTTGTGCAATTTTAGCAGCTTCTTTTAAGAAATAATGGTTGGCGTAAACCGGAATAAAATAGTCGGGTTTTATTTCGCGAAGCATTTCTTTTATGCCTTCAATGTTGCTGTGTCCTGAAATGTGAACATCAATAATGTCCGAGTGGTAAACGTTGTCAGATTGTCTGTACAAATTGTCTTTTACTCGTTGTACTGTGCGTTCGTTTCCCGGAATTACGGAAGAAGAGAAAATCACTGTGTCTTCTTTTTTGATTTTGATAAAGCGGTGGTTGCCCGCAACAATTCTGGAAAGAGCCGCCATTTCTTCGCCTTGCCCGCCCGTGCAAATTACAATTACTTTGTTGTCTGGGTATTCATGAGCTTTGTCTACAGAAATTAAAACTCCTTTTGGCAAATTTATGTAGCCTAATTTGGTTGCCAATTCTATGTTCAGCTTCATTGAGAAACCATCTAGGGCAACTTTTTTGTTGTTCTTTACTGCAAATTCCAAAATTTGTCTTATTCTTTGAATCTGTGAAGAAAATGTCGTAATTATTACGCGTCCTGGTGCATCTGTAATTAATTTATACAGGTTTACTAACATTTCTTCTTCCGTCACTTGTTCTTTTGAATTTGTTGACCCTAAAGATTCCAACATTAATATGGTTGGTCTTTTTAAGCTTGCCAGCTGATTATAATTTATGGCTTTTCTGCCGACAGGATCTCTCTCAATTGTCCAATCGCCAGGGTGTATCACGGTTGCTGATGGCGTTTCTAAAATTACTCCGGCTGCATCCATAATTGCGTGGTCAACCTGGAAAAAAGAAAGCGTAAATGCGCCAAGATTTATTTTTTGGTTCAAATCTTGCACATAAACTGTTTTCAGTTTTTTTGAAGCTCCTTTTTGTAAATCTTCAACTCTGTGTTTTACCATTTCCAAAGTTAAAGGCCTGCCAATTATTTGTGGATTTCCCAGTTGTGGCAAAAGTATAGCGGCAGCTCCAATGTGGTCTAAGTGTCCGTGCGAGAATATAACTCCACGAATATTTTTTTCTTTTCCTCTTAAATATTCAATATTTGGAATTACATAATCAATCCCCGGCATATCTTCTTCGGGAAATTGTAAGCCCATGTCCAAAATTACAATATCTTGGCCATATTCAAAGACAGTCATGTTTCTCCCAACTTCTTCGCATCCGCCAAGCGGAATTACTTTTAATGTGTTATCTCCTTTCCAAACTTTCGCCGGAACAGGATTTGTATCGTGCCAGCTCCTTATCGGCGCTGAACTTTGTCTGCCCGCAGAGGCGGGTCTTTTTTGTAGTATCATATATTAGTTAATTATATTTTATTTTTTTATTTTTAATTATTTTTTTTCATTATTTAAAAATTCTATGAATGAGTTATATCTATCTATTATAGATTTTATTCCAGCAGGATCTGTCGCGTGTCTACTTGCAAGAGCTTTCTCCCATTTTGCTCTTTCTGATCGAGCGGTAGATACTGCAACGCGCCTCCTTTCATCTGAGAGAGAAGGGAGGGATGTTATATCTAAGCCCATTTTTTGTTTTAAAACGGCATTTCCCTCTGGTGTTGAGGTTAACCAACCTGTCGCTTCATCTATATTTTTGAATCTTGAATCAAAACCCCATATTCTGTTTAGAACTTCTGCTATTTCTGACTCCGAGTTTCCTGATTGTTTCATAGAATTTGTCACCTTTTCTTTCAACTGTGCTACCCTTGTGTCTCTGACAACCATCAATGCGTGCTCTATAGAAAGTCTGTCATTAAATCCAACTTCAATTCCTCCTTTGCAATCATATAAACTTTCTCTAAAAGTTCTCGAAAGGCTGTCGAAATTTTTTTCTCCTATACCAGAACCATGATAACCCAAACTAAATTCTGGAACTTTGTTGGTTTCAAATAAAAATCCTGCTTGTTCATCTACGTTGCTGTATCCTTTTTTTGTATATTTAACGGCCAGAGAGCCAACACAAGCGGAAACCTCATCAGGGCTGTGACCAGTGAAGGTATCTATGGGAGTTCCTGATTGCTCGGCGCAATTTGGAGATTGAAGTTCTCCAACTAAAATGGTTTTTTGTAAACTGTCAAAATCAGTGGCGTGTCCTATTACAAAGGTCCTCCCGGGTTCGTATCTAAGAAAAAGAGGATTAAAACCCTGAGTTCTGCAGTCTCTTATATAATTATTAACGCTCTTTTTGATTTCAGCGTCGGTGAAACTGTCGCCGATTTTTTCCGTATCTTCAACATCAACTGAAACAGGTTCCAAATTTAGGGTGGGTGGTAGTGTGGGTTGGTCTTCTTGGGCTGGGGATGGGAGATTATCCTGATTGTCTAACGGATTTTCTACGCTCATGTGTTTTATTGTATGATTTTGGCTGGACTTGACATATATGTTTGATTTGCTATACTCAATTTACTGATATGTTCCGTATGCATTACGGACCAAAGTCGGGTGTTAACAAAAGGAGTTTCTTGAAAAAGGGGCTCTTTTTGTTTATAATTATCTTGTGGACCTTGGGCCTGTAGTGTATACAGTAACATTTCAGTATTAACACCTGACGAAGCGGGTGCAAGTCCCGCCAGGTCCACGTCAGAAAGTCTGTCTTAATCGACGGATTTTTTGATTGTAAATTTTGGTGCGGACGGAGGGAGTTGAACCCTCATGAGATTGCTCTCGCAGCGACCTGAACGCTGTGCGTCTGCCATTTCGCCACGTCCGCTTAAAACTATTTTATCATTAATCTTTTGAATTCTTCAACTATCTCCACGGGAGTTGGATCAATTCTATTATTTATTGCCAGGTAGTATGAAGTCCAGTCTCCCAAAAGCAAACTGGAAAACATTCTGAACATTTTTGAGCCGTCTTTTGTTTCGGCAAAATCGGTTTTGATTCCTTTCTTTTTCAAAAGCAGGGAAGTCAGTTCCATTCTTTTTGCTATTCTTTCGTGGTCGTCTTTGTCTTTTATCACCTGAATATGGAAGTTGCTTGTTTTTTTGACGTTGGTAAATCCCACCATTTCATTATGATTTAATTCAGGGAAAAAATTGTGAAAAGCGGGAATTTTGGAATTTTCATTGAATTTTATTTTCCAAATTTTTGCAATTGCCTGAAAATTATTTGAAGCGTAAACTATCGGAATTTTTTTTGCCAGTTTTTTCGCCAAAATTTTTCCTTCTTTTTCTAAAGCTGGATTAATTTTTGCCAACTCGTCAGCTGTACTTAAAATATCACCTGAAATGTCATCTATAATTCCGCAGTTAGTTAAAACTTTTGCTAAAGCAGAAAAAATATATCCGGTGGCGGATCTTGGCTGAATTCCCGAAGGAATTTTTACTAAAGCTATATTATGCTCTTCGCACATTTTTTCAATTTTTCCGCCGGTGGCAATTGCCATAGATGTAATATTTTTGTCTATTGTGCTTTGCAAAGCTGAAATGGTTTCTTCTGTGTTCCCCGAATAAGAAATACATATTACTAGGCTATCTTCATTTGCAGTCGCGGGCAAATTATAATCTCTGTGAATACTGATTGGCACAAATGGCACAACCAATGAATTTAATATATCAGCTGGCAGGGCAGATCCTCCTACTCCGCAAATAATCACATTTTTAAAAGTTCCTTCCACTTTTATATTTTTTGCCAAGTCCAAACCTGTGGCAAATTGTCCTGTTGATTTATTTATGACTCCCTTCATATTTTCTTTATCTATTTTGTCTACGATAGTTTTTGCCATGATTTTTTTGTTATTTTATTATTTCCAAACTCTATGAGTTTGTAGGTACCAATTTTGAATATTCTCAAATCTTTTTGCCGGGTCAACTATTTTTGTTGTGTCAATCCCTTTTACTTTTTCGGAAACCCAATAAAGATAATCGGGATTATACAAGAATAGGGCAGGGGCGTCTGTTAATATTGTGTCCTGCAGTTTCTCATACTTCTGAGCTTTTACATCGCTATCTAATGCCTCTCTGGCGTCTTTTAGCAATTGATCGGCGTTTTTATCTTGGTACTCTGAAAGGTTTAATCCCGGGTCATTTATTTGTGTAGAATGCCAGAATGGATATAAATCCGGTAAGTTTCCCAACGCTTGACCATAAAGCAAAGCATCATAATTTCTGTTTTTTATAATATCTTTTAAGTCTGAAAGTTCCACGGTTTTTATTTGAACAGTTATTCCAACCTTTTGCCAATAATCTTTTAAAAGATTGGCTGTCATGACAAGCTGGGGCTGGTTAATTGTAGTCAAAGTAAATTGCAGAGGTATTGAGGTATTTTGTGGTGCCAGACAAAGGGCATTAAGTTCTTTTCTTGTGCCAGCTCCAACTTCGCCGGTGCTTGACGTGGCGGGCAAATATTTCTTTTGGAATGCTGTTACTGCATCTCCAGTTCCTTTACCAAACTTTCCGCTGGTTTCATCTTGTAAGAGAGCTTTAAAACTGTCATCTAATCTTGATAAACAGCCCTGAAGTTCTACAACTTCATTTCCGCTGGAACCTATTTTTAAATAGCTTTTAAACTGAAACGCCGGAGTTTTTTTGTTTGTTTTTGCCCTTGTATCATTCCCTGCATCTTTAAATCCCGATTTATCCAGAAGTTTATTAGCAGTATCGGTATTATAGCTATAATTTACCGTGGGATTAGAATAACCGAAATAATTAGGTAAAATAGGTGAATCAATAGGAGAAATTTTTTCTTTGTATGAGCTTTCTATCTTTTGGATTAGCTCGGGTTTGTTAGTAGAATAATTAAGAGCTTGTGTTATGCTACTGTCGGATAAAATTTTAGAACTTTGAGTATTGAAAAATACGGCAAAATATCTTGGTAGAGAAAAAGAATAAACATCAAATTTCTCGTTGGCAGACCATCCCTGTTGTACTTGTTTCTCAACCGAAGCTTCATTGTCATCTAATGCTGAAATATCAAAACTGTCGATTGTTTTTTGGTTGGCGGCGTTTATTAAGTCGTTTTTACTGTTGAAAAAGTTAAAATAAATTTGTGATATATATGGTAATTTGCCGTAATATTTATTGTTGACTGTCAGAGTTAAACTTTTTATAAAACTGTTGCTTGTTTCCTGTATATCAGAAAGAGAGTAGAAACCCGATCCAACGGGCTGTAAATTGTAAGGTGATAAAGCAAAACTTTCAGCTGAAACATTTTTCCAAATATGCTGCGGAATTATTTTTATGGTGCAATTTTCCAAGAAAGAATTATAGGGTGCCCCCAGTGCCAGGGTGAATGAATTATCTGATATTTTTTCTGCATCCACATTTAGCCAGTTTGCTCTTAAAGGACTTTTGTAATCTGAGTTTTGGATTGTTTTTATCGTATAAATAACATCGTCAGCTGTTAGTTTCACCCCGTCTTGCCAGTAAAGATTGTCTTTTAATATAAATGTGTATGTTTTTCCATCGCTTGAAAGCTGATAACTTTTTACTAAATCATTTACAATTTTACCATCTTTGTCGTAAGTCATCAAACCGGAATAAACTAAGTCAATCAATGTTCGGTCAACGTCATTTGTTTCTCCATAAATAGGATTAATAAATCTTGGCTGGCCGACAACTCCTTCTGTAAATGAACCGTTATAAGCCGGAGCTATTTTAGTATTGTTTATATAAAAATCAATTACAAGGTAGGTTGCAGATGAAATAGCTAAAACAACAAGAACCAAAAAAAACATTCTTTCAGCTCCTTTCAGTATTTTAAAAATTTGTTTCCACTGAGAAAACTTGGGAAACTTTTTAGAGCTCATTTATTGTATTAATTACGGCAGTAATACATTTAATACGCCTAAAACCAGGAAAATGGTTGTTGTCACAATTGTTGCGTAGTAAATTTTCTTTTGTGCTCCGCGTTTGGTGGAGTAAACTTCTCCTCCGCCTCCAAATCCGGCACCCAAAGCCGCACCTCTTTGCTGTATAGCAATGAGAATAATTAAGAGTACAGATATTGCTAGTTGCGTATAGTATAAAATTGTATTCATGTTGTTAGTTGTTATGTTTTGTTATAAAAAATCCAAAAATAATATTTAATCCCCAGATAATCAGGGTTGTATATAAAAGTGGCAAAAACAGGGGAATGTAGAGCTCATCAAACATTAAGTGCAAGAGCCATATTAAGCCCATGTCTATGACAATAGTAAAGAGCCCAAGCGTCAGTATTTCGAAAGGCAGAGTTAAAGCTTTTAGAAGAGGTCTTATAAAATAGTTGAGCAGACCTAAAACAATTCCTAAAACTAAAAAAATCTGCCATTGAGCTGTTAGGTTAAAACCAAAAAAGTTTGACGACGGATACGTTCTAATTACAACTCCGGTCACATACAATGATGCCAGCCATAATCCCAATATAGCTGCGATAATCTGAGAGAGTAATCTCTTCATCTTTTATAATATTAACAGGTTTTTTGTTAAAAAGCAAGAATTTATCGTAATAAGGATTTTTTTCTTAGTTTTCTATGGTAGGTGATGGCAAATCTGTGGGCCTCGTCGTCTAATTGTAAAATTAGGTTGTAAATTTCCTGCGGCAAAGATTTCAACGGTATAAATCCTTCTCTGCTCTCAACATAAAGGTCTTTGTTTCTTTTGGCGATAGATATTACTTTAATTTGTCTTGTGGTAGGATTTTTATTCTTGGCAGATATGGCAACGTTTAATTGAGCTATGCCACCATCTATTAAAATTACCTCCGGATATTGCC
>Ga0118677_10013813_pt1 | contig 11540 bp, 15 predicted proteins | sample AliMusrvi5mmetaG_FD_86154 | JGI IMG/M metagenome (GOLD analysis project Ga0118677, IMG submission 86154) | reverse complement strand
GTACTGGAATAGTGAAGAATTATTTAAGCGCATTGATAAGAAAGGGTTGGAAGATGCAAGAGCATTACTCCGAATTTTCGAAAAAGAAATTTCCGATCATAACTCTAAATTAAAATCGGCCAGGGCAAAGATTGAAAATTTAAACTACAGAACTACTAAAATAAGCAATGTAACAGTTTTCAGAAGTTTTAATCTATCAAAAATAAAACAGGCTATTTTGGATAATCCGGATAAGTCTATTTGGGAAATAGCACAAGCGTTTTATTGATGAAGGCATAACGAGGGTATATGCGCATCCCGTATTTCGGGTGCGTATTACACATTGTTATGCTCTAGGTTTTTCTTTCTTAAATTATTAATTTTCAAATATATATAAAAAAAATGGCAACAACAATTTTAAATTACGAACAAATAATCGAGCAAGCTCGAAGTTCTTGGGGTGGCAAAGTCGGAGACGAAAGAGCCGAATCAGTAAAAAATATCATTGATACAAGACTTGAAAACTATCATCAAGTAACTGGATTTTCAAAAGAAGATATTTTAAATTCCTTTGAAAAATCAAGAAATGTAAATACAGTAAATTTTTATCAAGCAAGTAAATTTCCATTATTGGAAAATGTACATGTTTTTGATACGCTCGAAGACTTTAAAAAAGCATTCCCATCAGGTAAATATATTTGTCCTAAATGCGAAAAAGAAAGTACAGACCCATACGAATGCTCACAAGAAAAATGTGATTGGAAAGTTTACGGACTATTCGGAGACTTAGGAAAAGGCATAAAAGTAGTCGTAAAAGATAGATTTCTTGAACATCCTCTACCAATTAATATCTTCAAGCCAATTGAGCTTCGGTAGCCTTTTTTAAACTGGAGCATAACGGTCGCTACTATGGGAGAATTGGGGCAATCACAAAGTTCATAGAAATCACGAAACTGAATAACGCACAATATGGTAGAAATCACGCCCCAAATGCCTATAGTTAGATGTTATCATTTCGACCATTCTTTCTTAAAACATTAAACAAATAAATATATGGAAAACGAAATTAAATTAATCAAAAATAATGACAAAAGGACTGATTCCGATATTGAAAAAGTACAAGAATTTTATGTCTTTTTAAAAGGAACATGCCCTGATAAAATAACTTTAGGAGACGGACATCAACCAGTATTGACAGACGATCAAGCCTTTTCAATTATTTGGTATCTTCAAGAATATTTATCAGTATTCCCAAATCAAATTGAAAAATGTTCAATATGTGGTGAACTTTATGATTCCTCTTCGGAAGGATATTATTCAGAAAATAGAAACTTATTTATGTGCTCTGGATGCGATGACGGAATAGATGACGATGAATTTGAAGATACAGATGAGGCTGATTCTTCTTTGGCTGAATGATAACGATTAGGCTAAGCAAACCGCCCGCACGAAGCCCCGAAAAACGCACATAACTGTATGGCGGTGGGCTTAGGCGTTTGTTAGGCGGAGTTATATCTTATATTATTAATCTTCAATGTATTATATCATGACACAAGTAGAAAAATATTTAAAAGAGCATGTTAATTATGATATGCATTTAGTAGACAAAAAGTTTGGCAACGGAAAACAACTTGTCCAGTTTTTTTATAGAGAGCAACAAAGCCAATTTAAACAAGGTTTTTTGGCTTATGTAGATAATCAACGATGGAAATACGATCAACATGAAATAATGTCAGAAGTTGAAAATTATTTAATTGAAAGCGAAGGCATAATTGACGAAAGCGATTTTGTAGAGTTAAACGAATATGATTGCTGCAAAAATGAAATATGCGAAAAACATGAATCAGAATATAAGCAATGGTATAAGGACGAATTCCCAAAGATAGACCTGCATTATGGCGGCATGAGCTACTTCAACTCTGCTTTTTTATAATTACGCCTAACGTGGCGACAGTATGTGTATTTGCCACATTTGCGGGCGATGTCGCTTTAATACTTGCAGAATGGTACTGCGGGAACAAAAACTTACTAAATGCGCTAAGGCATGGCAATAAACATACTGGTGTGTTATGGCTTAGTGATTTATTTCTTTTCAATCGAATTATAAATCTCAAAATAAAAAACATTATGAAAATAAACAAATACTACGGAATCGGGAAAGATTTTATGGGAGGGAATAAATGGACATTTAATATCTTTTTAGGGAATAAAATGGTATGTATTGCATACTATACCAGAAAATATAAATTTAGACCTCGTTTCTATTTTTATTCAAACATAGCAGAAATGCAAGAAGATAATTTCTTTTCGCTTTCATGGTTTGTCGGTCTTATTTTTTAGCATTAGCCATAACAAATAAGGCTATGCGACATCTGGCGGTGTGTCGTGTTGCAGATAGCTTTCAAACTGCTAAGTAGCCAGTGCGCATAGGCGCATGTTATGGCTTCGGTTGTTCTTTTTTTTGAGTTACAATTTTAAATAATAAATATATGGATACGAATGAATTAAGATTAGGAAACCTTGTTTATTTTAAATTTATAGGTAAATATGTAAATATATTGGGATTAAACGCATACGAAACGCCAAAAGGAATAGAATATAAAATATCATGTAAAGAAGGAATAAATTTATATTGTGAGCCGCTAAGTGTTTTATCTCCTATTGAAATAACCGAAGAAATACTTTTGAAATTCGGTTTTGCTAAGATACGTCAAGCGAATGATAATTCAAGCTATATAATTAGCCTTAATAGCAAAAGGACTTTGCAAATAAATGAGTTAGATAATGCTCACGCATGGCTATGCGACGACTTTACAACTATATATAAAGAATACGTATTCTTATCGCAACCTAAATACTTACACGAACTTCAAAACCTATATTTTACGCTGACAGGTTCGGAGTTGGTTTTTTCAACTGAGCCATAACGTATTGCAGCTATGGTTTAGTGCCGGACTTAATGCATAAAAGGTCGGACGAGAGCAAAACCAGTAATTAATTTTTGTGCGTGGATTTCTTAAATTATAAAATATGGAAATAGAATTTAATAGAATATGGGAAATGCCAAACTCAAATACGTTTGACATTAAGTGCATTAAAAAACTGATATACAAATATCATAACGGGGAAATGATAAGCATTGATCCGTTTGCAAATAAATGCAGACTTGCAAAAATCACAAACGATTTAAATCCCGAATATGATACTGATTATCATTTAGACGCTGTAGATTTTATGAAACAGTTTGAAGATAATTCAATCGACTTCGTATTTTACGACCCGCCTTACTCACTTAGGCAGGTTTCAGAATGCTATAAAAACGTAGGTATTCCGGTAACAATGGAAACAACTCAAAGCAGTTGGCGAACCAAACACATAAATGAAATATCCAGAATTTTGAAACCTAATGGAGTTTGTATTTCATTTGGCTGGAACAGTTCAGGAGTTGGAATAAAAAGAGGTTTTCAATTAGTTGAAATCTTATTAGTTGGGCACGGTGGAAGCCACAACGACACTATATGCACCGTAGAACGCAAAATATCAACAGCCGGAACGGCTGAGAGCGTGGATAAAAAATTAATTACGACCTCAACCCAACAAAACTTATTTACGAGCGATGAACTTAGGCATTAACCATAGGTGTGTGTTAGCAGCATACCACTTGTCTTTCGTATCAAAAAACTTTTTGCGGTTGCTGCTAACACCCTTATATGTATACTTCAAAATTTTGCACCAATGACTTTCAGCGAGTTACAACAAAAACTATTTTCTAATTATGAAGCGGGAGCGATTTCGGATGAGCATTTGGTGCAAATTATTGAACTATGTACAGGATATTTAGGACTTAAAACAATAACCAATTATGCAAAATCAAACGGGATAACCTATAACGGAGCGTTGAAACGCAAACTTCGTAAAATTGAAATTGACAAAATTACTTTTATAATCGATAACGATTAGCTAATAACCCAACCCAATGAGTACCATAACCCCCGAATTGAAAGACCGGATTAAAGACGCGTCGAACATTGTTGACATTATCGGTCAATACATTACCCTTAAAAAACGAGGAATTAACCACATTGGTTGCTGTCCGTTTCACGACGAAAAGACCAGCAGCTTCACCGTATCGCCTACCAAAAACATTTATAAATGCTTTGGCTGTGGTAAAAGTGGTGACGTGATTTCGTTTGTGCAGGAACACGAACATATCAGTTACCCCGAAACGATTAAGTTACTTGCCAAACGTGCCAACATTGAAGTTCCTGAGCAGGAAATGACCGACGATGAACGTCGGCGCATGAACGAACGTGAAGGACTACGCAATGCGGTAACTGCCACGCACAGGCTTTACATAAACAACCTGCAACAAAACCCTGAAGCCATGGCTTATGTTCGCTCTCGCGACATAGACACGGAAATGATTTCTTTATTCGGTTTGGGTTATTCCGAAAATAAGAATGACGTTACGGCCATGGCTTCGGGCGCAGGTTATAACATGCCGATATTTGAAAAACTTGGTTTAGTCAAAAAATCAGATTCAAACGGCAGCCGCTTCGATGCTTTCCGTCAGCGGGTAATGTATCCATTTTACGATATTTCGGGCAATGTATGCGGATTTACAGGCAGACATACCGCTTGGAAAAAAGGCGATCCGTTTGGTAAGTTTTCTAACTCAGACGACAGCGATTTATTCCACAAAGAAAAATTGGTTTACGGACTTTTCCAGACAAAGAAATTTATTGCCGAGCGCGATAAAGTATATTTGGTGGAAGGGCAGAACGATGTGATTACCTTATTTCAACGCACCATTAAAAATGTGGCAGGTGGAAGCGGAACGGCTTTCAGCATTCACCAGGCAAAACAGATAGGACGGTTTACCCGCAATTTCAGCATTATGTACGATGGCGATGTAGCCGGACTGAAAGCCACGCTTTCGGCTATGGAAATACTGTTGCCCGAAGATATGAATGTGCGCATTATTCGCCTGCCGGAAACGGAAGATCCGGATAGTTTTGCACGCAAACAGGACATTGAAACATTGGGACGTACTTTGCTGAGCATGGAAACGGATGTAGTTGATTTTATGTACAATTTACGGAAAGAATCGTTTACCGACGTGTACAAAAAAGAGGAAGCCATTACCGAAGTTTGCAAGTATCTGTCATTGATTCCCAATGAAATTGTACGCAAAGAGCAACTTAAAAAAGTGGCATTGCTTTACAAAGTAGGAGCTGACGATTTACGCCCGAAAGTAAAGGTAAAACCCGAACCGGTAACCGACAACTGGAAGGATGGATTTTACGGCATAGAAGAAGCCAAAGAACTGCTTAACGATGGCGAACCTGCACTGCTCACGTTCAAAGAAAAAACGTTTTTACAAAATTTAGGTTCAGAACCATATATTTATATCCGTGGAAAAATCCGAAAGGATCAGATTCAGCAATTACGCATACAGATTCCAGAGTGTAAACTGGAAGAAGGCGAAAACGAAATCAGGTTTCAGGAAACGGAAGACCCTCGATTAATAGTTTTAGCCGATATGTTTCGGGGAAATATGAAACTGGAAGTGGAATATGTGTATCGTCGGCCAATAAAGAAAGATGATTTTGAAGATGATTCGTCTATTCCTAATTTATTGGGATTTGTTGATTATTATGTTACCGGGTATGGTGGAATTATTGCCTCGAAAACTGTTACCGAAAACGTGAAAATTAAGTTTATCGAGCGTTGTGCCGAAATCATTTCGTTTACCACACAATCGCAACGGGCAGTACAGCTAAAGAATTATGCCAAACAGTTGGAACTTGGCGTTAGCGACCTGAAAGCCATTGTTGCTCCGTACCTGGAGAAGAAAAAAGACAAAGCCGTATTTGAAAGTAAACGGCTAGATTTGGAGGAAGATTTCAATATATCCGACATACTTCATGCACCTGATTACGTGATGAAGGATAAGATACTTTCGAAGATTTACAATAACGATGGTTATTTCCCCTTGATGAACAAAAAGAGTGAGCCGGTTTGCTACATGTTTAAGAACGAAAAAGGCGGTGGCCATGTACTGATTTCTGATTTCTACATGGAACCCTTGCTGCATATAGAGCATAAAGACAGCGCGTTGAATAAACGTGTGATTCAGCTCAACCACATGCACCATGCACCACGTTTTGTGGAATGGCAAAGTTCGTTTATGGCAAACCTTGGCAAGCTGAATGAGAAATTTATTGAAGAAGGATCGTACAATTTTGACGGCAGCATGATGCAATGGAAAAAGATTTGGCGTAATATGAGTTATAAGTTTACACCATGCAGCGAGTTACGCACGTTCGGCCAACAAACTGAAGACTTTTGGGCATGGACAAATGCCATACTTCACGATGTGGACGGTGAAGCCAAAATAGAACTCACCAGCGAACTTGGAATTACCACCCACAACGGAAAGAACTATTATTCCCCTGCATTCTCGCAGATATTCGCCAACCAACGCCACGATGACGATATTTATGAGAACGATCGTTTTTTTATTTTCAAAGAAACGAGTGACGATATGAAAATTGATTTCGACCAATGGGCAGCAATGATGGACGAAGTATATAAAATAAACGACAACGGCAAGTGGGCAATTCTGTTTAGCATATTGAGCTGTTTTAGGGATTATATTTTTCAACATGCACGGAGGTTTACCACGCTGTTTTTCATTGGTCCTACCGGTTCGGGAAAGTCGCAGGTGGCATTCAGTATGCGTTCACTGTTTATGAGTCCGAATGCACCGGTTTTCAACCTGAACTCGGGAACTGATGCTGCTTTCTTTATGTTGCTGGAGCGCAACCGGAACGTGATTACCATAATGGAAGAGTACAACGACAGCAACATTACCCAAAACAAATTTCAGGGCCTTAAATCGGCTGTATTGGACGGGCAGGGAAAAACGAAGGTAAAGGATATGAACAGCAAAATGCTGGACGCTTCCAAAATAAATGCTGTTCCGGTGATACTCGGACAGGAAGCAGCGCAACAGGATGACGGTTCGCTAAGTAACCGTACTATTTTATGCGATGTTCCGTACAATCCGAAAGGCGAATTTACGCAGGAAGAAAAAGACCTGTTTCAAAAGCTGAAAAGTCATGAAATTGCCGGACTTTGCAACGTGCTGACTACCGTTTTATCCATTCGGAAAACCGTTAAGAACCATTACATTGAACTATATCAGCAGGAAATCAAAGCAATCAACAAAGAAATCCGTGTAAACGTAAGCAATACCGAAGGATTGGACCGTGTAATTGAATCCATGAGTATGGTATCGGCTATGTGTAGGTTAGTGGAAGAAAAAACGGAATTGAAACTGCCGTTTACTTACAACGAGTTTTTTAAAATTGCATGCGACAAAGTGCTGAAACAAATGGAAGTGATAGGATCGAGCAATAAACAATCTACATTCTTCCACACGATCAGCTTCCTGATTAATCAGGGAAATATAAAAATAGGAAAAGAACTGAAGGTAAGCGCACCGGGTAAAGTGACGATTAAAAACCATGTGGGACAATCGGAAACGCTGGTACTTACTCCGCCCGAAATGAAAGTATTGTATATCAGTTTCGACGCTATCTATCCGCTTTACGTCCGCAGTGTAAAGGATGCCATGACACGGGCTTCGCTGGTAAGTTATTTCGCTTCCAATCAGGCTTATATTGGACATTGCAAAACCACTAAATTTATATGGTACGAAGAAAAAACCATACAAAAAATAGTAAACGGTGATGCTACCGATATTCCGGATAGAATAATGGAGAAGCGTGTTTCGGCAACTTCGGCTTATGTGTTCAATTATGATATTATTAAAGACTTAATGGATGTAGATTTTGAACGGATGGATGAGGAAGAAATACCCCTAACCCCTGAAGGGGAACAAGAAAAAGAACCCCTAACCCCTAAAGGGGAAAAAGACCCTAATCAACATGTACCAGGTGATGGACAATCAGATTTACCATTTTAAATATTAACCACTAAAAAATAAAACGTATGCTTAAAAAACTGCTCCACGCAATTAAACAAAAAATTGCCATTTGGGTATTGAGTGACCCACGAATTCTACTCAGGTATAATAACCAATCAAGAATTGAAGATAAATATGAGATTATTGATTTGAATGTAATGGTTGAAAATGAATTTATTAGAACTGATTTAAATACTGTATTTTCTACTCCAATTATTGATGGTCAATTTACTACTGCAACGCCTTCCATTGAATTTATATTGAAGAAAATAAGTTATAAGTTTGCTGATGAATTAGTGAATAGAGAATTAATTAAATTACTTCCTGTAGAAGATACCAGAATTAATAAAACTATTGGAATTCAATTTTCAATCAAAGTGTTAAAACAAAAATAAGCCATGAAAAAACAAAAAGGATTTAAAGGAAAGGCAATCTATAACCCAAGTGGAAAAGCCGGAGAATACAGTTATTGGGCATGTAATTTTTATGCAGGATGCAGCAATGGTTGTACATACTGCTATCTAAAAAAAGGAGTCTTAGCACATGCCATGGGTGGAGATAAGCCAAAATTGAAAGCTTGTTTTAAAGACATTCACCATGCTTATGATGTATTTAAAAAAGAAGCAATTCAGAACAAAGAGGAGCTTCAAAAAATGGGATTATTCTTCACGTTTACAAGTGACCCAATGCTTTTAGAAACAAAAACATTGACGTATTGGGCTATATCATGGTGTTCTCAAAACTCGATACCTGTAAAAGTTCTAACAAAAAAAACTGATTGGGTCGATAACTATCTATTGTGTGTTCGGGATTTTATGACGGATAACATTGCTTTTGGCTTTACATTAACCGGACATGATGAGTTAGAACCAAATGCAAGCACCAACGCTGAGCGTATAGAAGCAATGAAACAACTGCATGAGGCAGGTTTTAAAACATTTGCAAGTATTGAACCTATTATTGATTTTAATAGCAGCAGAAAAATGATTGACGAAACTCTTCCATTTTGCGACCTATATAAAATAGGACTTGAAAGTGGCCGCAAATATCCTATTGCAAATATCCATTTATTTCTGCATCAAGTGTCAAGTATGACAAGAGCCTGGCAAAACAAAATATATTTCAAAGATAGTTTTGTTGAACAATCGAAAATCAATAGAAGTAATTTACCTGATAATTGTGTTACCCGTGATTATAACCTATTTCAATAATAAATCATGTGCAGTTCCGGCAAAATAACCTATACTACCCGCAAGATGGCACGACGTAGCCGACGGGAGTTACAGCATATATACGAAAAGAAATTTGAAGTATATAAATGTTCGGAGTGCGGACTTTACCACTTAGCAACCAAACAACAATATGGCAAACCTAAAAAAGAAAGAAAAGTTGTACAGCGCGATGTACTTTCTATCGAACGCTTTTGTGACCTATCATCTCGAATTGATAGACTTGATGAGAAAAGACGAAGAGACCTGTCCCGAACTCCAAAGGCTGGAAAAAGCAATAAAAGACGTGGTGGAAGTTTCGGGAATCAATTCGATGGCTGAGCGGCAGAAACTCAGCATTATGGAAGACCATGATAAACTACGGAAACTAATAGATCAATTTATGCGATTATAAACATTTAAAATTTTAAGCAAAATGAAACGAACAAAACAACAAATTTACCTGCGTATGACAGAAGTATTCAACCACATGCTGGCAGGTGGCAAGGTGGTAGTAAAAGACCGTTACGATGGTGTGGTAAGAGAAAGCAGCATTACCGCTGTATACTCCGACAATACCATTACGCTATGCGATACGGTAAGCAGTGATTACAGCGTATTTGATGTAACTTTAAAACCACTGAAGCCATGAGAGAACTACCTATTTTATTTTCCACCCCCATGGTTCAAGCCATTCAGGAAAACAGAAAGACCATGACCCGCAGAACCAGAGGATTGGAGAAAGTGAATGAGAATCCAAGTAACTACTATTTTCAATCACTTGTGCTACATGCTTCAGGTAGATTTACATTTTGTAATGCAGGAAACTACAATCCAACTCCGGAAGATATTATTGAATGCAAACCACGCTACCAGGTAGGCGATAAACTTTGGGTGAAAGAAACATTTCTGATTGCTAATACAGACACTTTGATTTGGCAATATAAAGCTGATACGGCTTATCCTGAAAATTATAAATGGAAATCCTCATTATTTATGCCAAAGAAAGCTGCACGCATATGGTTAGAAGTTACCGGAGTACGATGTGAAAGATTGCATGATATTACTGAAGCTGATGCAATAGCAGAAGGAATTGAAAAGATTAATCTGAATGAACCGTTTGAAGGATATAAAGAATACTTCATTAATGGTTGTACAATGGGAGTATTACCAATTGATTCATTTCACTCACTATGGATGAAAATTAATGGAGTTGAATCTATGCAATCAAATCCGTTGGTATTTATTTATGAATTTAAGAAGATTGAAAAAAAAGGAATACCATGGAAACATTATACTTATCACTATCACTATAAAAGTGCTCATACAAATAATATATTCATTGGTGGCAGTAAAACTACTATGCAAGATGAAGATAAAATAATAGAAAGCGAAGGAGAAGCATTTCGGTTATTTTGCGCTGAAAACAAAGTAACTCCAATTGAATATACAATATTTTTTGAAAAATGAAGCCAGAACATTCAACTTATAAGGTAACCGGCATAAGCGGTGATACAACGGTAGTCCTGAAATTGACTATCAATTTTGAACGTGGAAATTTTTCAATAGAGCAACTAAACGGAAAATCATTTTCATTACAGCGCTGCAAAGATAAAAACAGATGCATTGCATTATCGCTGGCCATAACTGAAGCAGCTACAATGGCAGATAATTTACTAAATAATAAATAAGCCATGAACGAACTGAAATTTAATCACCTGAAAGCATTTGTAACTGCAAATGGAAAGACAGTAACCATGAAAGCATTGCTAACCATACACGGTGAGCAATTTGTGGAAGTGAATGAAAATAATACCCGGTATAAATCAACAGAACTAACAGCATTATTTACATGGAGAAAACGAAATATCAACATCCAACTATTGAACTGTGTCGCGACTGCAAGGGCGAAGGCATAAGGCGCGTTTTCCCACTGTGGGATATGCTGAATCAAACCGAACCCGAAGTGCAAACCTGCGCCACTTGCAAAGGAACTGGGCGCGTACTGGTATCGAAAGTAATTAAAACAATTATAATACCATTACCCCTAACCCCTAAAGGGGAATAAGAAAGAGAGTAATTACGAAATGTAGTTACTCTCTTTTGTTTTTATATAATTCAGAGACGAAAGTAATTCATAACTCCCCTTCAGGGGTTGGGGGTATCTATAAAAAAAAAACCCCCGCACCCCCAATTTTGTAAGAAAATAAAACTTTTAAAAACGATGAAAAATATTTCAAAAGTGCGACCAACCGACCAACCGACCAACCGACAGTATTTTTCACTACAAATAAAAATAGCTAACTACTTATATATCAATAATTTTTCTTTTTTCAATAATATATATATAGTGGTTGGAG
>Ga0118677_10013812_pt1 | contig 11540 bp, 7 predicted proteins | sample AliMusrvi5mmetaG_FD_86154 | JGI IMG/M metagenome (GOLD analysis project Ga0118677, IMG submission 86154) | reverse complement strand
CACCCAGCCCGCGCTGCAACATTCCGCGGCGCAGACCATCGGGGACGGCGTGACGCTGCGCACCGACACTTACACCGGGCCGAAAGGCGCGGGGTTCGCGGTTGCCGCCACGCTCACCATCGGCAAGCGGGCGCTCACAGCCTGCAAACAGCACGGGCCTGAGACTTGGCGGGAGCGTGCTCTTACGCGTGATGGCGTGCTTGCGGCGTTGGAGGCGGATTATGCGGCAACACTTAGCGCCGGGATCACGGTGGGCGGGATCGCCCTGGCGGCGGAGGCGAACGACCAGGCGAAGTTCAGTCAACTCGTCACGCTTTTGCGGGAGGCCGAGGAGCAATGCCCGGATGACGCGGCGAAAGCGGCGTTCCGGGCGTCCACTACCAAGATTGCCGACATCCACAACACCCTTCACGAACTCACCATCACAGAGGCGCGCGCGTTGATCGTGCAATACGGGACGGCCGTGAATGCGCTCTGGACCGAGTATGCCAACCGGAGGGCCGCATTGAGTGTCTAACCTGCAAGAACCCCGTATGAACCGAGATTATCCAGATGAAGGATCCCCGCTCCACGAACTGGCCGAAAAATGCACGCTCTGTCGGGAAGACGTCAAAGACCGCCTTGCGTCTTTCGACCGCCGTCTCCTCGCCCTGGAGATCGTCGTGCGGGGTGAGGACGGCCGGAATGGCATGAAGGCCACGCTCAAAACCCTCTGCGACCGCTTCGATGCATGCGAGAAGAAAGCCATACGCGTCATTGCCATCGGCACCAGCTTGCCAGGGGTGGTTGTAGCGGTGTTGGGCGTGCTGAAGTTTTTGGGGAAGTTGTGAGCTGTAGCAATGATTTACGCTCATGTGGGACTTGGGTAACTGCCTAGGGTGAGGCAAAGCCGCGCGGGCATCAGGGAAACCCTGATATGGCATACGCAAGAAGACGTAGCGCGTAATATTAAAGCGCATTTATAACAATAAATTCTCTTGCTGCTGGAGGGATGTTTCGGATTTATTGGCAGCAAATATTTCCGAGACAGGGACGTTTGAGTTTTTTCCCTGCGTCACACCCACTTTTACCCGCAACCCACCTCCTTATAAAACTATGACTAAGAATCTGTTCGCCGCTCTCGTTGGCTTTGCTTGCACCCTGTTTCTTTGGGAATCCCGGTCCCTCGGGCAAAACCTCTCCGGCACCAGCCTGAGCGTGTCCGGCACGGGCAGCATCAGCGTGCTGACCTCGGGCACGGCAACCATCGGTGACCTTGCCGTTTCTGGCACGACGACCCTGGGCACACTCGACATAGCGGGCAATGCTTTCGCCTTCGGCTCCTCGCCTGCAAATGCGCTGTTGCCGGGGGTGAGTGTTATTTACACCGGGGACACGGTCTCGTCACCGGCAGCCATGAACCTTATGTTGACAGGCAGCTCGGCGGCTTGGAACTGGCAGCAATCAATTCTTTCCGGGACGTCCATTTCTGGCGTTACAACCATGATGTCGCTCGATGCCAGCAATGGCTTGGTTCTTTACGGCGGGACAAATGCGAACATCGTCCTCACCCCGGTGGCCGGTGGGACAAGCCGGTTCGCCACAGCCGTGAGATTTGAGGGCACGGACAACCAGATGCCCAACCAGACGCTTGCTTCATCCAACAGCATCCTGACGCGGGGGCTGGCAGATCAACGCTACGTCTTCAATACGGCCAACGGGGCATATCCCAGCCTGGCCTTGGGCATCGGCGCATCAGCCAGCGGAAACTACGATGTGGTCATGGGCATCTATGTTTCCGGCTCGAACGATTGGTGCACGGTTGTTGGTAATTCCTCATCGTCATCGGGACCGGGTGGAACGGTGGTTGGTAATATGTCGTCGGGATCGGGATGGAGCCCAACGGCGCTTGGTTCCCAAGCAATTGCGAACGGGTATGCCCCCACAGCGGTTGGAAACCAAGTAAGCGCAGGCACTTATGCCACAGCAGTAGGTTGTAGTAGCTCAGCGGGCACCGCCGCAACATCCGTGGGTATGGAATGTAATTCTAGCTACAACGCAACGGCGGTCGGCATAAAATGCAAAGCGAACGGATATTACTCAACTGCAGTCGGCTATGGAGGGGTCGTAGATGGCTGGGGGGCCATAGCCATCGGAACCTCTGGCACTGCCTCCGGCGGGTATTCGGTTGTCTTGGGTCATAACATCACGGCCCAAGGCCGCGGCCAGATTGTGGTTGGGCAATACAACGTGCCGCAGGGGGATATGAACAATTGGTTTCCGAACGATGAACTCTTCACGGTTGGAAATGGCACCGATGAAGCGCATCCCTCCAACGCATTCTCCATCTACAAAAATGGAAACGTGCTGATCACCGGGTCAACTGCCATGAACGGCAACGCCAAGGTCTCCGGAACGCTCGCCCTCTCCGGCAGCGGCGCGCTGGTTCTCCCGGACGGCACGGTGCTGTCCTCCAGCAACACCCTTCGCAGTATCGTCAGCAGCGGCACCGCCTTGGCCATTTCAGGCACCGTCCCCACCACCCAAATCGCAGGACTTTCCCCCGTCGCCACCTCGGGCAATTACACTTCCTTGACTGGACTGCCAACCCTCCCGACGAACAACACCCAGCTTGCCAACGGCGCGGGTTATATCACCTCCAGCGGCACGGCAGCATACGCGCTGGCCAGCAACAGCGCCGCCAGCTTGAGCGGAACAATCCAAGCAACCCAAGTCGCTGGCTTGTCAACCGTAGCAACAAGCGGCTCCTACGGTTCCCTCACTGGCGCGCCCACCAACGTTTCCTCGTTCACCAACGACGCGGGCTACGTTGCCGCGAGCGGCACAGCCAGCGGCATCACCCTCTCGGGAACGACCACGATCACGGATGCCGCCAGAATCACTGGCGGTCTCGTCGTGACAGGCACGGCGAGCGTGGTGACCTCCGGGACGACAACGAAAACAAAGATCGTCGCATCGGGCGCCAACCAATTGGTTCTCATCCCGGAGCAGGGCGACCTTTCCATGGGAGATTACACGGACGGTTCACAGCCGCAGTAACCCAAGGGCTCATTTTTCATCATCAGCACGGAAACAACCTCTCCGAATGAACCCGTCAGAACCCCGCGACACACAAGGCCACGTTTCTGTGCGCCCACTTTTAGCCATCCTTTTCCTGGCGCTGCTACCCGCCCTGCTTTGGGCCGCGCCGCCCGCGTGGTGGCAGGCGCGTGGCGTCATCAAAACCGGCACCGACGGTGCCAACGTCCAGGCCAACGACTACGCCGCCGTCAACCAAGGCCAGCTCAAGAACATCGCCACTGCCGCCTACCAGGAACTCGCGGAAAAGCTCCCCGGCGGAGTCGGAGACACGACCGCGCCCACCGGCACCGGCTATAAACTCACCACGCTCATCAACAAATGGAGCTCAGTGCAGCCGGACGGCACCCGTTTAGTCGTCTCCGGCACCACCACCAACGACTACGCCGCCGTCAACCTCGGCCAGCTCAAGACCGTCGCCAAGCCCTTCTACGACCGGCTCATCGAAGTCGGCTACCAAGGGCGCCCGCTCGGATCCGGCACCTACCCTTGGATCAGCGGGACTCCCAACGACTACGCCATGGCCAACATCGGCCAGGTCAAAAACCTGTTCAGTTTTGATCTTGCGCTTACGGGAACAAACGGCCTCCCCGATTGGTGGCAAAATTACTGGTTCAACGGCACCGTCCCCGAGGTCAACGCCCTTGCCCCGCGCGGCGACGGCCTGACAATCTTGCAAGCCTACCAGCAAGGGCTCAACCCGCTGGACTACTACAACGGGCATGCCCCCACTCTGCAGATCACGCGCGGCAACAATCAAACTGGCTCGCCCGGCAGTTTCGTTTCCAGCCCATTGGTTGTAAGCGTCAGGGACAGCTCGGGCGTTCCGCTGGTCAACGCGCCGGTGACCTTTACGGTTGCCTCGGGGGGAGGCACCTTGCAGGCAATCGCAAGCGGCACCAATGCCGGGGCGTTGACGCTCAGAGCCAACGCTTCGGGATGTGCCACGGTTTATTTCCGGCTGCCCAACACGCTGAACACGACGTGCCAGATCACCTGCGCGCCTGCGACCGGCAGCTACTCGTCGAGCGTTACCTTCACCGAGCGCAGCGACAATGGAACGGGCAACTATCCCACCCCAACCCTGCCAACGGACAACCAAACTGGCGACAACCCGCCTGAAGTCCCCGTGCAGAGCTACGCCGCCATTGATGTCAGCGGGGGCGACACTTCCGTGACAATCAAAGCCATCGCTCTGGGGGACGATAACAACGGCGCGTTCGCTTACACGCTCACCAGCGGCACGTTCACCAACGGCGCCCCCGCCAGTTGCACGGTTGCCTCAAAAAAATGGGTCAATGGAGTCACAGATACGGCTGCTTCAAACAGCGTCTCGTTCCCTATGACGTTCACCTCGGGCTCATCTGACCAGCTTACTTGCAGGACAGTAACAATGAGTCCATCCGTGAACCCCTCCGGGGATATGTTTGGAGGGACGCAAATTTATTCACAAGCTCAACTGAATAGGACAGAGGAAAACTATAATCCGGATGACTCTGGTTGGATGCCGGCGAGTTGCATTAGCGGCTCATTTTCATATATCTATGTCTTAAATAAAACCCATGCAGAGGCATTGATGCCTGCCTATGTTATGTCGACTCCTGACTGCGACTATAAGGTTGTTTTTTCGCCCAGCGGGAATGGGTATTGTGGATATCTGTCCAGTTACTCTAACTCGGATCCTGCAATCGGCTACATACACCAGTCCGGCGCGAATACGCTATTTTGTCCCCAAGACGATAATATTCAGGCTTATAGCAATGGTTATTTCAGTGATTTTTTATCACACACGAATACCTTCGTTGACGGAACCTATTTTATTCCAACCGCCATGAACGACAACGGCGGGGCCATTGGGGGAAATACCATATGGGATGGGACAGCCTTGACAACATTAGCCGATGGAGACAATTTGATCGCCATCAACAATAACAACCAAGTGATCGGAACCGAGACCTCAGGCAGCAACGCCTTTGTTTGGAAGGACGGCGCGAAGACCTACCTTGCCAACCTGATCCCGGCGGACTACCAAGGCGAACTCGGCGGCATCAGCCCGCGCCTGTTGAGCAACTCCGACACGAGCAGCGATGGCACCATCCACATCCTCTTCGACGCCACGTTCACCGATCCCACAGACGGCACCACCTCCCAAAAAACCTACGTCCTCAACGGTCCCGCCGCCGCCCTCAGCGCCACCACCTGCACTCTCCAGGAAGTTCAGTTGCCCGATGGCGTAAACTCGTCCGATATTTCATGTATCAACGCCAACGGCATGATTGCGGGAATCGGTGACTTCTCGACGGATTCAATTGAAGAAATTGCAGGGACAAGCCAAACCGCAATGAACCGGAGCATGATGCTAGCAGCCTCGTCTAGCGCATCCTCTTCGACGCGAAAGCCCTATCTTGGGCCACCTGCTAAGTTAGACCAAGTCACTTTCATTGGCCAACACGACGTTGTCGCGGATACTAGTGGAACAGCCTTTTCCATAACACATGGGAAGAACCAGTGGCAAGAACCAGACCCAAAGGGGGCAGACGACCTTCATACGCATGGATGGCAAGACCCGATCTGTTACACCAGCGGTTCTGCAATGAGTGTGACGGTTCAGTTTAAGATGCCTGCGGGCGTGGCAGGGAAATCCTCAAGCATCCAAATCAAAGGCGTAGGAGTTTCGGATGCTGGAGCCGATGATGACAGTTCAGGGTATAACTTCCCTGCCACAAGCGGGTCGTTTAATTCCGCAACCAACATGTTCCTATCTGGGACGATGACTTGCACAAAGACATTCCCGTATTACAAGGTCGGTTACATCAAGCCGCTAACCATCTCGTGGCACATCTCGTTAGACGGCGGGAAAACGTGGGCGAAGGGTATCAAAAGCAAAAACGAATGCTTTATTACCTTGAATGATCCAATAATAGCTCCAAACGGTGATTCTAACTATAAGTTATATCAGACAGTTCTGTATTACGCTTGTGGGAAGCCCGGAGCCATGAGCGAGCCTGCCGCAGAGGCCAATACGTGGTCAATGTTCACGTCCGATGGAAATGGACCATCCAATATTAATGCATGGAACCCATCTAGCAAATCATACAATAGAAAACTTTGTTATTATAGTAAGAGTTTTGAGGGGCTCCAGCCTACAAGCACAACTGCGATTCTTAAAGAACCTGATGGCTTCGGTGAATGTCCCGCGTTTGGTCAATTATTTCAAGATGCCCTTTGGGCTAATGGGATTAACAGCACTGGAATTAAAGTCACCGCAGACGATCCTTATTTTATAGTAAAAGATTTTCAACTTAGTGGAGCATCCTACTCTACTGTTGACGCTGTATATCAATGGCGAATGACATTTACTGCAGGAATAGGCGAAATGCAACCACCCCCCAAGTTAAGTATTCCCTTCTTCGGGAAATATGGCGATTTTCTAAACCAAATTACCCACAAAGGTCAAAACACCGCGCCACCACAAGAAAAAGTATTTAATAATCATTTTATAGTTCAATATGGAACTATTTACTGTGATCCTTCGTATGGGGTTGTTTACTCCGGCTCAACAAGCTTCGAGAACAAGTCAGTGAAGGGATACGGTTTGCCTGTTGATACAATAAACTTAAAGGTGCGAAACTCAGAAGGGCTCAATAAGATACACTTTAACAACGCGGATACGACAATATACATTCATGAATAAGCTTATGAGAATCCTTAAAATTGCACTCTCTTGCATTTTTTTAACAACAAACATTAGCCAAGGACAAATTTCAGAAAACTCCTCTTCTGTTGAACCTCGGTCGGAACTAAGCGCGCCTATTATCAAAATGCTCCCATCAGCAAGCGGCCCCGTTCGGGCTGTGATTCGGCAGCAAGATGTGGGCATTATACATAGACCAGCAGGCACAGATATCGAAAAACATACAGCGTTGATAGTTGTAGTTCCAAGTAAAAGAATGTATTGGTTAGGAAGATCAAGCGAACCGCAATTGTTCGATAAGACAAGTATAGAGCGTAAATTTTTTATAATCGACAACAAGATTGTTGGTGTGGCTCCTAATCGGGGGGATATTCTAAACTTTTACATCTCTGATGATCCCGTGGCGAGTGACAACGATGATCGAGCCGCCAGATTAGCCTTAAGAAAAAGGTACAACGAATCAATGCATAGATGGTTCGACATAACTGCGAAGACCTTACGCATGGAAGATATACTTGGACAGTTCCCTTTCACTCGCAGACCTGATCCCCGTGGGGAACCCGCCCCGCAGATCACCAATATTGCTGTGAATAAAGATAACGCCTTTACCATTACTTTCCGTGGAGGCAAGGATGACAAAGTGGAAGCGGTGATCACGTTTGACGAGTCTTTTAAGCCATTGTCCGCCACCTTGAATGGCAAACAGGTCTATCCTAAACCGCAGAATCAATAAGAGAGAGTTCGTGCGCGAGCCCCGCCCAAACCTCACACCGTCTTGGACGGAAACGCCTTGACCGAGACGGGTGCGGGGGACAATCTGGTGGGAATCAACAATAACAACCAAGTGATCGGAACCGAGACCTCAGGCAGCAACGCCTTTATCTGGAAGGACGGCGCGAAGACCTACCTTGCCAACCTGATCCCGGCGGACTACCAAGGCGAACTCGGCGGCATCAGCCCGCGCCTGTTGAGCAACTCCGACACGAGCAGCGATGGAACCATCCACATCCTCTTCGACGCCACGTTCACCGACCCCACAGACGGCGGCACCTCGCAAAAAACCTACGTCCTCAACGGCCCCGCCGCCGCCCTCAGCGCCACCACCTGCACTCTCCAGGAGGTTCAGTTGCCTGATGGCGTGAACTCGTGGGATATCCGTTGCATCAATGCCAACGGAGTTATCGCCGGAATTAGCAATCTTTCGGCAAGTGGCGGGGCGACGAGCCAGACCATGATGGCCCGTGGCATGATGCAAACTGCCGCCGCATCTAGCCCTTCGTCAACACCTTGGATGGGGCCACCATTGAAGATAGAGGGCCACTGGCGCGGGTCGGTAAACGAACCCGGAGACATAGTGCCAAACACCAGCGGCACTTACGGCAATGCAACCGTAATGATGGAGAATGCCAATGACGAAGTTGTCACAGGAGGCACTGACTACGCGACCAACGCAAGCAATGGACACGTGGACAAGGCCAAGGATTACGACTTGGTAAAAGTCGTCCTTTATTGGACCGGAGGCAAGGCTCCCGGCACTCTTTCGTTAACGGGAACCGGGATGCAGGTTGACGGCTCGAAGAAGGTGAAGGACAGCGGTTTCGTAGTAGAATCCGGCTCCAGCCACATAAACTTCTATGACAAGGATGGAAACGCGAAAGATGCAGGAGACTTTGTGATTGACCCTTCAAGCCCGGATGGCTCCTACATGGACGACATCGTCACTACGGGGTCATGCGTGTTCTTTATCGAAGGAGATAAGAACTTTGGGTATGAAGGGTCCATAGCCAATTCCGGCAAAAGCATGGGCGGGGCAATGTTGAAGTTTTCTTTTGCTTCTACCAGCGGAACCGCCACTCAACGCCTGCTTGTCTATAGGGGCGGGTTCTTGTGCTTTTTTCAGCCCAACGGATATCCCTGCCACGAAGGCGAATTTGATTTCTATGACGGTAAGGGGCGCGTTGACCATAGCTTCGGTGGCAAGGGCAAAGAATTCCAGACCGTATCCGCCAGAGGCGATGACGGAACCGACTGGGGAAACTGCATTAAGACTTGGCACGCAAGGAGCGGCAAACCTATTGCATCCGAGAGCGGCGATCCTGACGATGGCAACCTCCACGGACAGGATTATGATGTCAAAGACGGATTCGGACACACTCCACCCGGTTGGTGGCTTATAACTACAACCCAGATTGACGCCCTTACAGGACGACAAAAAGACTATACCAAAAGTGGTCAGACACGTCTTCATCAAGGCAATTATCGAAGATGGCTAGTTGATGACAGCACAGGCGGATATTCGGGTTCAGGTTACACGACTACATATTATTATGACGCATCGAAGCAACAAGATATCAATATCGGAGCGCCCGTGTCCGCTCTGTCATTGGCATACAAAGCAGACCTTACGGCTATTCTTCCGACCAAGGACTATGGCCGAGACGGCATTCAGATTCACCCTGATGGAAGAAAGAATGGGACGGCGGGTTGCGTCGGCGTGCAATCAGTAAAGGAGGTCCAAGATGTAAGTAAGGTTTTGCGTAATTACCACGGTCTGAAGCTAAAGTTTGAACTCGAATAACAGTATATAATCTAGTTATGAAAAAATATTTTGGTCCTTGGTGTTTATTGATTGCGATTTTTTTGTTCAGCGCGATACAAATGGCGAGGGCCAGTGAAGGCGAGCAAAGAAAATCAGGTCGTATTTCCGCTGAATCCGCCGATTCCTTCCAGGAAATGCTGAGCCAAATTGATTTACTCCTTCCAAAGTGGCAGAAGAATCAAGAGGCAGTTATGGTGCAATGGTATCCGAGGCTCGTGGAATTGAAGGGAATTTTGAAGTCGGTCAGTGAGACCGGAAGCCAAAATGACGTTTTCAAAATGATTCCGTTCAGTGTTGACTACGCACGCGCGTTCCCGGGCATTTCCGACGCCTATTCAGATGATGAACATCATGGGGTGAATAAACAAACCAAGGCGCTAAGGCATATTCTTCATGACCACTCGTTAGACGCAGTTGATGTAATGGCTGATTATCTTAGCGACAATAATGGGGTTGCTTCGCGTGAACTGTTGACTTCGTTTTTAGATTATACCCTAACTCCTCACGTTATCGCTTACGCTTCCAGGGAGGAGAAACTGAAGCTGAATGATGCAGGTCTTTTTATTCTAAATCCCGACCTCTTTTTCGATTACATTAAACGCTTACCAAAGACTGCAACAGAGAATATTGCCGCCTCTTTTAGAATGGAAAGCTTTAATGATTATGAGACGAATGGAGGGGGCTTGCTTGTATTGAAAACACAATATGCAAACAATAAAAATTACATTATGCAGGTGCGTGCATCTATGCTTGCGTATCTCGGGAATCTGGAAAAAGCAAAGAGCAGCAAGTGACGCGCATCTGCACTCTCCGGGAAGTTCAGTTGCCCGATGGCGTGAACTCGTCCGATATCCGTTGCATCAATGCCAACGGAGTTATCGCCGGAATCGGCAGCCTCGCGCCCAGTAGCGAAGCGACAAGCCAGACCACAATGGCCCGGAGCATGATGCAAGCAAACGCATCCGCCTCGTCCTCCCCAAAACCTCTTCTTCTCCTGCCTTTTGAGTTAACCATCCCAGGCGAAACCTATCAGTCGGGTGCGGATGCAGACGCTAAAAGGGTGGGTAGCACTGTTGCTTTGGAAAGCAATCCGCGCCCGACGGTCGAACTTCAAACGCCGACTGTGACCGTCATGGAATCCGAGGGCATTGCCCGCGTTACCATCAGCGAGTTCACCGGTTTGACATCCGGCACGGATTCCTTTTACGCAAAAGTCAGCTTTATTTCGCCCGATAACGCCGTAAAGAGCTATGAAGCGGCATTGACCGAAACAGGAACGAATACCAACACTTTCACTCAGGACATTGTAGTGCCAGGCGAGCCTATTTATGGGGCTTGGGAGGCTCAGGTCGGAGATGTTGAAGCTTCGGATGCAGGCACCTGTGTGCCTGTCACCCTTCATGTGACGCCCCCAGGCGACCCAGGCGATTACCGTCTTAAACTGTATGACACAGAGTTTGAATTAGATGAAGACGATGGTGAATACTATCTAAAAGGCGGTTCGACGGGATTCGTCATTATGATGAGAGACCCCGCCGATGCCACTAAGCGGAAAGTAATTTACTACGACGGAAACGGCGTGCAGGTGAAAAGTGAGTCAATCGACGCAAAGGTTAAGTTTGATTTGACCTATAAGCCCGGCAATCAGAGCCTGCTGCATCAGGAGTATAATTTTGCTCGGGTGGAGTTGAAAGACGTCAAGAGTAACGGGGCCTCTGCTGTGACGATTTATGCGAACGCAAAGCCGATACAGACCGTGGGGTGCAAAAAACCTGTTCCAGCAGAAGCCACACATAATCAGCAACTTACAATTCAGCCGAAACCGAAAAAGTTGTTCCAGTTTTTGTCCAAATATTAAAACGGATGATCCTAAAAGATACGTGAAGCAGATTTTCGACAGAAACGAGTGGCAGATGACCGTGGGAATTTCAAACATTCCCGGGTTCGTGAGCGCGTCCAGATCGAAGCGGCCTTTTGCCCTCCTTGATTGCGATTCGCGTACAATCGGGAGCAGCAGGATTGAGATGAACAATCCTGGCCACGCGGTTCAACCCGCCTGAAGTCCCCGTGCAGAGCTACGCCGCCATTGATGTCAGCGGGGGCGACACTTCCGTGACAATCAAAGCCATCGCTCTGGGGGACGATAACAACGGCGCGTTCGCTTACACG
>Ga0118677_10013811_pt1 | contig 11542 bp, 10 predicted proteins | sample AliMusrvi5mmetaG_FD_86154 | JGI IMG/M metagenome (GOLD analysis project Ga0118677, IMG submission 86154) | reverse complement strand
GCAGCGGCCCGAGCACGCACACTGACGCGCGCATTTTGCGGACAATCTCATACGGGGCAACCGACTTGATGTTCTCCGCGCGCACCGTCACCGTGCCGCTAGCCCGCTCCACTTCCGCGCCCATGTGGCTGAGGATTTGGAGCATGTAATGCACGTCGCTCAAATCCGGCACATGGCGGATGATGCACGGTTCCTTGGTAAGCAGACACGCGGCGAGAATGGGCAGCGCGGAGTTTTTGGAACCGCTGACCCTCACCGAGCCGCTCAGGCTATGACCACCATGCACGAGAATTTTATCCATAAGTCGCAAACAAAAAGCGTAAGATGCCTTGATAATCCGCCACAGGCCGGATGTCCCGATAATTCTGCCGCTCCAGCACCGCCGCAAGAGGCGCGGATTGGTCGATGCCGATCTCCAGCACCAACCGCCCGCCGGGTTTCAGATGGCAGCGCGCCTGGTCGATCAACCGCTCCATGATCTCCGTGCCCACCGGGCCGCCGTCGAGCGCCAGCACCGGGTCGTGCTGCACCTCACGCGCGAGGCCCGCAATCTCGCCGCCGGGAATGTAGGGGAGATTGGCGATGATGAGGTCAAACGCCCCCTCCACGGCCTCCAGCAAATCGCTTTGAAGCCATTGCACCCGCCCCGTCAGTCCAAGCCGTTCGGCGTTTTCGCGCGCCAACGCCAGCGCATCGGGCGAAACGTCCACCGCCGTCACATCCGCCTTCGGGAGTTCCCCCGCGAGCGTGAGCGCAATCACTCCGCTCCCGGTTCCCACATCCAGAATGCGAGGGGCATCCGGCAACCGCTCCTTCAACCCGACAAGCGATGTTGGAGGGGATGAGCTGGCGTAAGATGCTGAGCCGATAAGACTTGAGGAAGAGCTTTCCGTATCCGTAGATACGGAAAGCTCTGACGAAAGGCTTTCGCGGCCAGCAGATTGTGTCAGATCGCCCCGAACAACTTCGTTTTTCGGGTTTAGCACCAGTTCCATTAACAATTCGGTTTCGGGCCGGGGGATGAGCGCGCGTGCATCCGTGGCGAAAACGCGCTTGTGGAACTCCACGGTGCCCAGCAAATGCTGCAACGGCACCCCAGTGGCCCGCTTGCGCATCAGTTCGCGCAATGGAGCCAGTTCGCGTTCGCCTAAGGGCCGGTCGAACTCCATGTACAGCTCGATCCGCTTCTTGCCCAGCACGTGAGCAACAAGGTGCTCGGCATTCAGACGCGGACTCTCCACGTTATGCCGGGTAAAATACTCCGCCGTCGCCTGGAGCACCTCAAGAAGGGGTTTCATGGGCTATGTAATACCCCGAAAACGCAAAGAAGAGAATCTGGAACTCAGGAACTCAGAAAAAATTAAGAACCAAAATACACCTTTCTCCTCTGTACTGGGCATCCGCTCCTCACGATCCAAATTCAACATCCAATGCCTCTCGCTCAAGGAAGTGGTGTTATTTTTCTAAGAAAATCCGCATCCTCAATCAGATCCGAGATAATTCTTTGGTCGCCAACTTGAACAACGCACACTTGAATGCCCTCGCGTCTGGCAAGCTTCATTGCTGGAATCATATCCGAATCACCAGACAACAATACGATTCGATCCACATGCCGCTTAATAGCAAGAGCTGCAACGTCGATACCTATTCGCATATCCACCCCTTTTTGTTCGAGAGAATGCTCAACATCTGATGGCGTAAGGAGTGCAGGAGTTTTTGGGGGAGTGGACAGCGCATTCTTGATCGCCTGAGATACGTAACCGTCTGTCAAAGTCCATCCGCGAGGTTTAAGAACGCCGATACGCAGAGCTACTTGATCCATCTGCCCCAGTTCTTCAAGAACGCGTTTTCCATAGCGGAACGTGCCAGTTTGCGAAAAGTCTGTCACAACCCCATCTATAGGGTTCTGTCCTCTCCCCTCAAAAGGGGCTGCGTCGTAGTAGAAAATTCGGAATAGCTCTTCCGTGCCGGAATCCAGGGTCAACAGTGCATTCTTTTTGATAGTTTCAGCTGTTACCAGCACACGACCAAGGGAAGAAAGTTCTTTCCTTAAAACTCTTAAACCAGCCTCCATCAATGAGAATTGCAACTTTTTTCATAAAACAGTAAACCCTCCGCGACCTTTCGGCCGGGGAGGGTTGGATTGTTGCCAGCCTACTGGCGTAGCGGTCTTTATGGCTTAAAGATATATGAAACTTAGGCATGCGCAAGGTTTTTTTCGTCATTGCCCGTCTCCGCTTGAACCACCACCATCGCTCGTGTATCCATTTCGCCCCACCGCATGGATTCCATCTCTTCTCCCGCCTCCCCACTGGCCCCGCTGCCGACCCAACATCTCGAAACGATCACCCGCGAACTGGCCATCCAACCTCGCCAGGTCATGGCGACGGCCATTCTCCTCAAGGAAGGGGCGACCGTTCCCTTCATCGCCCGTTACCGCAAGGAAGTCACTGGCAGCCTTGATGAGGTGGCCATCATGGCGATCCGCGACCGGATGGAGAGCCTCGCCGCGCTCGATTCACGGCGGGACGCGATCCTGAAATCCCTCGATGAACGCAAGCTCCTCACGGCGGAGCTGGAAAAGGCGGTTGAAACGGCGCTGACGCTGACCGCACTGGAAGACATTTACCTCCCCTACCGTCCCAAGAAGCGCACCCGCGCGACCATCGCCAAGGAACAAGGCTTGGAGCCCCTCGCCGATCTCCTCTTCACCCAAGCCGCCGACATCGATCCGAAACAAGTTGCCGCGCCGTTCCTGGAAACTGAAGCTGCAAAGACCGCCGAGCCGCCCATCACCACGGTGGAAGCGGCGCTGGCCGGGGCGCGCGACATCCTGGCCGAACGCTTCAGCGATGACAAGGACGCCCGCGCCAAACTCCGCGCGGTGTACCAGAGCGAATCAACGCTCTACTCCAAAGTCTTCCCCGGCAAGGAGACCGAGGGAGTGAAATTCTCCGACTACTTTGACTGGAGCGAACCGGCTTCCAAAGCCCCCTCCCACCGCATTCTGGCTGTCCGGCGCGGCGAGAAGGAAGGGTTCCTCATGATGCGCGTGCATCCTGCGGAAACCTCCGCGCTCGGCACGCTGGAGCCGATGTTTGTCAAAGGGCGCAATCCGGCGGCGGATCAAGTACGCCTCGCAGTGCAGGAGAGTTTCAAGCGGCTGCTTGGCCCGGCGATGGAAACGGAAATCCGCATGGAGCTCAAACGCCGCGCCGATGAGGAAGCCATCCGCGTCTTCGCCGACAATCTGCGCGAGTTGCTGCTCGCCTCGCCGCTGGGGCAGAAGAGCGTGCTGGCCATCGACCCCGGCTTCCGCACCGGCTGCAAAGTGGTGGTCCTCGATGCCCAGGGCAAGCTACTCCACAACGACGTGGTTTATCCGGAGCAGGGATCGCGAAGCTCCGCCGAAGCCGGGGAGAAGGTGCTCGCCTTCGTGAAGCATTTCAAAATCGAAGCCGTGGCCATCGGCAACGGCACGGCGGGCCGCGAAACCGAGACGTTCGTGCGCAAACTGAACCTCCCGGCCAGCATCCCGGTCGTCATGGTCAACGAAAGCGGCGCGTCGATCTACTCCGCATCCGACGTGGCCCGCGAGGAATTCCCAGATCACGACATCACCGTGCGCGGCGCGGTCTCCATCGGGCGGCGATTGATGGACCCGCTGGCAGAGCTGGTCAAGATCGACCCGAAATCCATCGGCGTCGGCCAGTATCAGCATGACGTCGAGCAATTTGCATTGAAGAAGAGCTTGGATGACGTGGTCATCAGCAGCGTAAACCGTGTGGGCGTGGAGTTGAACACCGCCTCCAAGCAGCTTCTCGCCTATGTTTCCGGCATCGGGCCGTCCATCGCCGAAGCCATCGTCGCACACCGCAACGCCAACGGGGCGTTCAAGTCGCGCGCGGAGTTGCTCAAAGTGTCGCGGCTTGGACCGAAGGCGTTCGAGCAGGCAGCGGGATTCCTGCGCATTCGCAACGCGGAAAATCCGCTAGATGAAAGCGCCGTCCACCCGGAGAGTTACGGGATCGTGGACGCCATGGCGCGCGACCTTGGCTGCAACGTGCGCGACCTCATCAAGAACGAGCTGTTGCGCAAAAAAATCGCGCTCCAAAAATACGTCACCGACAAAGTCGGCCTCCCCACGCTCAATGACATCGTGAGCGAACTGGCAAAGCCGGGGCGGGATCCGCGCCAGAAATTCGAAGCGTTCTCGTTCGCCGACGGCGTGGAAAAAATCACGGACCTGCAAATTGGGATGAAGCTGCCGGGCATCGTCACCAACGTCGCGGCATTCGGCGCGTTCGTGGACATCGGCGTCCACCAGGACGGGCTCATCCACGTCAGCCAGCTCTCGGATAACTTTGTGAAAGACGCGGCGGACGTAGTGAAGGTCCAGCAGCGGGTAATGGTCACCGTGATGGAGATCGATCTGGAGCGCAAACGCATCGCGCTTTCCATGAAGAGCAAGCCGGATATGACACCGCGCTCCTCCGGCGCCGGTTCACGTCCGGGGAGTCCGCGTCCAAGCGGTTCTTTTGGCAACGCGCGTCCCGGTCAGCAAAACCGCAATTCCGGCGGCGGAGGCAGTGGCACAGATTGGTTCACCGCCGCGCTGGACAAGGGCGGAAAAAAGTAACGGTCTCGACGATCAAAGCCCGCCGTAGGCAAATGCCCATAGACAAATAAAGATCAGCACGACTTCTTGCGAAACAGATAATACGAGTAGCCCATGCTCCAAACCGCAAAGCCGACCATGTAAACGAGGAAGCCCGTCATGAGTTGCTCACTGTTGAGAAGGAACTGAAGCAGCATTAGTAAGAGCGAGCCGTAAAACATGATGCGTCCCCCGATGCGGTGGGTAGCGCGCCAAATCTCCGGGTCGTTCAGCGTCCACGGTGTCCGAATTCCTGCGAAGTAATTGGGGCGCAGAGTCCCCATGGTATTTCCAAGTATCAGAAACAGGACGAGAATACCGTTCATAACAGCACGGTTCATATCGACCGAGATCCCGGCGGCTACCGCAAGGATCAGCAGCGACATGAGACACAAAAAGGCAGTCATCGCGAACCGCCAGACGCCCAGCACAGAAACGGTCTGCTCGTGTTCGCTAGGATTGGAGCGAATTTTGGGATCCAGCCACGGCAGGCAAAGGAAGAGCGCCCATATCCCGAGGTTGACCACGGGAATGACCAAAAGTCCCATCTCTTTACCCATCCAGCCGTTCGGGCGACCATGAATGTCCCAGTGGGTTGCCACGCACGCCGGAAATTTTGTCCAAAACGCTGCCGCCAAGATAAACGGGAGGGTCAGCAACACGACTTGCAGCCATTCTTTTAAAATACGGGTTGTTTTCATTTTTTCTTTCCTTGGGAAATTAAGCCAATAATCCAGCCAAGAGCTTCATCGAGAACGGTGGTTTCCAGAGTGTAACGCACGAACTGCCCTTCCTTCTTGGAAGAGATGAGACGCGCTTGTTTCAGGAGATCAAGATGGTAGGAAATGCTCGGTTTGCTGATGTTAAAAGCCGCAGCAATTTCCCCGGCGGTCAGATCTCCATTTCGGAGCATGTTGAGGATTTCCCGACGCGTATCGTCTTGAAGCGCTTTGAAAAGAATGTCCATTGCAGCTAATTAGATATTTAGACAATCATCTAAATATATCAAGCGAAATTTTCCAATATCCGATGCCTCACAGAGATTTTCTCTATTCCCCTAACAAACCAACGAAACCGTCTGCCCCGCTGGAATTTCCATTAACCGCTCGTCTGCCTTGAGCCAAACGGGAATACCGCTGGGGTTTAAGACCGATGCGCGGTTGGCTGCAATCGCGATACGTTGGCGCGCAGCTTCGTAATCGAAGAGTTCAATATTCGTGCAATACCAGGCTTCGGGTTGACCCGAAAGCGGCTTGTATATCCGCTCCAACCCAACCCAGTCGTTCCGGTCATGAAACTCATAACTGTGGCCCCAGATGTAGAACACGCCCGAAGCCCAGGAATTGTCGAGGAGCGCCTGAAACCGCTCGGGAACCGTCGGTCCAGTTGCAAACTGGTGCGCCGTCGCGGGCCACGCCAACGGCTCCACAGGAGGAAAACAGGGCGATGCATTCTCAACGGTCCGACTGTACACAATGCCGAGCGAACGGAGCACGTCTATCACCTTCGCGTTGTATGTCCCGTAAGGATACGCCATACCCCGCACGGGATAGCCCACCAAATCCTCCAACGCCTTGCGATCTTCGAGCACTTCAGACGCGATTTGCGAGGGGTCCAGACGGTCCAAAAACGGATGCGTCATCGAATGAATAGCAACCTCGTGCCCCCGGAATAATTCGGACACTTCGGAAGCGTCCAAAAGTGTCCGGTTGCCGGATTCCACGGCGGGCTTGCCCGTGCGTTGCAGTTTGCCCGAGTTCAGATTGAACGTTCCCTTGAGTCCCCACTCGTTGAAGGCAGCCACAATTCGGCGGTCAAAAGTCAGGCCGTCATCAAAGCTGGTGGTGACGGCCAAGCGCTTGCCGCCGGGGAAGCGAGGAATTTCGATGCGGGAGGGAATGGTTGCCATGGATGATTGAATAGGCCGCAAGGCGGGGTCTTGTCAAACCCGACAGCTACGCCTCCTCCCTATCCTGCCCTAATACACGTCGCGCTTGTAGCGCTTCGTTTTTTCCATCGCTTCGAGGTATTGCGACGCTTCTTCCGGCGTTTTGCGTCCCTCGGTCTCGATGATGGTGCGCAGCGCGGCGTGGACGTCCTTGGCCATGCGCGAGGCGTCGCCGCAGACGAAGAAATGCGCGCCTTCTTCGAGCCATTGCCAAATCTCGGCGGCGTTTTCCAACATCCGGTGCTGCACGTAAATCTTCTCCTCCTGATCGCGCGAAAATGCGGTGCTGAGGTGGGTCAAGGTGCAATCGGCCATCATTTTCTCCCACTCTTCGCGGTAGAGGAAATCCTCCTTCTCCCGCTGATCGCCAAAGAAGAGCCAGTTCCCACCCTTGGCTCCCGTGAAGACGCGCTCTTGCAGGAAGGCCCGGAACGGCGCTATGCCCGTACCTGCACCCACCATGATGATCGGCGTATTCCCTTCTTCAGGAAGGCGGAATCCTTTCGCTATATGGAAAAAGATAGGCACGACGGCTCCCACTGCCACGCGCTCGGCCATGTAAGTCGAAGCAACCCCCTTGCGCAGTCGCCCGTGGCTTTCATAGCGGACCGTGGCGATGGTGAGATGCACTTGATCGGGATATTGCTTGGGACTCGATGCGACGGAATACAGGCGGGGCAGAAGCTTGCGCAAAACTTTCACGAATTCCTCAGCAGTGAAGCGCGCCGAGGGGTGCTCTTCCAGCAAATCGACGATGTGCAATCCTTCCAGATAATGCTCCAGTGCTTCCTTTTGATCGGGCATGAGCAGATCGCGTAAAAATGGCGCGGAATCGCCCGCTTTTTCCACCAGAGCGTGCAGAAACTGGGTGGAGGGCTTGGTGATCGCCAAATCCTTCCAGAGGGCTTCGCGGAGTCGTTTCTCTCCCCCCGCGCCATCCGGCACGAGTTCGTCGCCCGTGCAACGCAAGGCGTCGAGAACTTCCTGGACAAGGTTCAGGCAATTGCTTTCCACGATGCCCACGGCATCCCCCGCTTCATAGGTCAGGCCGGAGTCTGCCAGCGAAAGTTCATAATGCCGGGTGTCGTTGGCGGAATACGGACCGGAGAGTCCGCGATTGACCAGCAACCGGGCTGGGAAAGGGTTTTTGCGAGACCAAGGCGTGGGTTCAGTAGGCATGGTGGCGGTAGGCTGGATTGTAATCTGGTTTCGCTTCCATTTTGAGTATCCGCTTAAACAGACTTCAGAAAAAGCGCGTTGTCTTTTTCACAGATTTCGCGAAAAACCGGCCGTTCCTTTGTCAACTTGTTGGGCTGGTGCAGCGTGACGAAGAGACGCCCATCGAACGCGCGGAAGATCATGCCATGTCCGCCATCCTCCGACCATAAGGCCTCGGGTTCATGCTCCCACGGCCCCTCCACTTTGCCCGTAGTGGAGCGCGCAATCCCCATCGCATAACCCTTCTGCCCATCGCTGGACCAGAGCATTAAGAGCCCTCCCTCGCGGGTGCGGTAGAGAAAGGGGCCGTCGGTTACGTAGACAGGAAAGAGCCTGGGGGTCTTGTTGTCTTTCCAGTTGGAAGCACAACCCCACGGGGCTTCGGAGGCGTTGAAAAGGAAGACCGGCCTGCCCACGGCCTGTTTCAGGTCTTCGGAAAGCCGCTGGGCATACACGGCCCCGTTGTGCACTTGGACCCACTCATGGCAGAAGACGATCCAGGGGTTGCCGTCTTCATCAATATGCAGCGTTCCATCCAGGCACTCCCAGTTCTTTGGCGTCACGGGTCCATCCGACCACGGCTCATACGGGCCCTCAGGCGCATCCGCGACGAGGATCTGTGTGCCACGGTAGCACCCCTCCGCCTTGAAGGTGGCGAACATATAGTAGCGCCCCTTAAAGAAATGGACTTCAGGTGACCAAAACTGGGTTTCTCCCCAAAAGCTGGGTGCCGGTCGGAACGCCGGGAAAGGCCCCTCCCAATCGGAGAGATCGCGGCTGCGGTAACAGTCGAAGCCCGTGCCTTTGCCTCCCCAACAGTTCTTATCTGTGGTGCCGAATAAATAGTAAAAACCGCTTTGCGCAATCGGCAGAACAAATGGATCCCGGATATGGATGTCCGTGGTTTTCACTGTTTATTATTTCCTAAACTTGGGCGAGATAGCCGTCTATCGCCTTGGCTGCGTTCTTGCCGTCGCCCATGGCGAGGATGACGGTGGCCGCGCCGCGCACGATGTCGCCGCCCGCGAACACTCCGGGAATGCTGGTCATGCCGCTGGCGTCGGTCTCGATGTTGCCCCATTTGTTGAGCTTCAGCTCGGGGCAGGTGGCGGTGAGGAGCGGGTTGGACTTGGTGCCGATGGCAACCACGACGACGTCGCAGTCGAGCACGAACTCAGAATCGGGAACGACCTGCGGCTTGCGGCGACCGGAGGCGTCGGGCTCGCCGAGTTCCATCCGGTTGCACTTCAGGCCCGTGACCCAGCGTTTCTCGTCGCCGATCACTTCGAGCGGGGCGACGAGGAGTTGAAAATCGACGCCTTCGTGTTCGGCGTGGTGAACTTCTTCCACGCGCGCGGGCATTTCTTCCTTCGTGCGGCGATAGACGATCATCGCCTTCTCCGCGCCGAGGCGTTTGGCCGTGCGCACGGCGTCCATGGCGACGTTGCCGCCGCCGATGACCGCGACGCGCTTGCCCATGAGGACGGGCGTGCTGGCGCTCTCAACCTGCCAGGCTTCCATCAGGTTGACGCGGGTGAGGTATTCGTTGGCGGCATAGACGCCCTTAAAGTTCTCGCCAGGGACATTCATGAAGACGGGCAGCCCTGCGCCGTTGGCGATGAAGATGGCGTCAAACTTCTCGCGCAGTTCGGGGATGGTATAGGTGCGCCCGATGACGACGTTGCATTCGATCTTCACCCCGGCTTGGGTCAGGCGCTCCACTTCGGAGGCGACGATCTTTTTCGGCAGCCGGAATTCCGGGATGCCATAGACGAGCACGCCGCCCGGCTTGTGGAGGGCTTCGTAAATGGTGACGTCGTGGCCGCTCTTGACGAGTTCGCCCGCAGCGGTGAGGCCGGCGGGACCAGCGCCGATGACGGCGACTTTCTTTCCGCTCGGGGTGGGCGTTTCGGCGTCGGCTTTCGAGCCGTTGGTGCGCGCCCAGTCGGCGACGAACCGCTCCAGGTAGCCGATGGCGACGGGCTGGCCTTTGACGCCGCGAATGCACGAGCCTTCGCACTGTTCTTCCTGCGGGCAGACGCGGCCCGAGATGGACGGCAAGGCGTTGTCACCGAAGAGACTCTGTGCGGCGGAAGCGAGATTGCCTTCCGCGACGAAGTTGATAAAGCGCGGGATGTTCACCATGACGGGACAGCCCTTGATGCACTTGGCTTCCTTGCATTGGATACAGCGTTGAGCCTCGAGCAGAGCGAGTTGTTCGGAGAAGCCGAGATTGACCTCCTTGAAGTTACCGCTGCGTTGGACGGCTTCCTGTTCCGGCATGACCTGCCGGGTGATTTGCATCCGTTCTTTGGCGCTGATTTTGGGCTGCATGGAAAAAAGTATTTTGTGGTTTGGGATGTTGGAGGGATTACCGGCGGATGCGGCATTCGCCTTCGGCGCAGGCGTTGGAGCGCTGCTCAAATTCGCGGTAGGTTTGCAGGCGGTCGGCGAGCAGATCGAAATCGACCTTGTGGCCGTCAAACTCGGGGCCGTCCACGCAGGCGAACTTGGTTTCGCCGCCGACATCGACGCGGCATCCGCCGCACATGCCGGTGCCGTCCACCATGACCGGGTTGAGCGAGACGATGGTGTGGACGTTGAAGGGGCGGGTGAGGTTGGCAATGGCGCGCATCATCGGCACGGGGCCGACGCCGTAAGCGATGTCGATGCCGCCTGCTTCGAGGACTTCCTTGGCGGCATCGGTGACGAAGCCTTTGCGGCCGTAGCTGCCGTCGTCGGTGCAGACGATCACATCGCCGCACTTTTTGAGTTCCTCTTCAAAAATAACCCACTCCTTGGAGCGTCCGCCGATGACGCTGGTGACATGGACTCCCTTGGCATGCAGCGCCTTGGCGATGGGATGCACGACTGCTGTGCCGACGCCGCCCCCGATGCACAGCGCATGGCCGGAGACGATGAGTTCCGTGGGATGCCCCAGCGGACCGGCAACGTCGCGAATGGCATCGCCGACTTCGAGCGCCACGAGTTCGCGGGTGGCTTTGCCCACGGCCTGAATGACCAGGGCGATGGTTCCTGCCACGGGATCGGAATCGGCGATGGTCAGCGGGATGCGCTCGTCGCCCTCCCCGCGTCGCACGATGACGAATTGGCCGGGTTGCTTGATTTCCGCGATGCGCGGCGCAAGCAAATCGAGGCGCGTGACGTTGGGGCTGAGCTGCTTTTTGGCCAGGATGGTGTGCATAAAAAGGGTAGGTACCAGTAGCGCCTCACAGGGGATGAGGCAATGATTATGTGGTTTGGGGAGAGGGGAGAAAACCTCCCCTCATTTTATGGGAACTATGGGTCCTATGAGACCTATAGGACATATTGGTCCTATAAGTCCCATAGTCTTGGGGAGTGCTTACGCCTTGAGCGTCGGCACTTCCACCCAGGCACGTTTGTCTGAGGATTCGAGGCCAAGTTCGGCAAGCTGCACGCCTTTGGCGCCTTCGAGCAGACCCCATTGGAACGGTTCGTCCTTCACCACGTGGCGCAGGAAGAGTTCCCACTGGATCTTGAAAGCGTTGTCGAACGTCTGGTAATCCGGCACGCGGTTCCAGCCGTCGGCGTAGTTGATGGGGCTGTCGATGTCCGGGTTCCAAATGCAACGCGGGGTGGCGCTGGCATGCTGGCAAACGCAGTCGCGCAGACAGGCCACGGCGCTGCCCTTGGTGCCGCCCACCTGGATCGTGAGCACGTCGTCGCGGCGGGCGCGG
>Ga0118677_10013810_pt1 | contig 11544 bp, 14 predicted proteins | sample AliMusrvi5mmetaG_FD_86154 | JGI IMG/M metagenome (GOLD analysis project Ga0118677, IMG submission 86154) | reverse complement strand
ACGATATTCGTGCTGCCCGGAGGCGGTGACCATGTGTCCTGGCCGACCAACAGACGGTCTTTGCCCACAACCAACAGAGACCGTTCCGGATGTTGCGCGTTCTGATGGAAGTCCATGGCCACAACCGCGCAAGGCATCTCCTGAATCTTCGTCCAGGTCCTGCCGCCGTCGTCCGAACGGCCCAGCTTGGAATCGCTGGCGAGCGCATAGAGTTCCCGGGGGTTGGCGGGATTAACGGCCAGTCGTTGAAAGGAATGCCACTCTTGAAACGCGGGGTCACTGGATTGAATCCTGCAGTCCGCGTCATCGGAGACATAGCTCAACCGGGTCACGGTCTCGGGTGCCGGGAAGATCATCTTCCAAGTCCTGCCGCTGTTGTCGCTGCGCCAGAGCGCGTTGTTGAGGGCATACAAGACCTCGGCGCTCGTCGGGTCGAACGCAAAGCCAGCCACGCCTTCAACCAGATAGAAACTCCGCCAGCTCTTCCCGCCGTCACGGGTGATATAGGATCCGCTCATGTCGCTGGTGGCCAGCACAAGTTTGGGATCAATGGGGCTCGCCTGCACCAGACGAATGGTGCCGCCGCCGCCCATGCCGATGATTCGCCAGGCGTCATTTCGGACTCCAGGACCGCTGGGCCACTGGGTGGCTACGTCATCGACAGCGGCGTGCGCGACAGGCGCCCCGGCAAGGCACGCCGCCAAGACGGCCACGATTGCACTTTCTGTGAGCATAGTATTCTTCTCCAGGGCTCAGCGCCCCGCCGGCCCTGTTGGCACGATCACCTCAAAGTCTGTGGACTTGACGCGTTGCAGATCGTCCAGCCCCTTGATTCGTTCATCAGGGGCCCACTGAAATCAACCAGTCCAGGCCGTTGAAGCCCCGCCACATCTCGTAGACTTTCATGCCATAGAATACGTCTTCGCTCGCCAGACTGCACGCGCAAGCCGTTGGATTTTCCATCCTGTTGGCTGAACAATATTGCTCACAAGAATACCCGCATCCAAATGCAAATGGATCACGGGCCAGACCAGAAAGTATAAATAGACGCGCACTCGCACAAAAGAACCCCGGCCGTATTAAACGGTTGGCAGGGAATATTTCGATCACAGCGCATTGAGCATCTTCACGACGGCCCTTTGGATGATGTCCGCCGTAAGCTGAGGCCCGCCGATCCCTGAGCCTTCATAGACGTCGAAGGCGGAAGTCGCGCCTTCCGCATGCTCGTCTCTGAACAGGGGACGAATGCCATTTGCGAACCGCTTCAGCCAGGACGCCGGCAGGTCCTGCAACTTGGCGTATTCCTGGCCCAGCGCCGCGAGATTGTCCCTGAACACGACCGACACCTCGTACATGTAGTAGCAGTCTTTTGCCTGGGACGCGGGCTTTCGCTGCGGGTCGCGAATCAAGACCTTCTGCATGACGTAGGCTGCGGGATTGGGGACTCGAACCAAGACGGCCTTGATCCCCCACGCTAGCATCGTCTTGTTCGGCGGGGTTTGGTCAATGGTCATGGCCTGCATAAATCCACATCGGCTCGGTCTTGCCCGCCCGCTCGAATCCGCACTTGCGGTAAAATTCCAGTGCTCGTCCATCAGCAACAAGCATGTGCTGGTGAAAGCCATGGTAACGCGCCATAAGCCGCCTCATGAGTTCGGTACCGACACCACGCCCCTGATACTCCGGCAGCACGAGCAGGTGCGGGTAGTAAACGACCAAGTAACCGTCAGAGATAGCGTTCCCAGCCCAACAAGCCTCTCGCCCTCCCACCTCTTGAGCTGTCGCTCTCGCCTGATCGCCTCCAGTTCGGTCGCGAAGTCCTCGCGGTAAAGAATAGTCGTAGGCGAGTTGACGGCGGTGTGCCTCGCGCCGGAGCCGGCGTGATGACGCTGGAGTCGAGCCGCCAGGTCGCCCGTATGGCCGACATAGAAGGTCCCGTTACAGCAGGCAAGGATGTAAACAGTCCATCTCACGAGTCAGGCACCGGACGAGCCCTTCGACGCGCCCGTCATTGGCGTACCCGTGGCCTGCCATGAGCAAGCCCGCGACAGCGGGCGCGTCGAATGGCGGAGAGGGTGGGATTTAAGGTTGGCGGGGATTTACTCGGTCGCATCATATTCAATATGAATGAGTTATGACTTAACAGGAAATAATTAAAACGAATTATGGTGAAGGAAAGGTGAGACCTCCCGACTTCTCCACTGGTGACGCACGGACTCGCCTTTTACCCGCAGGTAAAACCAAGCCCCGAGACAGCCTGAACTTTTCGGGCGCCCGGAACCTCTTGCCGGCAAGCTCGCACTCGGCCACGATGCCCCATGATCCGCATCTCGCCGACCTACCCGATAATCTCCACGAACCGTCGGGGCTTCACAATGGGGATGCCGCCGAAGGATTCCAAGCTCAGCAGATCGCCATCGCCCGACACGACGAAGTCGGCACCGCCGTCGATAGCACATTCCAGGTACTTGTTGTCGTCGGGATCTCGGCAGGCATCGAGGCGACTGCGCACATCGATGAGGACAGCGTGGTGAAAAACGAAACTGACCCACGAGTCGGCCAGATGCTCCTTGTCCTCCTCCCGGCCCAAATCCCGCAGGAGATCGGCGTACTCTCGCAAGATGGGTTCGGAGGCGAGAACCAAGATCCGATCGTGTGCCCACAGGTCGAGCACGCGGAAGGGGTAGCCCGCCCAGAAAATGCCTGAGGCCAGGACGTTAGCGTCGAGCACGATTCGCATCGCGGACTCTCCGAATTGCCGCGGGCACGTCGGCCTTCTTGAGCCCCGTCCTGCCGGCGTAGGCGTGGGCATCGGCGATCAACCGCCGGAAGGCCGACAGCTTTGGCGCTTCGAGCGGCTTCATCAACACACTCTCGCCATCCGTGATCACGGCCAGCTTGTCCCCGACCTTGATTCCGAGTCTGGTCCGCATCACCCCTGGGATCACCACTTGACCCTTGGAGGACACACTCGTGATTTCCAGCGTAGTCATGCTCGTCTCCAGTAAGAAAGTTGTACCTACAGCATAGCATAACGGTGGTGCGGCGCAAGGAGTTTGCGTTCCGACCCTCATTGGTCAGTCCAGCCAACCACCGACAACCTCATCTTTGATCTGTAGGTAAAACTTTGCCCCGACGCCAACCCGGCCGGCACCGACTTCCAAGGCTCGGCCGGAAAGCCTGTCACGCCTTCCCCAAAAGCAAACGGGCGGCCCGGCTGCCTTCCGGCCTGCCTGCCGCCCGCGGTCTGGTCATCGGCTATCTCTTCGTCAACTTGATGCGGCAACGAGCCACGCCTTGGTCCTCAAAGGTACAGGTACAACTGACGACCGCCTGCCTCTGCAACCGGATCCCGCGACACCCAGCGTCCCAGCCCTGGCGAGTAACATCGGAGGCCACGTTCTTGCACTTGCGGCAAGGGGGTATGCGTTTTCGGGTCGACATATGGCTGTGTCGGCGGTCGGTCAGGTGAGGTTGACAGGAAATAACCCATGGTCGTTTATGCTCGTCGTCGCAATTGCTGTTCTCTATTCAAAGGTCCGACCCCGTGCGCCCGATGACGCTAATAGATTGGACAGCATGACGCCGGTTCGGCCCGCAACAACAGAGTTGCCGGAAACAGTCATTGCCGTGCCGTCAATGCGTTGACCCACAACGAACCCTGACCAAGCGCGTCAGTAAGTGTCTCGTAAAGCCTAATGCTGGCAAAATCGTCTCTTTGAGCATCTTTAGCGTTGATCGCGTCAGTACTTTGGAATGGTGCGTATGCGGCGATGGGCAAGCGACTATGGAATTCAACTCGAAAGGCGACTCGACGATTATCCATCAACACCCACAAGAGCTTGACCTCACGTGCGGGCGTCCACTTCTCGGCCAGCAGACGACTGCCCACCCTTCCCAAGCAGTCATCAGTTGTTTGCGCCCCACGCATCTCTCTGTACAAGACACCCAACTCGCCTCGATTCGTCACGATTATCGTCTTGGCGATAGTTTGCATACCAGAAGTTGTCATCTCATGCAACGGAGATAGTTCCAGGACGCTCACGTTCGTTACTGAGACCGCCAGCCACGATTCCCATGCTCGACTCGACACCACACCGACTCCACTCGGGACAGAGCCAATGTGTCCGGTCACGGTCCTACGAACTGCGAAAGCCGCGCAGAATACGGCTACGACGACGACCATGCGCATAGACCATCGCGTGACTAACTCTGTGAACATCGGTCACTGCCAGGACCAGCACCGAACTCAGAAACAGCCACGGACGGTCGCCGGAAAGAAGGAAGATCAGAAAGATAGACAGCGGGTAATACTCGCTGCCCCGCGTCTTCCTCGCGACCCCGTGCAGGCTCTGGAGCCAACCCGTAGAGGCTCCGAGCGCGAACAGGGATGAAAGCGAGACTGCCATGATCAGGACAATCCACGGTGAACGGAAAACCCAGGGGAACGAAAGGCAGATCAGGCCGCCGCCGAGATGAACCAGCTTGCGGCTCCATTCAGGCTTCGCCCCGCCAAGCCGGCTCCATGCCTCAGCCGTAGCCAAAAGAACAAGGAAAGCCGATCCCACGATCCCCGCCGCCAACCATTCATGACCGTTGCGGTTCATGGCTGCTTTACGCCGCCTTTGGCGCCATCAGCACCTTTCACTTCATCCACCACAAATGTGCTGTAGAAGAAAGCCCGGTCCCTGAGGAAGAGATTCGCTGCAAGACCCGTAAGCGGCTGGACCTGCGGCAGGTACCGCTCTGGGCATTTGCGCGGCACAAGCATGTTCCAATAAGCCAAACGGGCACCTGGTCGAGCCATGGCCAACAGCTTGCCGTACACGTCCGCCGAGGTGGGCTCGTCGAGATACTCGAAGATGTCGGACAGATTGAACCCGTCAAATCCCTCCCGGCGATGAGCCTGACCCACCTCTTGGACAAGGCCCTCGTGCAGCGTGATACGCTCCAGTCCCGAACGCAACGCCGGGTACAGGTCCGGCTCCAGGTACGGAGGCAACGCAGTCGTGAAATTTCCCGTGAGGATGTAGTCGAGATAGGGGTTTGCATGCGTGGGCAGAATCGTGAGTGCATGACAGACGCGTTTGAGTATCCGGTCCGACACCGAGCCCTCGACGTAACGGAAGAACTCGGGGTCCCGCCCGAGCCGTCCCATCACAAACCGGCTGAAGAAGATCCGGAATAGGAGGCGCCACCGCCAGTTATTCCAGGTTTCATCGTAGAACCGCAGCCGAGACGTCTCGTCCTTTGGCGCCAACAGATGCGCCACCGTGCTGCTGCCATGTACAAGCGGCAGGATGCGACGGCGGAATACCTTGAAATATTTCTCGAAACGACCCTCATGGATAATCCCACGTTCAATCGCGTCCCGGCGGGCATCCCAGTAGTCGCGAGCGGATGGCGACAAGTCTTGCCGAAGCCCGGCAAACCGTTCTGTCCGCAGTGGCGAGGGACGCAGGCCCAGGAAAGCCAGCGTGTCCGAATGATCGAGCCGCCGGATGGCCGCCATCTTGAGTTCACAGCAGGCCAACTGAGCCCGGCTCAGGTCCGCAGCCACGACCTCGGCTCCGGCGGCAGCCATAGCCAGAGCGTTGTCGCCACCTGAGGCAATAGAAAGGATGCGTTTGCCGGGCGCAGGCTTGAGCGCCTCGCCGAGAATGCCGGCGTCTTCCCAGCAGTTGGCGTAGCGGACATGGTCGAAGCAGACGCGGTCTTCAAGGCGTGCAGCCATAGGTTATGCGTGTTTGCGACCGTACTTGGCATGGGCGGCCGAGAATTCACCGGCACACAATGCGCCGATGATGGAGATCTCCCCGGCCAGAGCCGTGGCCGCACAAATCTCCGCCAGCTTGCGCGACCCCCCGTTGCCGTAGCAGCCCATCATCTCCAAGCATTCGCGAGCCGTGGGTAGATGCGTTCCCCCGCCAACGGATCCCACGATCACGTTCGGCAGCGTGACGGAGACATAAAGGTCGCCGCCCCGAGTCACGTCCATGCGTGTTAATCCGACGGACGCCTCGGACACGCAGGCGGCGTCCTGGCCGCAGGCAATAAAGACGGCGGCAAGCGCGTTCGCAAAATGACCCTGCACGCCGATCGATCCGCTCTGGGCGCCGCCTAATACCGAAATCTGCCAGTAGCGGACCATATCTTCCGGTTCCGCATGGACTATCTTCTTGAGCAGTTTTCCGGGAATGACGACCTCGGCGATGACCTTCTTGCCCCGTGCGTGCAGAAAGGACAGCATCGTTGCTTTCTTATCTCCAGAAAAATTGGACTCCACGTACCAGTGCAGTGGCTGAATGGGTGCCCGCTCCAGAAGGTGCCGGCACACGGCGTCAGTGACCAGGGTAACCATGTTCTGCCCAGCCGCATCGCCGGTGTTGTACTCGAAATTCAGGTAGAGATCCTTGCCAATCAGCGAGGTCCTCATGTCGACGAACTTACAATGACTTGATTTTGTACGGATCACGTCCTGCAGGCTTTCCACCTGGGTCAGGACCCACGCCAGGAACGAGGCGGCATCGGACATCGACTCGAACAGAAAGCACGGAGCCCGACTCACTGACTCCGTGAGGCAGAGCACGGATGCGCCGCCTGCCTGGCTCAAGAGGTAAGCGCCGCGGTTGTAGGATGCCACCAGCGCACCTTCGCTCGTGGCCATGGGAACATAGAAGTCACCCCGTGCGTTGGACCCGTTGATGCGCAGCGGGCCGATCACACCCACGGGAATCCTAGCAAAGCCGACCAGGTTCTCGATGTTCCCGGCCAACTCGGAGGGGCTGATCTCCGGCCCCTGGCCGGAAAGCCGTTCGAGTCGGATGCCTTGCTCCCCAAGCATTGCCTGCCGACGCTTGAGACCTTCCAAGGTGTGGTCGTTGCCAATCGGGACTCTGGGTTTGAGGGGGGCGTCCGCAGGAAGCCGCCGTGCAAGGAGCGTTCGTCTCTCGTCTGCCGTTGAGCCATTGAGGAGACGCTCTCGAATCGACAGGGCAGTCTTCTTGTCAACAGCCATGCGACGAATATAGCCATTCGCATCTCAAAGGAAAGCGAATTGCGGTCCGGGACGCATCTGCGCCGATGATCTTCTGCGTTCGGGGGACAACGGTCAGACCATTGGCAAGGCTGACAGACCAGCGCTTGTCGCACAAGAAGCGGCAAACAGACCGGCAAGCGAAGAGACGAAGTCGCGAACGGACGGATAGCTGAGCCCCCGGCATTCCGCCCGAACGGGATGGACTTCAGCAACCGGAAGGCGGTACAGTGCGGCTCGATATGCACTTCTCAGCCGTACTGCTGATTCACGGGGGGATCTTGGATGGAATTGCAGCAGTTCGGACGCTCGTTGTCACCCGCTTCCGATGGGGTAGTGTCGCACTTGGTCCTGCAGGTGCTTGGGTTCTACTCATCGTTGTTCTCAGGTTCATCTGCCTATCGCCGGCGTCTGATCCGGAATCCAATTGGGGTCTCATGAGCCCACTCATGCTCGCAGGCGACGGGACTACCTGCGCCTGAACCGGCACGGGGGGCAAACGCGAGATGCAGAGAATACGGAAAATGGGTATCGCCTACTGGGTTGGCTTCTTCCCCGGCACCCTGGTTATGATGGCTGTCGCGCCCAGTTGTCTCTTCTTTTTGACCTCTGGCCTCGCCCTACTGCCTTCCGTGCTTGCAGTCCCAATTGCAATACTCGTCAGCCTTCCTTTCGTGCTCGTGGTCCCACTTGCAATGCAGGAGTTCGGCCTTCAGGTGTTTGGAGGCAGCAAGATTCAGATTCTCTCCTGTGTTCTCCTGGGTTTCGTCCTTTGCATCGCACCCGGTATCGTGCTTTCCCACGCTCACGGATTAGTTGATATTGCTGCGGACTTTTCCCCCCTTGTCCTTTGGTATGTCACTCTCGCTGGCCCTGGTCTGATCATCGGCAGATGGGGATGGAAGGGCATGCTTCCCGGAGCACTTCTATCCTGGGGTTTCCCGATAGTCATGCAATATTTTCCTGCTTGTCAGGACAGATCCCTAGGCATCCTCGGCTGGATATTTCTCGGTTGGCTTCCGGCACTCGTCTACGCGGCAATCCTTGCCGGAGTGCGGCCTGTCATCTTTCGGGCGGTTGCGGGGGGTATTTCTCGATGGGAGAAACCAGCGCGTGCCGCGCTGGCCCGATGGTACACGCATCGGCGAGAACTGACCTTGAAGATGTCCGGTGCTGTAGAACGGACACCCGAGGAGGCTGCGTTGTATGGTGAGTTGAGCAAGTTAGCAGAGACGTGGTCTGCACTCTTGCCGATGAAAAAGCGGCGGCGTCTAATGCTCGTTATTTCAACCGTAATGGTGGGTGCCGTCGCCGCGGGAATCGCGCTTGCTATTATGCCCGCTGCCACCTTCTTGGCTACGGTCGCGGGATGTGGACTCGGCAATCTGGGTATTCGCCTTGCCTTTCTGTGTTCGGCACCCCAGCGGGCCTATTCACGACAGGTCCGCGACATTGAGTCAAAGCAGGACGTGTGTTCGCAGAAGATTGACCGGTCCCGACAACCAAGCCTCGGACGCTAATGGGGCTCTTCAGCTATCGGCAGGGCTTCAACCCGACCTCACGCGTTGTTTGCAGGCCCGAGGCTGGGCCGCTACTTCTGCCGCCCGACCCCCTGCCGCTCCGCCATGATCGGCCCAGCCTGGCGACTTTCATTCGCAAGTAAAAGGAGCCCTCCGGCCCTGCCCTCGAAACGGTCGAATCGGGGGTTCCAGGTTCGCCGTCAAGGTGAAGGAAAGGTGAGAATCGGCGGGAAGAATTGGGAAAAATGGGACATTTTTGGGACGCTCGGGCGTCCCGGGAGCGGGCGGCTGGTTTACGGAACCCCTTGTTTATTGGGGTTTTACGGGATTTTCGGGTCAAATTGGCGGAGAGGGTGGGATTTGAACCCACGGGACAACTCCGCCCTCGAAATACGAATCTTCCCCAATAAACAGGCCGTCTGAGAATGTTCTTTCCATCGGCACACGTTATCCTTTACGTTATCCATCGAAAGCGAGGGTAACACCATGCCGAGCATTCACAAGCGAGACGGGCGGCCATACTGGTACGCGGCATTCTACACGGCGGACGGAACACGGGCGTTGAAGTCCACCGGCACGAATGACCGCCGGGCGGCAATGCGCCTGTGCCTGGAATGGGCGGACACCGCGAAGGTGGGCCGCGAAGGGCACCTAACCGAACAGCGGGCGCGCAAGGTCATTGCCGACATCTTCGCGCGGGCGAACCGGGAGACCATGCCGGCCGGAACCGTTCGGGAATACCTCGACGGCTGGCTGGCCAAGAAGGACTTGGAAATCGCGGAAAGCTCCATAGTGCAATACCGTATTGCCGTCAACGGGCTATTCGACTACCTGAAAACCAAAGCCGACAGGCCCATTGAAAGTGTCACGGTGCGCGACGTTTCCGCTTTCCGGGACACGCTGGCCCGGCGCTGTTCGGCCGCCACAACCAACAAGTGCATGAAGATACTCGGGGCCGCATGGCGACAGGCCCGCAAGGATGGGTTGCTCGACGATGTTGTCTTCTCACGGATCGACCGCGTGAAGGGCGTGGAATCGAAGCGCCGGCCGTTCACCATGGATGAGATGGGGCGCGTCCTGGCCGTGTGCGACACTGAATGGCGCGGGCTTGTGCTGTTCGGTTACTACCTGGGGGCGCGCCTGTCCGACCTTGCCCGCCTGACTTGGGCGAACGTGGACCTCGCCACGAAGGAAGTGCATTTCACGATGCAGAAGACGGGGGCACCCATGAACCTACCGCTTGCCCAGCCTGCTGTCGATTACCTGATGGCCCTGCCGTCGAGTGACGATCCCGCCTTTCCCCTATTCCCGAACGCCTATGCGACCAACCGCACTGGCACGTTGTCGAATCGGTTTCACGACATCATGCACGCGGCCGGTATCGTCGAGCGGCGCGAACATCAGAAGGCCAAGGAAGGCCGGCTGGCCAAGCGCGCCATGTCGGCGGTATCGTTCCACAGTCTCCGCCACACGGCCGCCAGCGAGTTACGGAATCACGGCGTCACTGACGTTGTGGCCATGGCGATTCTGGGGCACGAATCTTCCGCCATTGCCAAGCGCTACACGAAGATTGACCGCCCCACGTTGCGCCGGGCCGTGGACGCCCTGCCGGACGTGACGGCCGCAAAGGAACGACCATGAGCACGAACACGGAACCGAAGTTGCCGGCGAGTCTCCCGCTGTACGTCCCCGGCAACGCCATTCTGCGGCACATTCGCCGGGGGCTTGCCAGCCTCAAATGGGATCAAACGACGCACGGATTGACCGAAGAGCGCCGTCTTGAACTGCGGTTTGGGCTGATCGTCTGTCTCATGCACGCCCGATACTGCATCAAGGGCATCGGACTACCCCGGCAAGGCTTCCCGCGACTTTCGCCGGGAGAGTGTGCGGAACTGGATCGGTTGAACCGGGCAATCACGTTCGGGCCGCATGGTGACACCCGGCTCAGTTACCATCCGAGAGAAGGCAACGACACGGAGAGCATTTATTGGAGTCTGCTTCAAGAATCCACACGGGCAGAACGGGGCCGTGCCCGTGAATCTGAAAGAAGACGGAATGGCGCGGCGGCCATAGCACGGAACGCACGAGAAAAAGCCGCCCTGTTCTGGCGGGAGTTTCCAGTCGTTCAAAACGAAAAGCCTTTGCCCGTGTACTCCGTCAAAACACAAGTCGAAGAGACCGCGAGACGCCTGCGAAAACGAGGAATCACCCGGCTAAGCGACGGCACTGCCTGGGGGTACTACTGCGCCGGCAAGAAGAACTCCAAAGGCTAAGCCTCTGGAGTCCCATGCTATCGACGGGGTTGTGTCTCCCCGTGTATCCCCTTGTCCATGAAGGCACACACACTGACTGCGGCTGACATAGGCGGATCGGCCAGACGTAAACCCGCCACCCCAAACTATCCGCCCCGATGGATTCGCCTGCCGGTGCGCGGCCACTGCCCGGATACGGGGCTATCCCGCCCCGCGTTCTATCAGTTGATCGCGGCCGGTCGGATCAAGAGCGCGTGCATCAGGAAGCCCGGTGCCATTCGTGGGCAACGCTTGGTTTACCTGCCAAGCGTCATGGCGCTATTGGACGCCGCCGCCGAAGCGGCCTCGGCCAAAGCTCAGTCCTGAGGAACTTCTGCCGCTTTGCGCACACCAGCGCAAAGCGGCCCGATTTCGGAGATCGCAGCTTGGTCGGCAAGAACGGCGTTCCGGCTAGTGTCTGCGGGCGGTTTTGCCTATTGATGATGGCTCTTAGCCGCAGCTGAGCGCCGAGCAGCCTCAATGCAGGCTGTGCGAAGCGAGCCGCGCAGCCATCGGCAAAAAGATCAAGCCAGGCTGTAAAACTTATTTCGTGGCAGCTCCTAGGGGGAGAGGCTTGCTTTTCTGGCGTCATTTTCTTTGAGCAGGACAAGCGCTTTTTTGGCTAGGTCGCCCCCTTCTCCTCCAAGGGAGATCGCGGCCTGGTAGGCCGCTTCTGCCTCGCTGTCATACCCGCCAG
>Ga0118677_10013809_pt1 | contig 11545 bp, 10 predicted proteins | sample AliMusrvi5mmetaG_FD_86154 | JGI IMG/M metagenome (GOLD analysis project Ga0118677, IMG submission 86154) | reverse complement strand
GTCCTATACCACTTAACCCAAGAAACCTTGCAGCATTTTTTATTACCGCTCGGAGGTATGGCTAAAACGCAAATCCGCCAACTTGCCCATGACTGGAAGTTGCCAATCGCCGACAAACCTGACAGTCAGGATATTTGTTTTATACCCGATAACAACTATCGTCGCTTTCTTCAGGACAAGAGGCCCTCATGTCTAAATCCGGGAAATTTCGTTAGCGTGACCGGGGAAATATTGGGTAGACACCAGGGAACCCCCTGCTACACCATCGGTCAACGCAAAAACTTAGGTATTGCTTTGGGACGTCCTATGTTCGTAGTTGGTTTTGATATGGAGAAAAACCTGGTAATACTTGGTGATTCTCATAATCTTTTCGCTACTAACCTTATTGCAGAAGATGTATCTTGGATCAATCCAGTTAAAATGTCTGATAAATTCCGCGCATCGGCTAAAATTCGTTATTCTGCCACTGAAAGCCCCGCTGAAATCGAGTAACTCTCCCGCAGTAAATTGCTAGTAAGATTTGATGAGCCGCAGCGCGCCATCACACCGGGACAATCGATTGTCTTCTACGATGGCCTAAAGGTTTTGGGCGGTGCGGTTATTGAAACAGTATTCCCCGCATCGAGATAGAAGCATTCTGGATACCCTCGTGTGTAAATTTGAGGGTATCTTTTTTATTTCGGATACCTACTGTATATAACAGCGGCAGATAATGCTCATTCGTCGGAACTGCCAATCGGGCAGCTCTACTTATCCCTTCGTAATCAATCAGAGCTCGGTCATCACCAGTTTCCAGTTTATTTTTGACCCACTGATCAAATTCTATCGCCCACTCGTAAGGAGTCGCGTCTATATTCTCAAAATCGATTACCTGTAAATTGTGAACGATATTGCCGCTACCGACGATTAGCAGTCCTTCTTCCCGAAGCACTGACAGGTGCTGGGCGAAATCATAATGCCAGGCTGCTGGTTTTCGGTAGTCTAGACTCATTTCCAGCACTGGAATATCAGCATTTGGATACATGTGGATCAGCACTGCCCATGCTGCGTGATCGATACCTCGCGATGGGTCAACTGCCACAGAGTCACTGCCAGCATGGTCGCAAATTTTTTCTGCCCACTCCAAAGAACCAGGACAAGAATACCGGGCGCTGTAAAATTCCCTGGGAAATCCGTAAAAATCATAAATTGTCTCTGGGCGCGCAGCACCGGTGACAAAGGTTCCCTGGGTTAGCCAGTGAGCTGAAACAACCAGAATAACCTCTGGATGAGGCAAAGTCTTGCCCAGACTTTTTAGACTATTTGTATAAGAATTTTTCAAACCTATATTTCTCGGGCTACCGTGACCCACAAACAGTGCCGGCATTCTTTCCATCGCGATTTTCCCTTTCTATAGACCCTAATCTCCAATTTGTGGTATACTAAGTTAAGAAGACTGAAACACAATAAGAGGGAGGGTCTATCATGGCCGTCACCATTCCCCCAAAAGCCGCCGATATTACCATAAACATCTCAAAAGAAACTGTTACTTCGGGTAAGCAAAAAGCCGCCGTGGCCCAACAAGCGTCACAGACTATTGAGCAGTCGACAAAAAAACAACATGCAACTCAATCTTATGAAGTAAATATAACACAGCGTCACAACAATGAAGTTATTGCCAATCAGAAAAAATCTGAGGTAATCACTACTTCTGATCAGGCGCAAAGCAGGCTCGATTCAATCAAAACATCGCTGAAGAAATCGCCGGAAGCAGTTCAAGTTGCGCAAAAACCTGTCCAAAAAACAGTAATTGATTTGTTGGCATAAGATAATCTTTTGTTAATAAAGAGCCGCTAAAAGCGGCTCTTTATTTATTGAATCCTATTTTACTACATCACCGATGCAACTTTGCAAGAATTTTTCCATGGCCTCATAGAACTCGAAGCGGTTTTCTTCATTCCTGAATCCATGCCCCTCATTTTCTTTGACCAGATACTCCACTTTGACGCCTCGCGCCGCTAGCGCTGCAACAATTTGGTCTGATTCATTTTTGTTGACACGCGGATCTTTGGCTCCTTGGGCTACAAAAAGTGGTGCCTTAATATTGTCGACATGGAATATCGGTGATATTGCCTTCAATAATGCTTCTTCTTTCACTGGATCTCCGACTTGTTCATAAAATTCCTGCAACATTGGCTTCCAATAAGGCGGAATAGTTTTCAACAAAGTAAATATATTGGAAACGCCAACATAATCAACACCACAGGCGTATAAATCCGGAGTAAAAGCGAGACCGGCTAGAGTCGCATATCCTCCATAACTAGCACCGTAAATTGCTACTTTCTTGGGGTCTGCGATTCCCTCGCTAATCAGCCACTTAACTCCATCTGTAATATCGTCCTGCATTTTACGACCCCATTGTTTGAAGCCAGCCTCCCAAAAAGACCGGCCATACCCAGTAGAACCGCGATAGTTCATCTGCAGCACGGCAAAACCACGACTAGCCAGAAACTGCACTTCCGAATTATAGCCCCAACCGTCCCGTACCCATGGCCCACCATGAGGATTCACTACAACCGGTAGATTTTTGGCTTCTTTTCCCTTCGGCATTGTCAAGTAGCCGTGAATAGTCAACCCATCACGGGATTTGTAAGAAACAGGTTTCATGGGCGCCATTTCCGATTCTTTTAACCAGGGAGAAATTTCACGCCACTTGGTTAATTCACCGGTACCCGCATCGAACAGATAATAGGATCCGCGCGTCCGATCGCTGAATGTCCTGACAATATATTTTGATTCTGCTTTGTTTGAAGATGCTAAAGCCACTTCATAACCTGGCAGTTCTGTCTCGAGATACAAGTACATAGCCCTGATTTTGTCATCAAAGAAATGACGATCACTTTTTTCTGTAGTAAACCGAGCTGTGGTAATGACTTTGCGAGCCCGAGACCACCCAACACCCGACACGTCCACCGCCGGATGTTCAAAAAGCATCTCTTTTTCTTTGCCCGTTGCCGGATCTAGAATTATCAGTGCTTTACGATCGCGGCCTAAATTTGACAAGGCATACACGAACTGATTATCAGCAGTAAAGAATAACGGTGATACGTCATCTTTAAAACTTGTCGACAATACCTGACGAAACGGCGAAGACTCATTTTCACGATATAATAATAGATTATTATTAGTTTCTGGATCTTTTGCCACTGCGATACGAAGTCGACCGTCATGATCTGCCAAGTAATCTAGATAGGTTCCCGGATTTTCGACAACCAGCGACATATCACCAGTTTTTAGATTAAGACGATAAACGTCAAAGGCGTCGGCTCGTCTCTTATTTAAGCTGATAAGAACTTCGTCTTCCCTATCTTGCAAAGAGTCAACTATGCCCGCCTTCACGCCAGGAAAAGGAGTCATTTCAGTTGTTTGCCTGGTATCCAAATCGACAGCAAACACATGATAATTTTCATCACCGCCGTCATCTTTCAGATAAAGAATTGTATGGCCATTTTTCCAGAAAAAACCTCCAATATCTCGGTCTGTAACATTCGTAATCTGTTCGGCAGACACAGCCTCATTCGGCTGGACAAAGATATTAAGGCGTTGATTCGCCGGAGCAAGAAAGGCTACACGACCACCATCCGGAGATAAAGATAAGCTCGCCAATTCAGGGTTGCGGAAAAAATCCCTCAAGGGAGTCTGAGAAGCCGCCTCCCCCATTTCTGCGCCACCGCAAAAGAAACATATCGCCAAACCAAGTACCCACCTTTTCCATTTTATATTTTCATGCATAATCACAGCCTCCTCACCTTTGCTCATAGATTTATCGGTTTGACTCCAATAATGCAAATATGAGATAATTTGCGCTGTAAACTCTTATTTATTTCTCTTAGTTGATTGTTTATTATTTGCAGTATAATTAATTTATTAATATATCACTTATTATATATTAACTTTCAAGGAGTTCTATTATGAAGTTGCTTTCATTTGGTTGGAACGTATGGTGGCGCCTGTTGCGGCCGCAAACTTTAACGGCTTCTTTTGTGCCCGTATTCATCGGAACAGCGCTAGCGCTCCCCTATCACTATTTTCGTCCGGAATTGTTCATTTGCATGTTACTTGCCAGCATTCTTATACAATCAGCCACAAATATGTTCAACGAATACTACGACTATGAGCGAGGACTTGATGATCGAGAATCTCAAGGGATTGGCGGCACAATTGTCAGGGACGGAGTCTCACCACAGGCAGTTTACCGGCTTGCCATTGCTTGCCTTTGTATTGCTTTATTTTTGGGAGTCTACATCAGCAGTCAAAGCAGTTGGTGGATTCTATTGACTGGTTTTTGCTGCATGATTGTAGCCTATCTCTATTCCGGCGGCCCCTACCCAATTTCATCCACGCCTTTCGGAGAACTGATGTCTGGCGCCTGCATGGGCACAGGTATTATCCTCATAGCATTTTTCATTCAGACTGGCATCATTGGCTCATTGAGTCTTATGGTATCAGTACCTACTTCAATTTTGATCGGTGCCATCCTTATGGCAAATAATATTCGAGATATTGAAGGCGATAAGAAACATGGTAGAAAAACGCTCGCAATCCTTATGGGAAGAAGTCTCGCTGTCACTTGTCTAGCCGGCATGTTCGGCCTTGCCTATCTATGGGTTATTCTGCTCGTTGCCAGCGGACTGGTTCCTGTTTGGGCATTATTAAGTCTAATAAGCTTGCCAAAAGCAGTTAGAGCAACCTCCAGATTCCGAGAACAATCTGCGTCTCGAGAACCAGCGGTAAAAGGCATGATAGCTACGGCACAGACCAACACAATTTTCGGATTAGCATTGTCTGCCGGTCTATTTCTCCACTATCTGTTATCCTGAAAGCGGCAGATACCTTCGCCAGCCAGCCATTCCAGCTCCAATCAGACCAACAACACCAATAAACCAGAACCCCCACTCCAGCCCAAAAAATCCAGCCAAAATACCCGTAATGATTGGCCCACCACACATGCCGATTCCATACCCTGCCTGATATACCCCCATGGCGGTGGAGCGTTTTTCACCCGAGAAATTTTTGATGCTGAGCCCCATGAGCAGCGGCTGCAGCAGTCCCCGGCAAAAGCCGCCAATAGCCTGACTCCAATAAAACCATACTAAATCACCGATAAACGGAATGACCAGGCATGAAAGTCCCATTCCTATTAAACCCCAAATCAAGGTACCACGCTCACCGAACCGGCGAACGAAAAATGTGCCGCTGAGCGCCGAAGAAAAAATGGACGGAACAATTGCAACTGTAGCAAGCAATCCCAATTCTATGGCGCTAGCACCAAGCGCTTTGGCCGCTACAGGCGAAAACCCGAAAATGGTAGCATAGGTTATTACCTGGACAATGATAGCCAGACCGGATAAGCGCAGCAAATCCGGATCGCGGAATGCCTCCATCAGTACCGCTGTATTTACAGGTCGCGGCTGAGTTCGTTCTTCATGAGCAGTCAAGCTAAGTAGGAGACCGACGCATCCTCCCAACGCTCCTAGCAAAAATGGCGAAGCAAGCCCATAATACTCTGCAATCATGCCTCCTGCCAGCATGCCGGCAACCTGCCCGACCAAACTCACAGAATTGATGAAACCAATGGCTTTTGGAGCATCCTTGGCGGGATAATAGCTGGCAAACAACACCGTATAATCGACCCATGCCGAAGCAGCTAAGCCTGAAAGCGCCCGACAGATAAGCAGCACAACCGCAACAGGCACAACCCACATTCCCAGACCGCTTAGTACAGCCAAGTCAACCCCGCCCACAACGGAAATTTTTCTATTTCCCCACGCGTCAGAATAAACACCGATTGGGATACGGGCCAGAAGCTGAATAAAGCCATATGATCCAACAATTAAACCTACCATGAAATACGACGCGCCCAAACTTTGTGCATACGGAGCTAAGGTTGGTACATAAGTGTACATGGAGAACCAATACAGTCCGGTTACAATGGCCAATACTATTTTTGCCTGATTATCCGTTTGAGATTGCTCCCTTCCGCAACGTAAAAATACTTATTTCCGGTGGACAGCCAAAGCGGAATGGGATCCAGTGCCCTGCCCCACTGCTGACGTAACCGTAACCCTGATTTTCTTGATACAATCCACGCATGTATCTATATGGCAGAGGCGATACAGGAACTCCGCCTATCACGACTTGTCCGCCATGAGTATGCCCTGCGAGAGTCAATGGAATTTTATTTGCAAACCCATCAAACAGAAAATCCGGGTGATGAGCTATCATTACTGTAAAGGCATTACTTGGCGCTGCAGCTTCCATCGCCTCAAAAAAACTTTGTCTCTTAGCCGCGTTATATCTGACACTGCCATCAAAGGGATAATCCGCGCCCATAAGATACAGGGGTCTTGGTCCAGGAACGATTATCTTCCCGGAGTTTTCTAGAATAATAAGGCGGCTCTTTTGAAGTTCGGCGCGAATCTCGTTGATACCTCTGTAATACTCATGATTGCCCCAACAAAAATAAATGCCGTCCGGTGTCCGAGATTGCAGTTCATTCATTTTCACCAATGCAGCTGGCAATAAACTTATTGAATCAACAAAATCGCCTGTTATAACTATGAAATCCGGTTTTTCAAAATCAAGAAGCTTAACAATTTGCTCAAGCTTCTCCAACCCGAAATAGGTGCCAAGGTGCGAGTCACTAACCTGAGCGATCTTATACCCTTCCAGGTTTATTGGTAAGTCGGGATAATAGAGCGGGTAACGCATCATTGCTATCGATGATTCCGCTTCATAAACGCCCTTTGTACTAAGACCAAACGCGAGCAACGGCGTTACCGCCACGGCGCTATGTAAAAATTCGCGGCGCGTCCACTGTCGCCCGCCCCCATCTGTTAATTGATCTCGTTTGGCTTGTTTAACAGAGCTCAAACGGTGCAGACCATAAATGAGCGGCAATATGATCGCAAGAAGAAGCTGACCAACAAGCCAAACCAAAGCAAAATAGGCACTATAACGAAAAACATCTTGAGCAGGAGGCGCAAACCCAGGACGCCAAGAAATTGCGTAAAATACCACCAAAAGTCCTGTCATCATCACGTAAAGCCAACCATATTTTTTCCCACACCCAGGGAAAAACCAACGTGAAAGCAACCAATAATTTATGCAACTGATCAAAAAAGTTAGTCCCAATACGATTGACACCATAGAAATAAAACGCATACACACCTCAACAACGATTGAAAATAAGGAGAATACCACGAATGCAGCTAAATAAAACTTTTCTGCGAGCTTCTTGGATTGGCGCTGTTGTAATTGCACTCGCCATATATCCTGTAATTGCTTGGTCAGCAGTTCCGTCCGCTTCGCCGGATCATATCACATTAACGTGGTCTGGCGATCCTCATACTACTCAGACAATCACTTGGCGAACCGACGTGGCAACAAACGACGGATGGGTAGAGTTTTTTGAGGCCTCTTTCAACAGGCCTTTTGACGCGCTTTCCCGAAAAGCACCGGCAACACTGCTATTCTTTACCACAAACAGCATTGACATGAACCTTCATTCTGCTATCCTGAGTGGACTTAAACCCGGAACCAGCTACATATATCGTGTTGGTGACGGAAAAAGTTGGAGTGAGCGTTATTCTTTCCGCACCGAGCCTACCAAACCCCTCCCCTTCAAGATTCTAGTTTTTGGAGACTCGCAAAGTACCGTCACTCCAAATCTTGGCTATGGAGTCTGGCGGAAAACGTTGGTTGCAGCCTACGGAGAAAATCCTGACGCGGCTTTTTTTGTCAATGTAGGTGACTTAGTTGATGTGGGCCAGGATTATGCCCACTGGGAGCAATGGTTCGAGGCAGCAGATGGCATCATCAGTAGCTTGAACGCGATGCCAGTCATCGGAAATCATGAAACGTACTCTCCCAGCGGTAAGTTTTCAATGCCTCTCTATTTTACCAGTCAATTCAATTTACCGCAAAATGGGCCAGAACGACTTCGGGGTCAAGTATATTCGTTCGATTACGGAAATGCCCATATTGTTGTTTTAGACAGCCAAGCCGGTGAAGAAGGGCGATTTGTTCCCGGGATGCTGGAAGAACAAGTTCAGTGGCTTGATGAAGACTTGCGCTCAACTTCAAAACGATGGAAACTAGTGTTTTTTCACCGTCCACCTTTCAGCAATAGACCCGGTGGTGACAATGCCAATATCCGTAACGCGCTTACTCCTATTCTCGACAAACATCATGTTGATTTTGTTTTCAATGGTCATGACCACGGTTACGCCCGCACCTACCCATTGTTCAACGACAATCGAGTTGAAGATTCTGATCGCGGCACTGTATATGTAACAGTCGGCCGTAGCGGCACAAAAACCTATTCTGGACTGATATCGCGATCAACAGATGCACTATTCCACGATACTCGCGAAGAGACCAACTACGTTGTCATTGAAGTCTCCAGTGAGACTCTAACATTGAAAGCTTATTCTCTCAGTGGCGCACTAATCGATTCTTACGCTGCCAAAAAATTCACTTCTATTAATTGATAAGTTTACTTTTATTCGCCGCGCTCCTCATCATTTCCTTGATAGCTAAATAGGACATTAAAAACGCCCGCTTTTTTCTGCCAGCGGGCGTTTCTGCATCTTACTTACGTGATCATTTTTCTGCAGCGTTATCGGTTGTCCATCGGCTCCAGACGGAATTGATCCCATCGGCAGTTACTTGCGCCTTGAATGAATGGTCAGGATTCTTTACGCCACCTACACTGACATTAACCGATACCAATTTAGTATTATCCGTAGCATGGAATACATAAACGTCAATTTTTGCAGTCCAAAGCCAACCGCTAATTTGTCGGACATTGGATCGAGTCGCTAATTCAGAAAATGACATGCGTTCTAATCTGTCAATCTGGTATGTAACTTCTTGATCAACCTGTCGATAAAAGAGCTGCTTCGAAACAAATATAGCAATGGTTAACGATAAAACGATAACCAGCGCAGTCGCCAAAAGAATCTTTCCCACTTTGACCAGAATTTCGCGTTCGATGTCCATTAGTAAACATATCTTTTCATACAGTTTTGACTAAGCCATGCCGGTAATATGGATAGACCTGTCTTTTTCCAAATCTATCACTCGATTATCATCACATCGCACAACCGGTCGTGATCGGGTTTGATGGTTCCAGACAATCTCGGCTAGATGCCCATTGGACAAAGTTACGATGCGACCCGCAAGGAACCGTTCCAAGTAAGAAATAAATGGAACCACCACTGAAGCGTCAAGAGAATTATACATCGCTGCTTTTAATTGCTGTATTGCTCTTAGAATATCTCCATTACAGCGATTTTTGCCGTGGAAAGTATTGCAAAAAAAGTCAGCGACCGCAATGATCTTGGAATTAAGTGCAATTTTATCGCCTTTGATTCCAAGCGGAAAACCTGTACCATCCTCAGCTTCATGGTGCTGGGCAATTGCCACAGTTACCCCGCCGGGCATTACTTCAGTACTCAAAATAAGCATAATCCCATTCTTAACATGTTCACGGTAAACCGATTCATCAGTCACGTCAAGATCGCGCTCATAAGGGCTAAAATTTTCTGGCAAATCCAACTTTCCGATATCGTGGAGCAACGCTGCCATTGTCAATATAAGCATCTCTTTTACAGGTCTTTCACACAGAGAAGCAATCTTCAAAGCAAGAAGCGTGACCATAATCGAGTGATTGATTATAGCCGGCCAAACGGAATCGGGACGAGTAGCACAAATGATAGCTGCAGACGGATCATTTAAGGCGGCCTGCAAAAGGCTTCCCGACAGCTCTTTGAAAGAATCCATAGGAACATGCCGGTGTTCCCGAACATAATCGGTAATATCGCAAAACTTATTGCGCTGCGGGTCCATCACGCTCATAGCTGATTCGGCAGAAGCCATTTGTTTGAACTGAACAATAAGCGGCACTGACGCATCGGCGTCAAGTTTTGATGTATCTGAAACAACAGGCTCGAAAATGATTGCGTACGGTATGTCCCAAACTGCAAATGCTTCCAAATGCCTCTCAGACAATTTCTGACCGGCGTGCAATAGAACATTGCCTGTATCAGTAAGTACGGGTTCAGCTAGTTCCATCCCAACTTGCAGATCATATACATAAACTTTTCTGGCTTTCAATGTTACACTCCTCAACTTAGTCGGGTATTTACTGTGAATATATATTCAGCTAAACAGACTTTATTCCTGCTTTTTTCATCGCTGCAGGAATGTGCAAGGAAAACAAGAATAAAGCTGGGGGAAACAGATAAAGAAGGTGAAAGTTTTGCGCGAAAAAGACAACTATTCTATTTCCTGCGATAAGTCAACCCTCGATTTCGATGTCATCCACCGGTTCATTTCTGAAGAATCTTACTGGGGAAAGGGCAGGAGACGGGAAGTAATGGAAATCGCGATTGCAAATTCGACTATTTGCTATGGGGTTTATCTCACGGATGATTGTTCTTCTCGTCAAATCGGCTTTGCCAGAGTTCTGAGCGATTTGGCAACTTTCGGTTACATCTGCGATGTCTTTATCCTCCCAGAACACCGAGGCAAAGGCTTGGGGAAGTGGCTGGTCGAAACTATTGTGGCTAATCCCCAGCTTAAAAATCTTCGCCGTATAACGCTCTTCACACAGACGCCCGACTTCTACAACGATACCGGATTCGTAATACTTGATCAAACAACTAGCCTCTCAAAATTTCTCGTTCGATCATCGTCGGCATAAAACCGATCAACTCGCATGTCCCTCTTGCGCTTCAAGCACTCATCCGTTAAGATTAATTTATAAACAAATATAACCCATTTTCATTTTTATTGGGTTATATTTGTCTGCCATGTATCAGGGGGGGGGATCTATATTATTGGCGAATACTTGTCTGAAACACTTTGGAGTCATGCCACCACCCATGTCGTCGAAAGTGAAGTGATAATCGCGCAAGGCCCCAAACAGCAGTATAACCCGTGGGAGTATTGCAGGGACATCCCTGAAAAAGCTGTCCACGAATTATTTGACAAGAAACGCGCTCAGCCCATCGCACTTCATGCAGCTTTTGCCAGCATAGACCCAGATAATGTTCAACAAATAGTCCTGTGGTGTAATCATTTTGGTTTTCCAGTTAACCGGAGTGATGACCGATATAGTCTTTCCGACTTCAAAACTCGTTTGAATATATTCCGAGTAATATTTTCATCGACGAACATCCTGCGACGAGGCTCGAAAGAACGATTAGCCCAGTTTTTAATTTTTCTGAAAGAGAACTATGGTAAGAAGTATGCTATCGGCGGAACAGTTGAAAGCATCAAGAATAACCCGTATCCTGCTGCAAATGAATATATCGCGTCTTCGCTAAATGACGGATTGAGGCAAGATTTTTGGCCTGTTTTTCAAGTCTCCAATGAAAAGGACATTAAATTTTCCTGGAGAGCCCCGGCATTTATTGCTAGGTAAATGATGCGGTCTTTAACATAGGCAGAAATGGAATGAGCTATCTGCGAGAGGATGCTTTTGCCCACACCCTGAGGA
>Ga0118677_10013805_pt1 | contig 11548 bp, 11 predicted proteins | sample AliMusrvi5mmetaG_FD_86154 | JGI IMG/M metagenome (GOLD analysis project Ga0118677, IMG submission 86154) | reverse complement strand
AGGGCGCCACGCCGCACTGCGATCTCGTTTACATGGTGCGCGGCACGCACCCGCTGCTCCGCCTCCATGATGTCCGGACGCCGCTTGAGTATTTCGGAAGGAAGACCGGAACCGGGTATGGCCGGCACAAAAGACTGCTGGGAAATAGGCGCCGCTCTTTTAATGGGCCCCGGATTGCGGCCGAGAAGCGACGAAAGATTATTTTCCTGGATCGCGATCTGGCGCTCGACCTCCGGAATATTCGCGGCGGTTTGTTCATAATCAGCCTCAGCCCTGGACACCTCCAGTCCGGAAGCCGTACCACCCTGAAAACGTTTCTTAAAAAGCTCCAGATTGTCACTTCGCGTCTTAAGCGTTTTTACGGCAATATCCAATTCGAGATCCAGTTCAAGAAGTGTAAAGTAGGTTTGCGCCGCATCCGCCACCAGGGTCACCATCACGCCCCGGCGCGCGTCTTCGGTGGCCAAAAATTCCGCCTGAGAAGCGTGAATGGACTGACGGATCTTTCCCCAAAGATCGACTTCCCAAGAGGTATTGAACCCCCCTGTGAAGTCCGAGGTAACGCGGTCGAGATTCGGATAAATGACTTTCGAGTTCCTGTCCCTCGAGGCACCGCTTGTCAGATCCGTATGGGGCATGATCTGGGACCGCGTCACGCCCACTTGAGCGCGAGCCTCATCGACGCGTGCCGCCGCGGCCCGAAGATCGTAATTGTTGGCCAGGGTTTCACGGATCATTTCCTGGAGGTTCGGGTCATTGAAAACTTTCCACCAGGGCAGATTGACCATCGATTCGCCCTGCTCCAGAGTTTTGTAGCTACGGTAGCTCTGAGGCAGCTCCATATTCGGCTCCCGGTAGCGGGGTCCGATGGCGCAACCGGAAACAAGTACGGCAAGAGTGAGAAAAGGGATCATGAGTTTCATGGAATATTCTCCTTTTAAGGTCATAAAACTTACTTTGTCACGGCGATCGATTTCCTGAAAAGCGCAAGACTGTACAAAAAGAATCCGAGCCCGGTCGAACCCACCATCAGGAATTGGGACCAGACCGCGCGAAGGCCTCCCCCGCGGTAAATGATGATCTGCGAAAAACTGACAAAATGCCTTGAAGGCAGGAAGAAAGTCAGATTTTGAAGCCATGGCGGCTGACTTTCGACAGGCGTCGAGCCGCCCGAGAGCAGCATCAGCACGAGATTCACCAGGATGATCAACAGTGCGAATTGCGCCATCGACCGCGAAACCGTCCCGAGGAATATTCCAAGCGCCGTCGTGAAGAACAGATAGAGAATGACGCCAAAGAACCATAGCATATGCGAGCCCGCGAAGGGAACCTTGAGCGCCATCTCGACCACGCCAAAAAGCGAGATCGCCGTCGCCGTCAGGATCACCAGGCCGTTGGCCCAGACCTTCGCCATGGCGATCTCGAACGCTGTCAGCGGCATCACCAGCAGATGCTCCAGCGTCCCGTGCTCGCGCTCACGGATCACCGCGGCGCCGGTCAGCACAATCGTCAGCATGGAGATCTGATTGATGATGGCCACCACGCTCAAAAACCAGGCGGACACGCCATTGGGATTGAACAGTTTCCGGACGATCAGATTGACGGGCAAAGAGGTCTTTTGATCCGTGCGTTTCAGAAAATTCGAGATGCGTTTATTGATGATATTCTTGATGTAATTCGAACCGATGCTCGCCTGCTGCATCGCCGTGGCATCGATATTGATCTGGATCTCCGGGTTCCGTCCCGCGCGCAGATCGGATTCGAACTGGGGAGGGATGACCACGACGAACATGAACTCCCCTTTATCCATCGCGGTTTCGGTTTGGGCAGAGCTGATCTTCTTGGGGATCTGGAAACGCGGCGGGTAGAACGCGTTGAATAGCTCTTTTGACAGGGCTGAGCCGTCTTCATCCACAAATGCGATCGACGCATTGTTGACCTCGTTGGAGGTTCCCGTCGCCTGGATATAGACCGCCATGGTGAACGCGTAGATCACGAACAAGAACATCACTTTATCGCTTATCAGGCTCCGGATCTCCTTCAGGCCCAGCCAGAAAATATTCAGAAGTGAGTTCATGGTTATTTCTCCTGCTTTCTGAGGCCGAGCATACTGAACGCCCATAAAACCGGAATGCAACAGGCCAGATAAATAAGGTCCGGCATCATAAGCCAGGGGCTGATCCCTTTGGTATAGGCTCCCACGCTTGAGTGCATGTAATAAGTGGTCGGCCAGATCGTCCCGAGCATCCGGGCTCTTCCCATCAGCGTCGAGACCGGCTGCAACAGCCCGGAGAATTGAACGGTCGGTATGATGGTGAGAATCGCAGTCACAAAAACGGCCGCGACCTGGCTGTCGGTAAAAGTCGAGATGACCATCCCGATACCGGTGGTCGTCGTCACGTAAAGCAGCGCACACAAAGTCAGGACCAGGAAACTGCCTTTGACCGGCACGCCAAAAATGAACCGCGCCATCGCGGCCAGGATGAAAAAGTTGATCAGCGCGATCGCGATGTAAGGCAATTGTTTCCCCAGGAGATACTCCAGCTTCCCCGTCGGCGTGACATAGAAGTTGATCATGGAACCCAGCTCCTTTTCCCGCACGATGCTGACCGCCATGAGGATCGCCGGGATCAGAACAAGCAGAAGGGCCGGCACGCTTGGCACGATCGCGAAGACACTTTCGAACGTGGGATTATACATGTAGCGTTCCTGAAAAGTCGCCGTATCTTTCGGAGGGCCCGTCTGCAGTCCCATCGCCGGATTTTGAAGCATTTTATCGTTGACCCCCTGAACATATTGAGCGACGGTTTCACCGCGGAATGTCATGGCGCCGTCCACCTGCGCCAGAACGTCGGGAGCATTTCCTCTCCGGAAGTTTCTTCCGAAGCTGGGAGGGATCTCGAGAAGCACCGAAATGTCATCCGCCTGAAGCCGGAGCAGGCCTTCGTCAGCCGAACGGACGGGCGGCGTGTGTTTAAAATAACGTGGCGATCCGGCGAACTGCTCAAGATAGGCGCGGCTTTCCGGCGATTGATCGAGATCGTAGGCCGCGTAGCGGACGTGTTCGACATCGGTGGTGATCCCGAAACCGAAAACGAGCATCAAGAGCGCCGATCCGAAGAAAGAAAAAACAAGCCGCACCGGATCGCGCAGGATCTGCATGGTTTCATTTCGGACATATGCGAACATGCGCATCAGCCGCAACCGAAGATCGGACGGCGAGGAGGCTTTTTTTGAAAGCACCGGCTGCCCCACTTCCGTAGCAGGGCTGGCCGTTTTTTCCTCGTTTTTGACTCCGGACGCGTCTTCAGCGGCCGCGTCTTCCATGTAGCCGATGAACGCGTCTTCCAGATTGGCGGCGCCGCGCGTTTCGATCAACTTCTGCGGCGCGTCGCACGCGAGCACCCTCCCCGCGTTCATCAGCGAGATCCGGTCGCAGCGCATCCCCTCGTTCATGAAATGCGTCGTGATAAAGATCGTCACGCCCTGCTTGCGCGACAGTTCGATCAAGAGTTCCCAAAAGCTGTCCCGGGCGACCGGATCAACGCCGGAGGTCGGTTCATCCAGGATCAATATTTTCGGTTCATGCAGCACGGCGACCGCCAGAGAAAGCCGCTGACGCAAACCCATGGGCAAAGACTCGGCCAATGAGTCAAGGTGCGAACCGAGCCCGAATTTTTCGACAAGCTCCTTGATGCGCTCCTCCGCCTGTTTGGAAGGAATATGGTAAAGAAGAGCGTCCAGGACCAGGTTCTGACGAACCGTGAGCTCGCCGTAGAGAGAGAACGACTGCGTCATGTAACCAAGTTTCTTGCGCACCTCGATACTGCCGGCCTCCACGGAGCTGCCGAAGAGCGTTGCCGTTCCTTCGGTGGGGGGCAACAGACCGGTCAGCATCTTCATGGTCGTGGATTTGCCGCATCCGTTAGAACCGAGAAAACCGAAGATCTCACCGTAAGAGATCGAGAGGCTAACGTGATCCACCGCGGTGAAGCTGCCGAAACGGCGGGTCAGCCCCTTAGCATCGATTACGACTTCCGCCCCTTCTGTCACAAGCGGCGGAATGGTCACCTCGTTATGCCCCTTGCGTTTTTCTTCCGGAAGCAAACCGATGAAACATTCCTCAAGGTCTTTGGAGCCTGTTCGTTTCATCAGCTCTTTCGGCGTCCCGGTCGCCAACACGCGCCCGGCATCCATCGCCACGATCCAGTCCCACTTTTGCGCTTCATCCATGTAAGCCGTGGAAATAAGAACGCTCATACCGGGACGGCCCGCGCGAATATCATCAATGAGGGTCCAGAACTGGCGGCGGGAAAGAGGATCGACCCCGGTGGTGGGTTCATCAAGAATAAGCAGGTCAGGATCATGGACCAAAGCGCCGCAAAGCCCGACCTTTTGCTTCATGCCTCCCGAAAGTTTTCCCGCCGGGCGACCGGCAAAAGGCCCCAGTCCGGTGGCCTCGAGCAGTTGCTTCACACGGACCGGGCGTTCCTCCGAGGATAATCCAAAAAGCTGGGCCATAAAATCGACATTGTCATAGACGCTGAGTTCCAGATAGAGATTTTTCCCCAAACCCTGCGGCATGTACGCGATCCGGGGGCACACGACATTCCGGTGCCGGATGTCCGCGATATCCCCCCCGAGGACAGAGAGGGTTCCCTGTTGCATTTTTTTGGATCCGGCGATCAGGGCCATGAGCGTCGACTTGCCGACGCCGTCGGGGCCGATAATGCCCACCATAATGCCGCTTGGGATATCGAGGGAAATACGGTCGAGCGCCACAGACTTGCCATAACGGTGAGTGACGTCCTTAATGGAAACCACGGCCTTCCCGGCGGGCACGGGAGGATGCGTCTCGGAAACGGATGGCCCCATCGGTCAGATTTCCGGAGTAACGTCGTTCATAGGATTGATCGTAAGAGCCAGCCTCAAGCTCGTGTCCTTTCGTCCCGCACGATATTTCTGAAGGATATCTATGATTCTTATTTAGCCGCGACTGCGGATTTGGAACCGGTGGGCTGCGCATCAGGGACCCAGAGGTTCTGCAGCCAACTCGGCCAAACGGCGGAATCCTTCAATTTCACATACCCCACACCGCGGATCCCCGTTTTGACGCGGTCGATATGCGAAGAGATCAACTCCTGAGGCACCTGGATCTTGACCCGGAACATCAGCTTGTCGCGCTCGCTGCTTGTCTCGACCTGCTTGGGGGTAAATTGCGCTTCAGGAGACACGAAACTGACGGACGCGCGCGCGGCACGCCCCGGAGCAAAATCCACGGTAATCCTCGCCTCAGCACCGACTTGTAGGCCGGCGGCCTGCTGCGAGGGAAGATAGATCTCCATGTAAACGTCTTCCAGATTGACCAACGTCAACGCTTTTCCGCCGGCAGCAAGCATTTCGCCGGGCTCGGCCAAACGGTAAAGAACTCTTCCGCGCACCGGGGACTTGAGCGTCGCGTCGTCAATATGCGTTTGGATCGTCGTCACATTGGCCTTGGCAACTTCCACTTCCTGCTTCGCCGTGTTCAGCTTCGCTTCCTCTTCCGAGACAGCGGCCGTATTGGTCGCCAGGGATGTCGTGCGGGCATCGAATTCACGCTGGGACAGGGCATTTTGCTCGACAAGCTTCTTCGTACGTTCAAACTCAAGTTTCGCGTTATCGAGAAGGCTCTTCTGTTTGAGAACGGAAAAGTTGGCGCTCGCCACGCGCTCCTGCGCTGCCGCGACCCTCAACCTCGCCTCAGCGAGTTGGGAATCAAAGGTAGCGGTATCCAGGACAACCAGCACCTGGCCCGGCTTGACGAGATCCCCTTCATCCACAAAGATCTCCTTGACCCTGAGCGCGTCCTTGGCGACAGCATCCACCAGTTTGGCTTCGATCCTGCCGTTGCCGGACGCGATCCCTTTCGGCAGCTCCGATTGTTTGGCCTTCCAATATTGAAAACCGAAAAACGCAATGGCCGCGACAGCCACCGCCGGAATGATCCATTTCAGAGATTTTTTTGAGATATTCATGGGCATAGCGAGCTCCCTAGGGGTTGATCATTAAAAAAAACAGTACGGACGGCTCATGATGGGGCTATTCCTGATTTTTTCCTGCGCGATCGAAAAGCGCCGTCAAGAACTTGAGAAAAAAGAGAGGGACCAGGCATCGATTCTTTTTGAGCATAAAGAACTTTCTATTGAAATCGATCGCGGATAAAAAACTCAAGTCATACTAGCCATAAGCCCTTTTGTTTACAAGCGGAAAAGGCATCGCGCCGGACTGAAAGCCGGGGCATAGACGAGTGCATCGACAAACGCGTGGCGAAAGGGAGGACGAAGCTTGGAACAGGGCCGATCAGGCTGCAGGTTTTTGGGCGACCGCGTCTATTTTTCGTAAAAGATCGCTTGTTTCCTTGTAGGAGAGGATCTCCCCGCCGTCAAAATACTTCATGGCTTCCAGGGTCAGCGACTCTTTGCAGTAAACAAAAAAGGGCGTCTGCGCGACGGGGCCACTCAGGCGGACCGCTTGGGCGATCTTCCGGGGATCGAAAATGTGCTCGTCTTCCCAGAATTGGCAAAAGACCTTCTCCGGATGCGAGCTTTTGATCAACCGGATGGCATCCTCTTCGTGCAAAGCGATGGAGACCTGGAAATCAAGTTTGCCGAGAAGATCCCGGATCTTGTTCAAAAGGAGATCTTCCACCCCCGCGAGGACCGCGCGCTTCGCCGGATCCCCGGCGGGCTGCGCGCAACCGATCAGGGCCTCGATCCTGCCGATCAGAGCTTTGCTTTCGAGGGGCTTCGGCAGGAACTCGATATCGGTGATACCTTCAAAAAAATCCTTCATAGCACCCCGGGAAGAAATAATGATAGCGGGGATTTTCCGTGTTTCGGGATCCCTCCGGATGATCTGCATGGCTTCATAGCCGCTCATGACCGGCATGAGCACGTCCATCACGATCAGGTGGGGCTTCTCTTGGCGGGTCCTCGCGACGGCCTCTTCTCCGTTCAACGCGGAACAGACATCAAAACCCGCGGCGATCAGCCTCGGGGCGAGGAGTTGCGCGATGAGGGGGTCATCATCTACGATAAGGATCTTCTTCTTCAAAACGGGTCATCCTTTGCGAGAGTCTATGGATACAAAGCTTAACTATTTTTTTCGCGCAAGCTCTTGAGGAAGAGGAAAAGGATATCCGTCACGGTGGTGATCCCGATCACCCGCTTGTCGGCATCCACGATGGGCATGCAACCCAGCTTGTTTTTCGCCATGACTTCCACGGCTTTTTCAAGGGAGTCGTCGGGTCCCAGCGCGTAGACCTTCTGAATGACATGCTGTTTCAGAATGTACTTGGTCAACTCCACGGGGTCATACAGATAGGCTCCGTCAGGCGCCTTCTTGGGGGAAGCGATGCGATTGAGGTCCCGCTGCGAGATGATCCCCAGGATCTGCCCCTGGGCATTGACGATCGGTAAATGCCGGATATCTCTTTCCTGGAAGATCTGCGCGACCCGGCAAAAGGATTCGTCGATATTCAGAGTGACGGGATCTTTGGTCATGATGTCTTTGAGAAAAATGTCTTTCATGATTTCCTTTCCTTGCCCGGGCTTAACCGGGAGCAACCTGCTCATTTATTTTCGCGTGAATGTATCATTACCAGGTGAACCGCACGTGACAATTTCAAAAAAAGCCCGTCCCGCGCCTAGGGAAGTTATCGTCCTCTTGCCGCAGGAGTTAAGAGAATTTTAGGTCTCCCGGAAAAGGGAACCCTCCTCCCCACACAATCCCCGCGGGGAAAACCCTCAAAACGCGCCTTCGGTCGGAACCACCCTTTCCGCATCCGCTTTTCTTGTCTTCTGATTCACCCGGAACATTTCGGGGCCCAGGAATTTCAGGGCTTGCTCGTCCGCATTCACACCGCTATAAAAATCGTAATCCATGATCGCCAGCCCCTTGAGCAGCGTGAACAGGCCCTGCTTCATGGCGGCGGGATCCCGCTCCGAAAGGCGGTTCAGCCGGACCACATAATATCCGGGCGACTTCAATATCGCGCAGTTCATTTGCTCCCGATAGATGAGGATCGCAGCGTAAACAAGTTTTTCTTTTTCGGACCACGCCAGGGACCGCCAGCCCTCCATGCTCGCGGAGAACCGCAATGCCTCCTGCGTTAAGACCTTCTCTTTTCCCGGTGCGTTCATGGCCGCTAACTGAGCTCTGTTAGACACGGCCAGAAAACAGAGGATGACGACCGGGATCAACGCGACCCCCCAAAGCAGGCGGGATTCCAGGCCTGGCTCCTTGAAGAGGTTTTTCAGTGGTTGCATGTCATGCTCCCTGCCGGAAGCGAGCACTCTTTGTCATGATCTTTTGAGGATCTCATATTGAGCCGCGCGGGCATCTTCAAAAAACATTTTGACCGTTTCCAGGGAAAGCTCGTTCAGGTCCTTTTCCGCCAGAGAAAGTTTTTTCAGGATGTCATTTGTAACCGTAATGATATGGCACCCGCAGGCGGCGGCCTGATGGATATTCAAAACTTCGCGGGAACTGGCCCAAAGCAGCTCGGCATTCGCGTTCGGCTTCAGGATCCCGGCGGCCTCCTTCATGGAAGGGACAGGGTCCCGGCCGGTATCGGCGATCCGTCCCGCGAACACGGAAACGATCGTCCGCGATCCGGGCGAAATGACCCGGGCCACGGTCTTCACCTGCTCCACCGTCAGGAGGGCCGTCACATTGAGGAAAAGCCCTTCGGCGGAAAGTCTCTTGATCAGCGGAGCGGAGGATTCTCCCCGGGTATTCGTGATCGGGATCTTCACATTGACGTTCTTTCCCCAGCCGGCGATCTTGTGGGCTTCTTTTTCCATCGCGTCAAATTCGTCGGCAAAAACTTCGAAAGAGATCGGCAGATCACGGATCTCCCGGAGCGCCTCTTTGGCAAAAGCCTCATAATCAGCCACTCCGGCTTTTCTCATCAAGGTGGGATTGGTCGTAAAACCCTTGACGATACCTTCCCTGTAGATCCTTTTCATTTCGCCGATATCGGCGCCGTCCGCGAAGAGCTGGATGCCGGGATCCTTGAACGGTTTCATTGGAGGCCTTCCCATTTTCCGTTGACCGCCTTAAGACGCGGATGCGTCACTAAAAGATGCCAGACCACCGCTTGGAAAGCCTCCGTCATCGGCGTCACCGAACCGGCTTCGACCATGGGGATCCTGACACAAGCATCCGCGACCTGGGCGGTATAACCGCCGTCCCGGCCCACGATCCCGCCGATGCGCGCCCCGACCTTCTGAGCGTACTGAAGCGCCCGAACCAGATTCACGCTGACATTTTTCTCAAGACTTCCCCCTCCGACTGAAAACACGAGCACCATATCGCCCGGCTTCAACCGGGAGATTTTCAGCCAAGCCTCAAAAACGGTTTCCCAGCCGTCGTCATTGACACGCGCGGTCAGCTCCGACACATTGTCCGTCGGGGCGTAGGCCTCCATGCCCGCCAGTTTCCGGAAGTCGTTGACGGCATGCGACGCGTTCGCGGCACTCCCCCCCACACCCAGGATGAATAAACGGCCGCCCCCGGCACGGACCTCCGCCAGCAAACCCACCAAACGCCCAATCGCGCTCAGATCCAATTGGCCGATCACCTGAGTGGCGGTCTTGAGGTAGTCCCGGATAAAATCAGTCATGGAATGGCTCTCCCTCACTTTGAAGGTTGTCGTATTTCAAGATGTTTTTCAAGCGCCTGGATCCCCGGCAATGAACCGATTTCATAAAAACGTTCCGGAACTTCATAGCCCGCCAGCTGACCGGCCGAAAGCAAACGCCTGTAAACTTCCGCCAGATCAAAGGACTGCCCGGGGGCGTAAGATTCTAGCGTGCCGGCGCGCAAAACGCCTAACCCATAATCGATGTGCTCCATATCCTTCGTCCGGTGCTCTTTATCATAGACCCGGATGCGCCCGTCCGAGTACTGCACATTGCTCCGGTCTCCCAGATCCCGGTTGTGATAGACCGTCATCAAGGCGTCTTTCCGGCTCTCGAGAAAAGCCGCCTCGACCTTGCCATAATCGCACGGAAGATAAGAATCACCGTAAAGAACGAAAAAGGCCTCTCCCAAAAGCGGCAGGGCCTTGCGCAGGGCCCCGCCCGTGCCGAGCGCGCGTTCTCCGTCAAAGGAATACTCGATCTCCAGGCCGAACCGGCGCCCGTCACCGGTGAAATCGCGAATCAATTCTCCGCGATACCAAGCGCAGATCACGACTTTTTTGATGCCTCCCGCGTGAAGCAGTCGCAGCTGATGCGCCACGAACGGTTCCTGATTGATGAAGATCAGCGCTTTGGGTATTTTTTCGGTTAAAGGCCTCAATCGGGTCGCCAAACCGCCGGCCAGGATCGCTACGGGAAGACTCATCCGAGCATGACCTTCGTGCCCTCAAAATCGAAATGGAAGCGGACCTCTTCCAAACCCGCTTTGGCCATGGCCTGGCGCAGCGGGGCGCGTTCTTTGGCGTAAAAAAGCAGGAATCCGCCGCCGCCCGCCCCAACCAGTTTGCCGCCAAGAGCCCCGTGTTTCCGGCCGAGGTCATACCACTCGTCGATCTGAGGATTGCTCATCCCCGCCGAACGTTTCTTTTTGTGCTCCCATTGCTCGTTCAATAATTCTCCAAAAACATCCGGGTGCCCGCTCTCGAGAGCCTTGCGGCTGCACAGCCCCATCTCTTTTGTAAGGTTCAAGTTCTCGATCATGGACGTGTCGTCTTCCCGGCTCCGTTTGTTCTGATCCCGGAGAATATCTCCCGCTTTACGGGAAAAACCGGTGAAAAAAAGGAGCAGGTTATCTTCCAGAGCGAAAAGGGTATTAATCGAAAGGGGCAAGGGGTAGGCCTTGACCGAATCATCCTTATGGAACTCAAAACAGGTGATCCCGCCGTAAGCCGCGATATACTGATCCTGTTTTCCGACCGGTTCATGCAATCTGTCGATCTCTATCTCGCAAGCCTGCCGAGCCAAGTCGCTCGGGAGGATCATCCGGCGACGATGCGTGTACAGGGCCTTCAGCAACCCTGTCGTGAAACTGCCGGAAGAGCCCAACCCTGTGCCCGCGGGAATATCCGCCAGCGTCGTGATCTCCACCTGGGGTGTTTTAAACTCCGCCATGGTGAGAGCTTCCCGGATGATCGGATGTTTGACCTCGGAGATCTCCCGGACATGCTCCAGTTCCGAATACTTTAGATAAATCCCTTCCTTGAACGGACGCATCACCGAAACATAAACATACTTGTCGATCGCCGCCGAGATAACGCAACCTCCGTGTCCCCGATAGTACGAGGGCAGGTCCGTGCCCCCTCCCCCTAAAGTGATGCGCAGCGGACTACGCGTGATAATCATAACCGGACTCCTTTGTGATTTGCTCAACGATGACCAGGGCTGCCCGCGCGTCCTTCAAAGACGCGGAGGGGGTGCGTTTGAGCCGGATGTCTTCCAGGAATTCCGCGAATTCCAACTCCCAGGAAGAATCCACGGCCGCGTATTCCCAGCTCGTCACCGCGGGCGGCCCCATTTGAGGA
>Ga0118677_10013804_pt1 | contig 11548 bp, 5 predicted proteins | sample AliMusrvi5mmetaG_FD_86154 | JGI IMG/M metagenome (GOLD analysis project Ga0118677, IMG submission 86154) | reverse complement strand
GCCTATAACTCTGCAGACTACACAGTTTGTCGACCCGGTGCCCGCGGAGAATGCAGGTATAGGTCTTTTTGAGAAATTTCTCAAGCAGAACGCGCTTGCCAAGCTTGCGTCGGCAAAGCGCAAACGGGAGGAGGAGGACGCATTGCGGGAGCCAGACGAGTAAATCGATATTTGAACTCAAATCCCAAAATCGCACACGATGTCGTCGTCGGTTCTGTCCCTACCGTCGGGATCTACAACATGGTCGGATGTTCTGGACTTTAAGGTCCCTCTGAAGGGAGCAACGTCCGGTCTCATTGACGTGAGCACATCGTCCTCCAAGTTCCCAAGCTTCCGTCTAATTGGAAATGGAGATGAACCCATCCACGCACGCGCGGTCTCAGCTCCGTATGAGTGCTATACGGTCGAAACTCTCATGGATAAGAGCAAGGGCCACCTGTCTATGGCCATCGAGCTTACGCCGCGCCTCTGGAATGTGTTCCATGGCATTGACAAGGCGCTCGACAAGTTCCTCGTGGCCCACGCATCCAAGCTCTTTAGTTCAACAGACGCCGACTTTATCAAGAAGGATCCTACGAGCATTGCACTCAAGCATCCGAAGCCTCTTGCGCGCTACAGTGCAGATGGGACACCTGATTATGGAGGCATGATCTATCTGCGCGTCACAGGCCGTGGTTCGGAGGTTGAGACGCTCCACATCAAGGAGGGTCGGGATCACAAGCAGTACGTGGACAAGATCGATTTTCGCCCGCGGACGGAGGCACTTCCCCCATTTGCCACTCGATTCTGCATGGTCAATGGTGTCAACGAGAAGGGCGGAAAGACGGTATGCAGTTCGATACGCAAGTCGGGTGAGTTGCGCGAGGGCGAGCCGCGCATGCGCTACGTGGGCCCGGGTGACTTTGTGGGTGGTGTGCTTGTGAGCGCCACGATTTCAATTTCACACTGGGCTATTGTGAACGGCGCCGCTACGATCTGCGTCAAGCTTTGCGATGCCCAGCTCGAACTTCGCCGCAAAATGGGCTTGCCCGAAAAGAAAGTCTCAGATCCCGTCTCCGACGAAACCCTGTTCAAGACCGCACAAGCCATCGTCGGCAATGAATTGTCGGATGCCCTGTTGATCCCCGCCAAACGCGAACGCCGCGCCAAGCTCCACGCCATCCGTGACGCGCTCAAGCCGCGTCTGCTGGAAAAAGTTGCCGACATGTCCGATGAGGCGTTTCGTGCGGTCTTCGATGAACTCGAAATCGCCACCGTCCGCGCCAATGTCCTCGACAAGAGCCGCCGGATCGACGGCCGCTCCTTCTTCGATGTCCGGCCCCTCCACGGCCAGGTCGGTCTGCTTCCCCGCGTTCATGGCTCTTCGTTCTTCGGCCGCGGCGAAACCGAATCGCTTTGCGCCGCCACGCTGGGAACCAGCTCCGACTCCCAGGATATGGACACCATCACCGGTGGCGCTCCGTCCAAGTCGTTCTACCTGCATTATAATTTCCCGCCCTTCAGCGTGGGTGAAACCGGCCGCGTCGGCACCCCCGGCCGCCGGGAAATCGGCCACGGCGCCCTGGCTGAACGCTCGCTCGTGGAAGTGATGCCCAAGGATTATCCCTATACCGTCCGACTGGTGTCCGACATCATGAGTTCGAATGGGTCGACTTCGATGGCCTCGATTTGCGCCGGAACCCTGGCGCTGATGGACGCCGGCGTCCCCATCCGTAAACCCGTCGCCGGAATCTCCTGCGGACTCTTTACCGCCCCCGGAAAATCCCAGTTGGTCGTGGATATCCTCGGGGATGAGGATCACTGCGGGGATATGGACTTCAAGGTTGCCGGCACCCGGGACGGAATCACCGGATTCCAGGTGGACCTGAAAATCCGTGGATTGGACTGGGCCACTGTTACCGAAGCCTTCGAACGGGCCCGTGTCGCCCGTCTCCAAATCCTCGACTTCATGGCCACGGTCCTTCCTCAAAGCCGGACGGAACTCTCGCCGTACGCCCCGCGGATTCATCAGATGACCATCCCGCAGGACAAGATCGGCGAATTGATCGGGCCGGGTGGCAAGAACATCCGACGCATCACCGAATTGAGTGGTGCCCAGATCGATATCGAGGATGACGGAACGATTAAGATCTTCAGCGCGACCGCCGCCAGTCTTGAATTGGCAGTCCGCGAGGTCAGCATGATTACCGCCGAGGCCGAGGAAGGCGCCATCTATAATGGGACCGTCGTCGGAATCACGAACTTCGGTTGTTTCGTCGAAATCTTCCCTGGACGCGATGGCTTGGTCCACATCAGCGAATTGTCCGACCGGCGCGTCGGCACTGTTGATGAGGTCTGCAAGGTTGGCGACCAGATGTGGGTCAAGTGCATCGGGGTCGATGATCGGGGCCGCATCAAACTCAGCCGCAAAGCCGCGATGGCCGAACGCGCGTCGTTGGCGGAAGAAACCAAGTAATCTCCTCCGTCACCGGTGGCAACCGTCCTGGGAAAGGTCGTGCGCGATGGCGTCAAAAAAACGTTCCTCGGTTTCCACTTTGCCATCCCGCCGCCGGTATTTAATCACCGGCGGCGCTGGCTTCATCGGGTCGCATCTCACCCGACTCCTTTTGGATGAGGGGCACCAAGTCGCGGCCATTGATAATTTATCAACCGGCCTCCTCGAAAACGTCGCTCCCTTCATTGGGCGCCCCGGTTACCAGTTCTCACGAACCAGCATCACCTCCGAGGTCGTACTGGACCGATTGGCTGCGGAAGCTGATATCATCATTCATCTGGCTGCAGCCGTCGGGGTCGAACGCATCATCGATCACCCCGTCGAAACGATCGAAACCAACGTCATGGGCACCGAATTGGTCTTGCAGGCCGCACTGCGCTACAATTGCCGGGTCCTGATCGCCAGCACCTCCGAAGTCTACGGAAAAGGTGCCAAAATTCCCTTCGCCGAAGAAGACGATGTCCTTCTCGGTCCAACCTGTCGCAATCGCTGGGGTTATGCCGCCAGCAAAATGGTCGATGAGTTTCTCGGCTTTGCCTATGTCCAGGAATACGGGCTGCCCGTGGTCGTCATGCGTTTCTTCAACACCGTCGGACCCCGCCAGTCCGGGCAGTACGGCATGGTGGTCCCCCGTTTCGTCGAATGTGCGCTCCAAGACAAACCCATCTCGGTCTATGGCGATGGCCTGCAAAGCCGTTGTTTCTGCGATGTCCGCGATGTAGTACGCGCCGTGGCAGGACTCGCCATTCACCCCGACGCCGTCGGGCTGGTCGTCAATGTCGGCAGTCATGCCGAAATCTCCATCGCCGACCTCGCCAAACGCGTCAAGTCTCTACTCAAAAGCAATTCGCCGATCCGCTATATCCCCTACGATCAGGCTTATGCGCCGGGCTTCGAGGATATGCAAAGGCGTGTCCCCGATACCACCCGCATCGAAAAACTCATTAAATGGAAACCCCGCATTAAACTCGACGAAACCTTGCTCGCTGTACGGGATGATATTCGGATCCGTCAAAAAAGGAAAAATCATGAAACTCGGCGTTAGTTCCTACAGTTTCTGTCAGCTCTATGGGACCGGTCGGATGAATTTTCTCGATATCCCGGCCAAGACTCGGGAAATCGGTTTCGAAGTGATCGAATTCTCGTCCCTGCAAGTGCCCGATGGCCTGACTCCGTTGACCTTCGCCCCTCAGGTCCGTGCCGCCTGTGATGCGGTTGGCCTGCCGATCATGAATTACACGATCGGCGCCGATTTCATCAATGGTTCAAACGGTGACTGGAAAGCCGAAGCGGACCGACTCAAAAGCGAAGTCCAAACGGCCAAAGTCCTTGGCGCTCCAGGTATGCGCCATGATGCCACTCGAGGGTTTGCCGCCGATAAAGCGGGGGCCAAAGGGTTCGATGATGCCCTCCCCACTTTAGCCAAGGGGTGCCGTGCCGTCGCCGAATATGCCGCCGATCTCGGGATTCGGACCATGGTCGAAAATCATGGCTACTTCTGCCAGGATAGCATTCGCCTCGAAAAACTGGTCAATGCCGTCAATCATCCTAATTTCGGCATCCTGATCGATATGGGAAATTTCATGTGCGCCGACGATGCCCCAGAAAAGGCGGTCGGTCTTCTCGCTCCCTATGCCTTCCATTGCCACGCCAAAGATTTTCACTTCAAGCCAGGGACGGCTCCCAGTCCCGGTAAAGGCTGGTTCCGGTCACGGGGCGGGAATTACCTGCGGGGAGCGATCATTGGTCATGGCGATGTGCCGGTGACCCAGTGCATCGGCATCCTCAAGCGCGCCGGATTCAAAGGCGTTCTTTCAATCGAGTTCGAGGGCATGGAAGAGCCGATCAACGGCATCTCCGTCGGCTTCGAAAATCTCAAGCGGTTCGTTGCCGAAGCCTGATTTAGCGATCTGACCATCCTGCCATGCGCCGAGCACTGACCGGCAATTCCGGGTCGCGTGCCCCCATGATCAGAATCGCATCACCCGATTGGCGGTCTGGTCGGATCTGGTCCTCCAAGGCGGCATAATCGGCAACCCACTCCGCGGACACACCACGAGTGCGCAACCGATCAACCAATTCATCGGAATCCCGGCGACGATCGGCACTCCCACCCGCATAATAAACAGGCAACAGATAGATCCGATCCTGAGCGCGGCAAATCCGCACGAACGTGTCTTCCAGGTCATTCATCATGTTGGCCAGGGGGGTAAAGCCATGAGGGCGCCAGACGGCAACCAGGCGGTGGTAATGCGGGGCAAGGGTCTGCCAGGCGGCGGCAATCTTGGCGGGATTATGAGCATAATCGTCATACACATCCACCGCCCCCTGCCCGACTTGTTCCAAGCGCCGATGAATCCCCTTGAACCGTTTCAAGGCCTCTGCCAATGCAGACAGGGCATAGCCCATCTTTTCGCATAATTGGACCGATTGAAATGCATTGGCAGCATTATGAAAGCCTGGAAGCGGCACCACAAATTCCTGGTCACCATAGCGGAATTCGCTGGAGCGCGCATGAAGCCGTGGAGCGAAATCAGGGGGAAGCCCGGTGTCAGTGCCGCCGATGTAACCCCGCTTGACCTGTTTCAGAAATTGGGAGAACAACGTTCGGGTTTCATCCAACGAAAAATGATCCGCCGACATATTGGTGACCAGCGACCAATCGGGATGAAAATTCATCAAGGATCGATCGCTTTCATCCGCTTCAATGACCCATAGCGGCCCCTTGCCGGCGCGGACATTGCCGATCCGCTCATTTGAAATCCAATTAAGTAAAATCCCCCCGTTGACCACGGTCGGATCGGCGCCCACCTCCTCCAAAAGCCAGCCAACGATACCGGTCGTAGTGGTTTTGCCGCAGGTTCCGGCGATCGCCACACAGGTCCTATCCCGGGCCAGTTCAGCAAGCAGTTCCGAGCGGTGTCGTATGGGGATGCCGAGGCGTTGGGCGGCAAGCAGGTCAGGATTGTCCTTTTCGATGGCGGTGCTGATGCCAACTCCAGTGGTATCGGCAGTAATGCCCGACCCGTCCTGGGGCACCAGACGGACTCCAGCCCGCGCCAGTTTCCGCAAAACATCCAAATCCTGACCTTGGTCCAAATAACGGTCGGATCCGCTGACCGAATAACCGGCGGCGAGCAGAGCCTGAGCGAGTGGATTCATGCCGACCCCGGCAACACCCACCAGATGAATAAGAGGCGATTTGTTCATGGATTATTGCGCCGATAACACGCCTTAATCAATTCTCTCAATCCCCCAACGCCGGCACGGTGGCGCCGGGCCAGCCCCATTGGACGGCCCATGCGATTATAGTGCCATCCAAGGACTTGATATACCAATAGCCGGTGGCAGTGTCATATACTGCCATGTCAAATTTACCGTCACCGTTATAGTCACCGGGGATCGGCTTCGCTGTGCTCCAACCCCACTGATTCTTCCACGTAATGAAGGGCCCCGCTACGGTCCTGATGTACCAGTAGCCGCCAACGGTATCGAATACGGCCAAATCGTATTTGCCATCGCCGTCGTAATCACCTGAAACAGGTTTCGCCGTGCTCCAACCCCATTGTGCCTTCCAGAGAATCGTGGGACCGGCCACGCTTTTGATATACCAGTAGCCACCCTGGGTATCAAAGACCGCTTGGTCCCATTTCCCGTCGCCATCATAATCCCCCGGAACCGGTTTTGCGGTGCTCCAGCCCCATTGATTCTTCCAGGTGATGACATCCCCGGCCACGGCCTTGATGTACCAGTAGCCCCCCACGGTATCAAATATCGCCTGATCGGATTTCCCATCGCCGTCATAATCTCCAGGCACCGGCCTAGCCGTACTCCACCCCCACTGATTTGCCCAAAGGATCGTATTGCCAGCTATTGCCTTGATATACCAATACCCTCCGGCCGTATCGAAGACCGCCATGTCGAATTTCCCATCTCCATCATAATCGCCGACGATAGGTTTTGCCGTACTCCAGCCCCATTGGTTTGCCCAAGTAATTTGTTCGCCGCCTGTTTCCCTCACATACCAGGCCCCATTGGCCGGATTGAACACCGGGAGGTCTGAAAGACCATTGGCGTTGTAATCGCTTAAGCAAGAATTTGTGCATTCGGCCTGATTTAATGTAAATATCCGGGTGATTCCACCTCCCGTGATCGTAATCGTTCCAGACCGTGAAAGGTCGTGGTTGACGCCGACATTATACACTACCGTACCATTGCCCGACCCTGAAGCTCCGCTGGCAACCGTTATCCACGAGTTATTGGCGGTCGCAGTCCAAGATATGTTCGCGCTCACATCGATGATCTGTCCGCTGATCGCAATCCATCGGCAATCGCGTCCAGATGCACCAATCGTCAAAAATGCTGGAAGGGTACCAAATGATCGCGAAGTGGACCAATCACTCCACCCGCCCCGGCTATCCTTATAACACACACGCCAATAATAGTTGCTCGATGGAACGAGTACTCCGATGGGAACAACAGTCTGCACCGTTGCAGAGTAATCAGACCCGCTATCCCATGCCAAATTGCTGAATGCTGTATTTCGGCTGACCTGCCAGCGAGAGTTAATATGCGTATCGCCGTCTGGATCAAAGAACGCCGACGCCTGTAAGGTCGGTGTCAGGCTCTGCCCAGTTGCCCCATTCGCCGGGCTACTTAATGTCGGTGTATTTGGAGGAGAGTTATAGGTGACGGAGATCTGTTGTTGACCCGAGTTATTCACCGTATCCGTAACCACCACGGTAATCGTGTTCGCACCCGGACTGAGTGCGATCGTGACGCTCCAATTGGCGGTGTTGGCTCCACTGGCCGTCCCGCCGCTGGCGCTGACATTGTTAACCGTCACCGATGAAACCCCGTTATTTCCACGCCCGTTATCGCTCGCCGTGCCGGTGACCGTCAGGTTGGCGCTGTTCACGACGGCGTTGTTCGCCGGAGAGGTGATCGCCAGCGCCGGTGCCGTCGTATCGATGGTCACGTTGAAGGACAAAGAACTAAGGCTGACGTTCCCCACCGCATCCATCGCGGTCGCCGTAAAGTTGTAGTTGCCCGCCGAGAGCGTCGTGCCCGTGTAATCAAACGACCACCCCCCCGAACCATTCGCCGTGCAGGTCCCTATCACACCGAGACCCACCCGTGTTACCGCCACCGTACTGTTGGCCTCAGCCGTCCCGTTGATCACCAGCGTTTGATCACTGGTGATGCCATCGTTCGAGTTGATCCCGTTGTCCGTGCTGATCCCGGTTATGACCGGAACGGCCGGTGCCGTCGTGTCGATAACAATGTCCTTATTGGCGCCTAAAGAGCCGGCAGTTCCCGGCGTCGTCAGCGTCAGAATGGCATTATTCCCGCCCGCGTCTTGGATAGTCCCGCCGTTAAATGCCAAAGCGGAGGGGGAAGCATAGTCCAGATCCGCATTGTTCTGACCGGAGGCCACTGTGTAATTGAAGGTCAAGGTGCTTGTGCCGCTGCCGCTGGCGTATATAGCCGTTCCACCGTCATTGAGTGAGAGGCTCGGAGTGCCACCGGCAATATTCACCGTCACATTCATACTGAAGGTGATCTTGATCGGGATGACAGTTCCAGCTTTGTAGGACCCGTTCGCGGCCGCGGAAGTGACCCCTGTAACCGTGGGTGCGACCACGTAGGTGAACTGGTCGACTGGCGAGATGGCGGAAGTGCCAACAGGGGTGACTACCCTTACGTCCACAGTCCCTGCGGAGCCCGCTGGGCTCGTGGCCGTGATCTGGGTAGCCGAATTAACCACCACATTGGATGCCGATGTGCCGCCGAATTTAACCGGCGTGGCCCCGGTCAAATCTCTGCCCGTAATAGTCACTGTGGCACCGCCAGCCGTAGGTCCCGTCCTCGGACTGATATTCGTCACAACGGGCTGGTATTCGTACGCGCCGATGTCCACATTGTTGCTGGCAATACGAAAATACCCGCGCTGATCGGTCGTCAACCCCGGCGGAATCAGGGAGTTAGTGCCAGCGTCGATGGCAGGACTGCCAGGCAAAAGCGCAATGGTTTGCATTTGGCTGCCATCGGGCATCGTAGGACCACCGTAACTGTCCAATGAAGCCAGGAGAGGGTTTTCAGTGAGAATGTTTCCCGTTCCGGTAATTGTTCCAAATCCGTGCCCAAGGAGGCAATAGTTCGCGGCGACTGGTCCATAGATGTCCGGAGCATTACCGTTGTGGTTTCCAGCAACAATGGTGTTCTTAAGAAATACACTTCCGTACGAAATGTTGTATATCCCCCCTCCCCCTCCGTTGATATCCGAAGCGAGGTTTTGAGTGATCGTGCTATCGTTAACTACCAGCGTACCATAGTTATAAATGCCACCGCCGTCATAGGCCGTGTTCCCCGAGACGGTGCTATCGCTTACTGTCAACTCACCATTATTGCAGATGCCGCCCCCGTCAAATCCTCCCGACGTGTTACCGTTTCCGGAAATCGTGCAGGCTGTAATCGCCATCGTGCCGCCGTTGATGATTGCTATCCCCCCGTTATTGTAGACGGCACATCCAGTAAGTACGGACGAACCGCCGCTGACTTCGATGGCGGCACCTTGCCCATATCCTGACCGGTTTCCGAAAAACGTGGAGTTGCAGATTGTAAGCGTACCAAACGCGTTATTGTTACCACTGTAGTAGATCCCACCGCCCCAACTCCCCGTATTGTTTCCGGAAAAAATACAGTTGGAAACCGTCATCGACCCGCCGTAACTGCCGTCAAAATAGATACCCCCGCCGCAATACCCACCCATGATGAGAATGCTGTTGTCTGAAATAGTGCAATTTAAAATCGTCAAGTTCAAACTGTTGTAGATTCCAGCGCCATGTCCTAATGTCGTTTGGTTGCTCGATATAATGCAATCCAAAATCGTGAGATTGCCATCATTGCGGATTCCTGCGCCGTTCCCCCCAGAGCCGTGCGTAATCGTCAAGCCAGAGATCGTGACGGTCGCAGTAAGAGCGACGTTGAACACCTTGTATGTATTGCGCCCATCGATGGCCAACTGATTGGCCCCAAGTCCTATGATCGTGAGTGCCTTCGTGATGCTCGGTAAAGAGCTGTTCAGTTTGATTGTCTTACCTGCGAGACTGCTTTCGAACTGGATCGTGTCACCCGCAACGGCGTTCGAGATGCAGTAGCGCAGACTACCTGCACCACTGTCATTCGTACTGGTGACCAAACCAGCACGACATTCTCCTGACAGGATCACGAAAAACATGATTATCACAGTACCAAGAATATATGCATTACTCATAAGGTGCGACCGACACATTCCCGCCATCATCAATTCGCTTTTTTGGTCTGCTTCAAATTTCATATATTATCTCTCCTGCCGGGATTTACTGTCGGCCGGGTTCCGCCTGGGGTACTCGTCGTTGTTTCCCTTAGAGGGAGATAGCGGCTACGTTGTTGCCGCCACCGTTACAGCCCCATCCTCAACAATTGCGACTAACTATACGCCTCCCCCACCCTACATCAAGTCCTATCCGTGTAAGGAATATCTTACAGAGAATAGCCAGGCATCATCGGCCCTCATGCTGGGTTACCCGCCGAATATGTGTTCACAGAACGGTTTACATGACCAAAATCGATCACTGGTGTACATCAATCCTGTAGAAGAACGGACCGACTCCCTGTATCGAGTCGGTGTAACTGTTTTCTGTGGGCGTGGCCGGCATGTTGCTGGTGTCTGGAAGAAGGAAAAAGGTGTTGGTTCCTGCAATGAAGTTCGTGGCCCGCCATAAGTTGTAGAATCGATTTGATATGCTCGGCCATCGGAGAACCATGCCCTGTCCTGGTGATCTGTCCGTGGTTGTGAGCTGAAAGACAGAAGCAGGATTCGTTGGGTCACACCCCGCCACCCACTCCTGCCATGTCAACATGCCGTCGTGGTCACTGTCCCGCGTGGCATCAACATTGAAGTTGGTCAGGCCGTATTGAGCAAGCCACCATTTGGGCACGTTGTTCGTTGCCAAGACTCCGTTGAAAACGGCGATGACCGTACAGGCCGCATTCATCACAACCGTGATCTTGTTGCTCGTTAGCGTGCAACCGTTGGTCTGTCCCTGCCAACACCCAAAGGTGAAGTAGTTGCTGGGTGTTGCTGTCACCTGGACATTGGTTCCCACGGCCAGCCATGCGTCGTTGGTGCTGACTGTCCCGTTGCCTGTCTTGTCCACATGCAGCCAGAAATTCGTCCGCCAGTTCCACACAATCGAGGAATCGTTTGTCAGGGCAAACATCGGGGTGTTGGTTGTCGCGCCGTTGGCCGGGACACTGCCGGTTCCCGTCCACCCTTTACACACGTATTGGGACCCACCCAGAATCACCGGGGAATTGGTGATCGCGACACTGTTTGACGAGCCGTAGTCAAACCAGTTCGTTCCGATTTGCGGATTCGCCTGGCCATATGGCGTTGTGACCGTCAACTTGTTCTGATCAATAGCGAAACCAGCGGCGACGGCGCGGGGACCATCCATTGCCACAATAATCTGGTTGCTGGTAATCGTGCATCCGTTTGTCTGTCCCGTCCACTGGGTAAAGTGCCAGTGATTGGACGGTGTTGCCGTCACCTGGAGGTTTGTCCCGTTCGCCAACCAGCAATCGTTTGTACTGAGTTTTCCGAGCCCCACATAGCCAACATCCAGCCAGAAGTTGGTGCGCCAGAGCCAAGTAATTGTCGAGTTGTTGGTAATCGCAAACGGCCCTGCATTCGTCGTCGCTCCGTTCGTGGGCACACTGCCAGTGCCGGTCCATCCGCGGCAAACATACTGCGTCGTGCCGTTGTTCTGCGGCGAATTGGTGATGGCCACCCTGATCGAGGAATTGTAGTTGAACCAGTTTGTTCCCGCCGTCGGATTGCCGTCCCCGTATGGGGTTGAGACAGAAAGACTTTGTTGGTCAATGGCGAAGCTCGCAACAACGGTCCGCGGCCCGTCCATAGGAAGTGACAATGGGTTGTTCGTCTCGCTCCCGGTGGGTACGCCGGTTCCCGTCCACTGCGTGAAATGGTAGTGATTGGATGGATTGGCC
>Ga0118677_10013803_pt1 | contig 11549 bp, 1 predicted proteins | sample AliMusrvi5mmetaG_FD_86154 | JGI IMG/M metagenome (GOLD analysis project Ga0118677, IMG submission 86154) | reverse complement strand
AACCCTGCCAGTTCGTTCCATCCCTGCTGTATTGAAGGGTACCTCCAAGTGGTGAAGTGACCACGATCGTTCCCGTGTTTACCGCACAGGTCGGCTGAGTGAGAGTTGCAAGCGGTGTGGCCGGTGCATTGGGCACGGCATTGATCCCGAAGTCTGCCGTTGAGACACAGGTCGGATCACCAGCCGTATTACGGACCCGGATGGTGTAGGTGACATTGGCCGGTAGGCTACTAAAAGTGGCTGAACCCTGCCAGTTCGTTCCATCCCTGCTGTATTGAAGGGTACCTCCAAGTGGTGAAGTGACCACGATCGTTCCCGTGTTTACCGCACAGGTCGGCTGAGTGAGAGTTGCAAGCGGTGTGGCGGGAGGAATACATATGAAAGTGATTGTGGCTGTACCTGTATTGGTTGACTCTTTCCCTGCATTGTCAATAGCCACGAAGCTGATCACAACCGTTGGTGTACCGTTGACCGGATCAACGGTAATAGTTTGTGTCGGATTGCCCGATCCGTCGGTGGGCACGGTAACGCCTTCCACAGGGAAGGTCCCAGAAATATAGGGTGTGCCGTTGATGGTGATGCTGGTTTCATTGGACGGGAAGCTGGTGATGCGAATCGAGGTCACTGTCCCGTCAGGATCACTGCTCGGTGTGGTATTGGTAAATGCACTTGCCGGTACAGTGGCGTTGTTGCTCCCTCCTGGATTGGCCAATGTGGCTGTTCCGCTGCCGGCAGTGGGCAGCTGCTCTATCCCGAAGTTGGCATTGTCAACACCCGTTGATGTGGTGGTGACACTTAATATGCTGTTAGCCGTTCCGTCACTCCCGGATCCTGTTCCAATATGCTCACCCGAACTCACCCAGCCCGTTGGCAGGGTGGCCGAGGAAAGGGGAGTACCTGCTGTCTGAAGTGTAGTGGTCAGGATCACCGTGTATGAAGTATTGGGTAGTACACCATCAGCAGAATTAAAACTATAAATACCTCCGGCACTGACCACAACACTGGCAACCACATTACCTGAATCGCTGACCAGGTTGGCGTATAAACCACCTGCATTGGTTCCCGTACCGTTGACATTGCCATCGGTCAGACCATTGGCATCATCAAATACATTACCATTTACTATCAAGATATTTGGCGTGTCAATATCTGTGGAGCTATTATTCGCCGGATTCGGATCGGTAACCCCTGCCGGAGGTGTCACCGTCGCCGTATTGGTCAGGCTCCCCGTAAAACCGGACGGGATGGTCACCACAACGGTATACGTAATGGTACTTCCCAATGGCATGTTAACCAGATCGCTGATCGCCGTGGTGGCCACTCCAGCTGTAAAGCCGGTAGCTCCGCCGGTAGCTGCCGCAGTATAGCTCCACGTGGTACCCAATGGTATGGCATCGGTAACAGTCGCCCCAACAACATCTCCCGGACCTGCATTGGTGACCACAACCGTGTAGGTCGTGGTGGTGCCCGGGGTATAGGTAGAGGTGCCGTCGGTCTTGGTGATCTGAAGATCTGCACCCGGTGACGGCGTGTCGGTATCGCTACAGGTCGTACAGCCCGGATTCGGATCCGGGGTCGGACTGGTCACTACAGCCGTATTGACCAGGTCGCCCGTATAACTGGATGGGACACTCACCGTCACGGTATAGGTCACACTGCTCCCGTTGGGCATGCTGACTACCGTTTCGGAGATGCTCCCCGTGCCGCTTACATGAGGCGGCGTTGCGCCGCTGCCCGCAGCGATCCATCCCGTGATGGTCGTACCGGCAGGTGCATTGTCAGCTACCAGGACATTGACCGCATCACTCGGTCCATGGTTGGTCACCGTGACCGTGTAAACAACTGAAGTCCCTGCCGTATAAGTCGCTTTACCATCCGTTTTCACCGTTACAAGATCGGCATCACCAGAAGGTACATTTGCACTTGCATTTACGGAGTAGGGAATATTATTGTATAAATAGGCTGCTGTTGCAGTATTTGGAATACTTGCGGCAGTCAAGTCAGCCGCCTGAACAGTGTAAGTTGCTGTAAGTGTCTGTGAAGCCAAAGGTGCCAGGCTTGGAATAGTCTGGTTCATCGAGGTAAGCGGATCGGTAACAACAATATTGGTGAGTGTTGATGTTCCTGTATTTGTAACTAATATGTGGTATGTGATCACATCACCTGCCTGACTATATTTCGTAACCGCAGTGTTTCCGTTTATGGAGTAAACTGATTTGGCTATCGTCAGGCAAATGTTTTGAATGGTGACGGATGCAGTAGTCGTACAGTTTTTTGCATCTGTTATCGTTACAGTATACGAACCTGCTGCTAATCCGGAGGCTGTGGCAGAAGTTTGTGTTGATGGATCATTCCAAAGAAAAGTGTAAGGAGGAAATCCGCCATTATAGGTCACAGTAGCGGATCCACTTGTAGCTCCACAATATACATGGTTTGTGTTTGCAGCAGTAACCTGCGCCGTCATGGAGGAAACATATATCGTTAGGGAGCCGATCGCCGAAAGGGTATTTGGGCTGCTCACCTGATAATTGAGCTGTACAGTGCCTGTATACCCTATGGTAGGTGTAAAAACAAATGCACCATCATAAGAAGGATCCCAAACAATACTTCCCTGGTCATCAGTGGGTGAGTTCATTGGGAGGAATACCATTTGGGCCAGAGTATAGCCTGAACCTGTGCCCGGGGAATTACTGTCAGCAACAGTTTGTGAAACAACTGCCCCTTCACACGAATTATACACGAAAGGATCTGCAACCGGCGGGATACAGGCGGGTGGTGTCAGGGTGGCTGACCCTGAAGTGGCTGCACAACCATTTGCATCGGTGACCGTAACTGAATAAGTACCTGAATTTAAGCCAGTAATGAAAGCAGTAGTTGCACTACCTGGTGACCAGGAATACGTGTAAGGTCCTACGCCACCTGTCACTATAGCATAAATAGCACCATCGTAAGTTGAGCAGGTGGGATTTGAAAGATCTGTCGTTACGGAAAGGGTTGGAGCCGAGCCAACAGTAATGGTATTTAAAGTGGCAGTACATCCAAGTGCATCAGTTACTGTCACACTATAGGTTCCTGCAGGAAGAGCTGTGGGACTCTGAATATTTCCGATCGAAGTCGGACCTGCCCAGCTATAGGTAAATGGTGAAGTGCCATTCTGAACAGTCAAATTTATAGAGCCGGTTAAACCTCCGCAGGCAGAGGCTGAAATTGTAGTTGCAAAAAGCTCAATTGAAGTTGAAGGTTCTGTAACGTCAGAACTTCCGGCAACATTACATCCTTTTGAATCAGTAACTGTAAAGGTATACGTACCCGCGATTAAACCAGTTGCTGTCTGAGTTGTATTTCCATTGGACCACAAATAGGTATAGGGTCCCGTTCCGCCGGTTGGATTAGCAGTAATACTGCCATTATCCCCGCCCTGACAGGTCACATTTGTTATTCCTGGAGCATTGAGTGTAAGAGCCGCAGGTTGAGTGATAGCCGGGGAAGCAAGGGTGGCCTTACAGTAATTGAAATCCGTTACAGTTACTGTGTAGATGCCGGCTGTTAACCCTGATATATCCTGTGTTGTTGCTCCGCCGGGAGACCACATATAGGTATAAAGAGAGACACCTCCGGTTACTGCCAGACTGATACTTCCATCACTACCGCCATTGCAGGATATATTGGAATTGACCATTGAAAGGGCTAGTGCTGAAGGCTGAGTTATCGTATAGCTTTCAGATTTAGTGCAGTTGTTGCCATCCGTAACCGTTAAATTGTAAGTTCCGGCAGAGAGGGCAGTCTGATTCGCCTGACCAGGCACGAGTCCTGATCCATCCGAAGTAGACCAGGCATAGGTAAATCCTCCAGCTCCACCCAAAGCAGTTATAGAAATGGTGCCTGAACTTGCGCCATGACATTTAACATCAGTGACATCTCCAGTGACTGTAATCGCTGCAGGCTGTGTTATGTTGATTGTTCCGGTAACTGGTCCGCATCTGTTTACATCTGTAATTGTATAGATCTTTCCGGTTCCTTCTGAAACTCCGGTGAAGGTGCCGGTACCATTAGTTTGTCCGTTAAATGTATAGGACAAGGGTGCTGTTCCGCCGGTTGCCACTAGCGTAACTGTCGCTGTGCCTCCGTTACAGGCAATTGGAGTTGTAACCGTAGCACTGGTTAATGAAAGTAGTGGTGGCTGCGTTACATTAACAGTTCCCGATACCGGACCACAATCACTTACATCCGTGATACTGTAAGCTAATCCTGTTCCGGCAGGAACTCCCGTAAAAATGCCGGTTGAATTGGTTTGCCCGTTAAAAGTATAGGATAAAGGTGCCGTGCCGCCTGAAGCTGAAATGGTAACGGTAGCGGTACCCCCGTTACAGGTAATCGGAGAGGTCACCGCTGCACTGGTCAATGAAATCGCTGCGGGTTGAGTAACAATGTTGTTGGCTACAGGATAGGTGCAACCTTTGGCATCAGTGATGGTAACACTATAGGTACCGGCAACCAGTCCGGTAAGATTCTGATTTGCTGCCTCACCGGCCGGAATGATTCCGCTACTTGATGCTGTCCAGGCATAGGTGTAAAGTGGAGTCCCTCCCGAAACAGAAATAACAACCTGCCCGCTATTCCCTCCATGACAGGCAGCAGGTGTAATGGTGGAAAATGCTGCCAATGCACCTGACGGCTGGGTGATGGTGACTGTAGTGTTAGCATTACAAGACGAGTTACTACTTTCCGAAACGACTACTACATAAGTACCTGCACCCAGACTGGTCAGATTTTGTGTATTACCACCATAAGTGCTGCCATTTTTGGTCCAGGCGTAGTTAAAATTTCCAGATCCTCCGCTTACGAGAAGATTTATGACTCCTGTAGTAGCATTATAGCAATTCACATCAGTCTGGGTATGATCTAGCAGGATTGGTGTTGGCTGAGTAATGATCACTGTTATTGCCCCCTGACATCCATTCAAATCAGTCACAACTAAACTATAGGTACCGGCCTTCAGACCGGTTTGATTTTGTGCAGTCGGATTAAGTCCTGAGCCATTCGTGGTTGTCCATAAAAAGCTATAACCTCCATTGCCGGTAATTCCCGGAGTAATGGTACCATCACTGCCTCCTGCACAACTTACGTTTGTTTGACTGGCAGTCACTACAGGTCCGTTGGAATTGCCTACTGCGTCCGAAAGCTTGGCTGTACAGCCGTTTGCATCAGTAGCTACTACGGTATAAATACCTGAAGATACGCCAGCAAGGGATTGCGTGGTTGCGCCATTACTCCAGAGCCAGGTATAAGATGGAGTTCCCCCACTCGTTGTTAAGGTTATGGTCCCTCCACTTTGATCACATGCAGGAAGTACATTAACTACGCTAACCTGAGGCGATGGATTTACAACTGCAGATACAGTAGCAGTGGCTGTACAACCGGATGAACCAGTTACCGAAACAGTATAAGTCCCTGCGTTGCTGGCTGTGGCTTCAGAAATAATGGGATTCGCACTGCTCGAGGTAAAGCCATTGGGTCCTGTCCAGGCATAGCTCACACCACCGCTCGCAAAAAGCTGCAAATTACCACCCTGACAGGCAGGTGTGGCCGAAGCTGTCGCAGTGACCTGGTTGACATTTACAGTCTGGCAGGTTTGCGTCGAAGTGCCGCAGGTATTGTTTGCAACTACACAAACCTGATAAGCCCCCACAGGTATTGTAGTCCAGTTAATGATAATGGATGATGTATTTTGCCCGGAAATGATATTGCTGTTGTAATACGTGCCCGGTGATCCAATGGAGGCAATAGTCCAGGTATATGACGTATTAGCCGGGTCAGGAGATACAGAGAAAATGCTGTTAATATCTGTACTACATACATTCACTCCCGGACAGACCGGAGTGGTAAGTGTGATTGTTCCGGAAGATGCTGAACATCCGTTGGCATCAGTCACAATGACCGAATAATTTCCCGGTGCCAGTCCGGACCTGTTTTCAGGATTGCTGGAGCCTCCCAAATCGGCCCACTGGTAGGTATAGGGACTTGTCCCCCCGCTGACAGTCAGGCTGATGCTACCTCCAAGGGAACAGGTAGGCTGGATAATAGTTTCTGATAAAGTTACCGCGGATACGGTAACTGAAAATGGGACAGAAGTGCTGACACATCCGGTAATGGTATTTTGGACGGTAAGCGTACCGGTATAAGTGGCTGCGGGTGCAAGGGAAGGAACCACCAGGACGATAGGATAGCTCAATGTCGAATTGGTGACATTGACAAAGCCGTTCGAGAGCGCTCCTGAACTATAAACAATACTGTATTTATTCGGACTTCCCGAGGTAGTGATATAGGGCAAATTAGCAGAGACCGATCCCCTGCATACCAGAGGATTTAGCCCAAGTGTAATGGTTGGCTGAGTATTTACAGAAATCGAACCTGATACATTACTCGGTAAGGTACAACCATTAGAATTGGTGACAATACAATAATAATATAAGACACCGGATACCGCGGATGATGGAGTATAAGTATCAGTGGTTGCAGATAAGGAATGTGTTGCAACTAATGTTCCGCCACTATTGCTGCCAGATGGATTGCTATACCATTGATAACTGCTGATTGTGCCGCTTCCTGCCGCTGCCGTAACAGATAACTCAGCAGCACTTCCATTCTGGCAGATTGTCTGGGTAGAGGTGGATGGCTGAGAACTGATTGAAGGCAATGCATTTATAGTAATCACAATTACCCCACTGGCCCATGTTGCTGTTCCGCACGACGGTGTCCCTCCGGGTGTTACAAAACATGCAAATGATGTGGTGGAGGTTAAACTCCCAGAGGGTGTGAATGTAGCGGTATTATATCCAGATCCTTGAGAAGGCCCACATGCCGACCAACCGCTGGTACTCGTACCGCCACCGGGATTACTTTGTGATCCCGTCTTATAATACCATTGATAGCTGAAACTTGTTGAACCCGTTGCACCACTTGCTACCATATTCCCTGCCGGTGAAGCTCCGGAGCAAAACGTCTGTGTATTTCCTGATGCATCACTTACAATTCCATAATTCAATGCCGGTTCTGCAGTTACATTTACAGAACTACTCGTCGAACTACAACCAGCTGAAATTGTACCTACTACGTAATAACCCGTTCCTGCTACAAGGCCTGACCAAGAAAGTCCTGATCCTGTTCCTGCAACGGCACTACCTTGCGCAACAGCGCTTCCATTATATAATTGATAATTTATACCGATTACTGATGATGATGAAGTTATCGTTCCATTACTACCAGGACTTGCACAGATTGTACTTCCTGTCAATGAAAGTGCAGTCGGAGGAGAATTTACCGTTACAGCGCCGGAAACAGGACTGGTACCCGTAACAGAATTAGAGTTTGTTATAACAACATAATAGTATAGAACACCTGCAGCTGCAGTAGCAGGTGCATAAGTGTCTGATGTGGATGTTGAGGTATGAGTAGCCACCAAGGTTCCCCCGGTATTAGATGCACTGACATTACTATACCATTGATAACTGCTTATGGTTCCGCTTCCTGCAGCTCCTGTTACAGAAAGAGCAGTGGCTGTTGCATTTAGGCAATAAGTTACCGGAGTGATGGCAGGAGTGGTACATGTTGGTACAGGGCTTGGCTTAAGAGCTACTAATATCGCCTGCCATTCGTCGCCGCCATTTCCGGCAGGTGAACCGTCAGTTAAAGTTGCAGAACCGGTGCCGGTACTACCAATTGAAGATTTTAGCGCCCATGCAGATCCTATTGAAACATATTCATTATTATTAGCACCAGTTGTACTCCCTGCATACAATTGAGTTAGAGACGTGGGTGAAGTAGCACATGCCCAAGTTGAATAGGTACAATTTCTATGGTTCTGTCCCAGCATTACGACGGCATCATTTGCTGTCGCAGTCGTAATACTCGTTGCCGTCACAGGACTATTTTTATTACTGTTAACGTTCCCTGTAACATCAAAAGGTGAAGAAGAACTAACTCCTGAAAAAGCAGTGATGGAACCAATAGCTACTGTTGATGTTGGTATTGTAAAAGTATAGGATGATAATAAATTGCCACTGGTTACTACCAAATATAAAACACTGCCAGTCTCAGGTCCACCATTATCGGCATATATTGAAGTCCAATTAGCACAGGTAGGTGCTGAACCATTATTTTGTTGATACGCTATATTAGCCAACAAAACGTCACCTGCTACAACTCCTGTTGGCGTTGTAATTGTTATGGTGGTGCCAGCAGTGGCAGTTGAGTTATAAGTAGAGGTACCACGCAGGGCTATTTGTCCAAAGGAAGAATGAATAAAAAACAAATTCACCATCATAAATGAAAGGGCGAAAATCAAAAGGTTCGATAACCGAATTCCACGAAACAGATTTTTTGCTTGTTTTGGAAAAGCGTTTATGCCGGTGATCCCTGAGATCAGGGAAAAAATTCTGATTTGAAATAGCTTTTTCATAAGGAACCAGTATTTGCGCAGAAATAGCTGCCGGTAGATGAAATTGCTGAAGGATTATTACAACTTTTACTCACAGTCACCATACGGACTGAACCATTTCTAAAGAAAGTCGGATTATTACTTGGCCATATTCTTCCGGGTAAAAAGCATAGATTTAATGAATAATCAGATAGATTATTGCTTTCTTTCTTATTCGCCATATTTAATAGATCTATTCTCATCGGTAATAAATTAGGCCTTTAATTTCGGTTGTCAGTGGTTGATACTTGCCGGCTGCACTGGATTCGGATTGATATTGGTCAGAATGACCGAAGATGTTGCTGAACAGCCATTGCCATCGGTCACTTGTACATGATAAGAGCCTGCAACAAGCATCGTCAGATTCTGATTACCGGATTGTCCAACAGGTATGATTCCACCGTTAGAAGCAGTCCATAGATAGGTATACGATCCGCTACCCCCAGTTACAGAGAGGTTTATTGCTCCATTATTCCCCAGCGTAGCAACAGTGGAAGGACAGGTCGGTCTGGTAACCACTGTACTTAGGTTCAAGGAAACCGGCTGGGTTATTGTAACAGGAAGCGAATTGGTGCAATTATGCGCATCAGTAACTGTAACTGTGTAGGTTCCGGCAGCCAGATTGGTGAGAGCTGAGCCTGTAGCCGTAAATGCACCCGGGCCAGTCCAGGCATAGGAATAGGATGAGGTACCGCCTGTAGCCGCTACGGTCACTGCGCCGGTGAGTGCTCCATTGCAAAGGACATTAGTCTGGCTTGAAATACTTACATTTAGTGCGGCTGAAGGTTGCGTTACAGGTATCATGCCTGATGCTTTTGTACAACTATTGGCATCAGTAACAGTTACAGAGTAGGTTCCCGGTGCCAGACCGGTGCGATTTTGAACTGATGACCCATCATTCCAAAGGTAGGTATAAGGTGAAGTGCCGCCGGAAACATTTGGATTGATAGTCCCGTTGTTTATTCCAAAGCAGGTAACATTGGTTGATGTTGGAGCAATCAGTATAACTGCAGGCTGTGTCACGGTAACCGCGGAAATGGCAGTGCATCCCTTGCTATCGGTAACCGTAAGGGTGTAATTACCTGATGCAAGTCCGGTGCGGTTTTGAGTCGTTGGACCATCTGCCCACGAATAGGTATAATTTGGAATACCTCCCGCCGGGGAAACATTAATGGTCCCGGTTGAGCTTCCATTACAAAGTGCTGTAGTCGGTGTGGCGTTTATAATAATTGCCGGAGATTGGGTGAGCGTTACCGTAAAAGTTGACATACATCCTGCGCCACTGTTTGCCGTAACAGTAAATGCATATGTGCCCACTGTCAGGTTTGAAACCGAGAATGGACTTGTGGCACTGGTTCCACTGCCAGACAAAGGGAGTGTTGCATTACCGGTTTTGGTCCAGCTCCAATTAAAGGGGCCTGTACCGTTTGAAATAGTCATCGCCACTGAACCTCCGGTTGAATTGCCGGAGCACAAATTGGTAATTGCGCTGGCAACCTGCATATTGCATTGAACTGTTATGCCATGGGTATCGAATGTTACCCTGCCGCAGGGATCAGTAATTGTGGCAGTAATTGTACAAGAGGTGGGTGTGGTCTCCACAGGCGCTGTGAAGGTAACATTCTGAGAAGTACTGCTTGGAAGGAATGTGCCACCGCATGAGCAGGTCCAGGAATAGGTATAATTTGATGGACTAACACCCGTAGGAAGTGTCACTGAAAGACTATTTGACTGTCCTGAATTTATTGTAGCCGGCAACCCGGTAATCGTCGGCAAAACCGCTTTTTCAGATACCGCCAGGAATGAAAAATTTAGGAACGCACGCATAGCAGCCACATTAGATGTCCCTGAACCCTCAATATTGTGGGCGGCCTCCATCAAAATCCTGCCCCGGCTGGGGTTGTCAAACCCTCTTCCGGAAATAAGGGTAGCTGCCGGTCCTGCAGAAAAAATGCCTGTTCCAAGGGTATTTGCAGGAGTAGGGTCCCAGACATACACTTTTGCTCCCGGATTCCATGTACTCCCGGCAAGAGGTATATAAATCTGTTCCGAACCATTTTGTTGGGCAGCGTCGATTGTTCCCATAAACTGCATGATCGGATCTGTTGGATAGGCATAATTGTAGGGTGGAGTCCCAGCGGAATGATTACCCCATAAAACTAATGAATTCTGAAAGTAAGGACCTGTTCCACTAGGCGTTGTCGTCTTGGTAACCAAAAAATTTGTTTGATTGGATGGAGTGGCGGGATCAAACATATCAGTCAAAGCACTGCCTGCATGGCAACCTAACCAGATAGCCCCGTTGCAGGAAAGATTCCAATAGTAGAGATTGCCATGTAGTAATACCGGTGTGGCGGGGGGACTGTAACTCAAATACCAGCTGGGGTCGGCATGAGGCAATACAAAGATATCATCACAGCAGGTCAGTGCTGTTGGTGTTTTCCATCCCGATTTTGAAGAGCCACCATAAGCAGTTGAGGGAATTCCTGCATCAATCAGAAAATTCTCGGCTATTGAACCATTTTGCTGGTCCAATGTCCAGCGTGGTACATTATAAAAAGTCACAAAAACCGGAACAGTAATCGGCGAAGTGGTTGTGACTCCAACAACACCTAACGTCTGCCAGGTCGTAATCAATCCATTAACAGCACTGCTCCGGTACTTAGCCTCAATGATGAATGGCCCGCCGCTATAATTGACTCCATTGTAGACAAAATCCACCCCATCTTTTGCTTTTGAGGAATTAATTACCCAGTCAACCGGGGTATGGTTATTCAAAAGAGCATATAGGAGTCCGTAGGGTTTCATCCCATTGGCTATGGTTTGGGGTACAATACCCATATTGATAATAAATGATCCGGAAGGTATAATGGTTGAGGTCTGAGCAAAACCAGTCGTTAACGAAAAGGTCAGGATAAAAAGAAGCTTGGTAAGAAGGGAGATGAAATGTTCTTTTTGACGGAGAATCGAAATGATTCGATCTACTAAATGCCTTCTTGATTTGGCATAAAGTTCGTCATATTGCGCGAAAGAATCAGTTATAATTTTCATAATCAAATATTAGGTTTTACTT
>Ga0118677_10013306_pt1 | contig 11549 bp, 5 predicted proteins | sample AliMusrvi5mmetaG_FD_86154 | JGI IMG/M metagenome (GOLD analysis project Ga0118677, IMG submission 86154) | reverse complement strand
GTGACGCCTCTGTTAACCACAACCTGGGGTCAGGATTGGCCCTATAACTCCATGTGCCCAGTTAATGCCGGGGGTCCAGGAGGACATGTCTATGCTGGATGCGTTGCTACGGCAATGGCCCAAATTATGCGTTTCTGGTCAGCCCCTACTGTAGGTCTTGGTAGTTTCCATTACCAATCAGGAACATATCCAGTAACTTCTGCTAACTTCAATACCACGTACAATTGGGCTAATATGCCCAATAGTACATCCACAGTCAACGCGGATATTTCTAAGATCATCTACCACTCTGCTGTAGCAGTAATGTCACAGTGGGGGGCTACAAGTACCTATGTAGCCTATTCATCTGATGAAGATCCGATGACAAGAGCGTTTTGCAACTACTGGAAAATGGCAAGTAGTAGTATAAACTACCTGCAAAAGGTAAATTATACCGACGCGCAATGGAATACATACTTACAAAATGAACTCACATCTGGACGCCCCATATATTATCGTGGGGACGGAAGCATATCCCATGCGTGGGTGTGTGATGGAGTTGATAATACGAACTTATATCATTTCAACTTTGGTTGGAGTGGTAACTATAATGGCTATTACTCATTGGGGAATATAAACCCTGGAGGTAACACATTGACCAACAATCAATGTGCCATTACCGGCATTAAGCCGGTTACTGACGGAAGTACCTTAACCACCAACACAACATGGTCGGGGAATATGACATTCACCACTAATATATGGGTGCCAGATTCACTGACCCTTACTATTAGTGCTGGTGCTGTCATTAAATTTGCACCTGGATGTGGACTATATGTTTTTGGAAAGCTGATTTGTAATGGAACAGCTGCTAATTACGTTGTCTTGGACGCATCTGACACAACAAACGGATGGAACGGTGTTCGTTGGGATAATAATTACCAGGCACGCCTGGTAATGGCCGACAACGGTACTAGCAACCTGAGTTATGCACAAGTGGAACATAGTCATTCGAGTGGAGTTTCTTGTATGGCATATGGGAAAGTCGTTCTTAATCACTGCAAGATCAATAATTGCTATGCTACGTATGGTGCGGGCATTTGTGTAACTTGGATCCCCATAACCGTATCCTACTGTGAAATATTCAGTGACCATGCTACTATTCAAGGTGGAGGGATTTCTGTTGCAAGTACCGACACGTTGTCGTCAACTATAAGCAACAACAACTTCCACAATAATGTTGCTGATGCTAGTGGTGGCGCATTTTATTTCTCCAGCACCAACAAAACGTTGGCCGAAGGGAATACTTTTTCTGGCAATCAAGCCCCAAAAGGTGCTGCTGGAGTACTATCTAATACCACAACAACACTCAAAAACAGTAAATTCTGTAACAATACCTCTACCAGTCAGAAGGGTGCTTTATATATTCAGAATTGTAGTCCAACATTGGTGGATCTTTTAATTGCCAACAATGAAGGATGCGGTTTTTATTTTGACCAAAGCTCTTCACCGGTGTGTCTTAACCTGAACATTGTGAATAACCATACACCGTATTATGGTGGTGGTGGAGTTATAGTAAATAATTCCAATCCCTCCTTTAAGAACACCATTCTTAATGGTAACATTGCTGACATTTCAGGGAATCAAATTTACCTTTCAACCACAAACTGTGATCCGTTTTTTGATCACTGCAATGTACAGGGAGGAGTCGCCGGATTTGGCGGCCCGGGGAGCGGGAGTAATTACAACACCTCCCATTACACAAATAACATTGATCTGGCTAATCAATTTATTGCTCCTTCTTCATGTGCAGGAACCCCATGTGACGGATTAAACGCTAACTGGCAACTTCTCTCTACATCACCCGATATTAACGCGGGCGATACGCTTGGTGTTTCCAACCTGCTTCCGGCAACGGACTTGGCTGGAAATCCGCGTATAACGAATAATCTGATCGATATTGGGGCATATGAATATTTATGTGTTACCGTACCGGTCAGTGTCAGCATCACAGCCGGTCAGAATCCTGTTTGTCAGAACACCACTGTTACGTTTACGGCTGTGGCTGTCAACGGCGGAACCGCTCCGGTCTATCAGTGGAAGAAGAACGGGACCAACGCAGGAACCAATCTTCCGACCTATTCATATATTCCGGTCAATGGAGATGTGATTACCTGTGTGCTTACCTCAAGTTTAACCTGTACGACAGGAAACCCCGCCACAAGTAATGCTATTACGATGACGGTGACCGCCAGTTTGCCGGTCAGCGTAAGCATCACAGCCAGCCAGAATCCTGTTTGCCCAGGCACTACGGTGACATTTACCGCAACGCCTGTCAATGGCGGAACCGCTCCGGTCTATCAATGGAAGAAGAACGGGACCAACACAGGAACTAATCTTCCGACCTATTCATTTACTCCGGTTAATGGAGATGTGATCACCTGTGTACTTACTTCCAGCATAACCTGTACAACCGGGAATCCGGCTACTTCAAATGCGATTACTATGGTGGTAAATCCGTTGCCCGGAGCAACCGGACCGATTACGGGTCCGGCTTCCCCGTGTGAAGGTTCGAGTGTGGTTTACTCAACTGCTGCAGTATCTAATGCCAGCGGATATTTATGGACGGTACCGGTTGGATGGTTAATTACTGCTGGACAGAATACAACCAGCATCACTGTAACAGCTGGATCTACTGGTGGAAACATCAGTGTTACCGCAAACAATTCCTGTGGGAACAGCAATACCTCCACATTGACTGTGACAATAAACACTCCGCCTATAGCTAATGCCGGAGTCGATCAAACCATCAATTATGGTGCGTCGACTATACTCAATGGTTCTGCAACTGGTGGATCTGGTGGTAATTATACTTATCACTGGGAACCAGCTACACTACTGTTGAACGCCAATGTTCAAAATCCAACAACAGCAAATCTTACCGCAACAGTTCAATTTGTTTTGACTGTCACTGATGGTAATGGATGCACTGGGAATGATCAAATGCTGGTAACAGTAACGGGTGGCCCACTGTCGGTCAATCCGACTGCAACACCAGGCACAGTTTGTGCCGGCAATGTTGTCCAGTTGATGGCAAATGCTGGTGGTGGGACTGGCAATTATACGTATACATGGACCTCAAATCCTTCGGGATTTACTTCAACAGTAGCAAACCCTACCGTATACCCGACTATCACTACGACCTACATGGTCATAGTGAATGATGGGAATGCCACAGTAAGTGGCAATACTCTTGTTACGGTTAATCCATTACCTGGGACTCCCTCCCAACCAAATGGAGATGATTCCGTGGATGTAAAAACTGTAGTAAGTTCTGTATATACTACGTTTGTATCCCCCGCTGATTCAGTGGTGTGGGAACTTATACCTACAAGCGCAGGTGTTATTACCTGGACTGGTATTACAACAGCTACCGTAATTTGGAATCCCAATTTTATGGGAACTGCTACTATAAAGGTAAAAGCACTGAACAGCTGCGGAGAATCGCAGTGGTCGCAGGAAAAAACAACCTTTGTGGACAATACCACGGGAATCATGACCTATGCCAGTATCGATGCGGTGATTTATCCAAACCCCAACGATGGATTATTCTTCATCAGATCTTCCGGGCCATTGTCGAAAGTGATGATCTTCGACCTGACCGGGAACCCCATTGCGGAAATTGTTAAGCCTGAGAAGGATCATCCGTTTGATTACAGACAATTACCCTCCGGGGTTTACTTTGTACATATTGACGGGGCAAGGATCAATGTGGTCAGAGTTATTGTTCTTTACCATCCATAGCATTGTGCTTTTCTTTGCTCAATGCGAACAAAAAGGGTTTCACCATTTTTACCAGGGAATCAAAGGTTATTCTGTATGGGAACGCTGTTTTATTCGCCACTTCATCACTTCATCTCGGCATGAACTGTTCATAAAGATTGATAAACTCTCCTTTGAGCTGAACGTTTCAAAAAGTACTTTTGGGAATATAAATCCACCCATGTACGAGATCTACCTGCTTAACGATCTGAATCCCGGCAAACTCCGCAAGACGTTTGACAAAATCCTGGAAGAACTGGCGTCCGGGAATTTTGCCGCGGCCGAAGTAAAGAAAATGACAGGTACCGGATATTACAGGGCAAAGCTTGACCAGGAAAACCGCCTCCTGTTCCGCTTTGGAAGTTACAATAACCAAACCTGTTTGCTGGTACTCGAACTTATTCTCAATCATGATTACGCCAAATCAAGGTTCCTCAGAGGCGCTTCTGTTGACGAATTGCAACTTCAACCCATCCATACTGAGGGTGCCTTGCCGCCTGAAGATATCGTGAGCCTTACGTATATCAACAGAAAATATCCCAAATTCCATCTGCTCGATAAGATCCTCTCCTTCGACGACATGCAGGAGGATATCCTGCAGTTTCCCCTGCCCCAGATCATCATCGGATCGGCAGGCAGCGGAAAAACAGCCCTGACGCTCGAAAAGATCAAGATGCTTAAAGGCCGCATACTGTATGTGACGCTTTCATCCTACCTGGCCGAGAATTCCTCCCGCTGGTACTATTCCAACAATTTCGAGAACGAACAACAGGAAATTGACTTTCTCTGCTACCGGGAATTTATCGAGACCATCAGCATACCCGGGGGAAAAGAGATGGATTTCAGGACGTTCATGCGGTGGTTCTGGGGATTTCGGCAATCGACAGGCCTTAAGGATTCACATAAGGTGTATGAAGAATTCAGGGGCGTGATTACCGGGATGGACATCTCCAAAGAGTATCTTTCTGCTGCAGAATATATGTCGCTTGGAGTTAAACAATCCATTTTCCTCTCCTCCGAGCGTGAAACCGTATATGCCCTGTTTGCGAAATACCTGTCGTTCCTGAAGGAAGAAGGGTTTTACGACATCAATATGTATTCCCATAGTTTGCTGGAACGCTGCTCCCCCGTATACGATTATATCATTGTTGACGAGGTGCAGGACTTTACCAACATCCAGCTGTTCCTCATCCTTAAATCCCTTTTAAAACCGGCAAATTTCATCCTCTGCGGCGATGCAAACCAGGTAGTCCATCCCAATTTCTTCTCCTGGTCCCATCTCAAAACCATGTTCTATCACAACGATCTCAGGGGAGAAGAAATCCGCATTCTGCACGCAAATTACAGGAATACCCAGGTCGTATCCGATCTTGCAAACCGCCTGCTGAGGCTGAAGATCGCCCGCTTCGGTTCCATCGACAAGGAAAGCAATTACCTGGTGAAGACAGTTTCCCAGAATCCGGGTGAGATGGTGTTTTTAGAGGAAAATAATAAAACGGTAGCCGAGCTTGCCCGAAAAACAGGAAAATCGGTGAATTACGCGGTGCTTGTGCTCCGTAACGAGGACAAACAAAGGGCTGCAAGCATCTTCCCGTCGCCTCTGCTCTTCTCAGTCCAGGAATCCAAGGGCCTGGAATACGAGAACATCATTCTGTGCAATTTCATTTCCGACAATGCAAGCGAATTCAACGACATCTGCGAAGGTGTGAGTTCCGGGGCTGTTCATGGCGCTGAGCCGGTATATTCAAGGGGTAGAGACAAGACTGATAAATCGCTCGACGCCTATAAGTTCTATATCAACTCCCTGTATGTGGCCGTCACAAGGGCTGTGAAGAACGTATATATCGTTGAAAAAACCAGGGGGCACAAACTCATCAGCCTGCTCGGGATTTCGGAGGAAGTAAGGGAAAGGGTGATTAAGGAGGATGTCTCTTCGGCAGACGACTGGAAGCGGGAGGCGAGGCGTCTTGAATTGATGGGCAAGGCCGAACAGGCGGAGGCCATCCGGAAGAATATTCTGGTGACGGTCAAACCTAACTGGGAACCCATGACCGTTGAAAAGTACATGACTGTGAGGGAAGAAGCCCTCAATCCCGAAAACTTCAACAAGAAATCCAAGGACAGACTGTTTGATTTCGCACTGATCCATAACCAGGTGCTGATCCTCGAGAAACTCGCTGCACTCAATTACCGTCGGGCCGAAAACTATGAGGCTGAACGCAGCTCCCTCTTCCGCAGGTATTATCAGTTTTACAGAGACGACAACCTGAAAATGATAGTACAGGAAGTCAACAAATACGGGATCGATTACCGCGACGTACATAACTTCACGCCATTGCAGGCAGCGGTGTTCTCAGGGGCGGTGAAGGTCACCGCTGCCTTGCTTCAAAACGGGGCCAATCCTGAATTGCAGGATACTTTTTACAAAACCCCAGTTCAGATTACCCTGCAGCAGGCCTTTATCAACCCCGATTACGCCAAAAACAAACTGGGGAAGATTTACCCCATGATGCTTTCGGCATCACTAAATATGCAGGTAACCGGACAGCTCCTCAAAATCGATCCCCACAAAGCAGAATTCCTGATGGTGAACTTGTTTATAGCCGTTCAGAGTTCCATTATGCAAACAAAACACTATCTCCAGGCGCAGGGATTGATAATTGACGACCTGCTGACACATATTGCTTATTTTCCTGATAACATACTCCCTGCCTACCGCAAAAAGCGGGAATACTGGCTGGCCCTTTTGGCCAAACACGAAAGCGGGAGCAACAATCCGTATTGTAAAAAGCTTTTTTCCCGTATTCAGCGCGGAGCCTACGTGCTCAACTCCTCCATGATGATCCGGTTGGGAGAAAACTGGATCCCGGTTCATGAAATCATTAACAGCCAGGGTATCAGTGTGAACGACATGAAGGCGCATTCGGAGGAAAAGCAACGCAAACTGATGGAGGAGAGCCGGCTGAGGTGGGAAAAGGAGAGAAAAAAATACGAAAAGGAACGGATGGAGCGCGAACAGTGGGACCGGGAAAGATATAGATGGCATAAAAGATAAAACATGAGCAAACAACATCAGCAACACGCCTTGTCGCCAGAAAAATATATACGGACCCGGGCCCGCACCCTCCCCATCGGGACCTGTTACATCAACCCGGACTGGGAGGAATCCGGATTTGCCACAATTTTTATGAGCAGGCGTCATATCAACGGCAACATTACCCATGCGGCTTACCTGGTAGATATTTTTTGTTTGGGATTGAAGGAAAGTTACTGGGTCTTTAACCAGGATGCTCTTGATTATAAGGATTTCATTGAAAAGCAGCTACAGGGGAATCCACATGGATTCTCCCTGATGAAAGCGGATTATGTGCTGTTGCATAACATCATTTTTGGCGCCATTGAATATGCAGGTGAGCTCGGGTTCTTGCCACATAAATCATTTGAAACAACAAAGTATATTCTCGAAGAGGACGACGATCATGTGAAGCTTCTCGATCTTACGTTCGGCTATAAGGGGAAACCCCTGTTCATTTCGAGCCCTGAACGACCGGCTGAGAAAAACAGGGTACTTGCATGCCTTGAGAAAAATCCAGGCAGCGGCAATTATTACTATATCGTCGATACGGATGCACCTGAGTTTTTCGAAAAAGAAGAAGAAAAAGAGCGGGAGAAAGCCAATTACCATGATCCTGAAGTTAAACGCGGCTTGATCAAAGACTTTATTGCACGCGTAGAAGGTCCTGCAGTAGCTATGTTCGAAAATATCGGTAAAATCAAGGAGATGGTCAATCTGACCGATACAATTTTTTTCGAATACATGGCCAGTGATGATGATCTGGTTGAAGCTTCGAAGATCATTGAAAACCTGTTTGATTTCGGAATTTCTGATGAGATCTTCTCTGATGAAATGTTGGCGGGGAAAAGCCTTGTGCCGCATGATCCCAGGGAGATCAGATTGCAGGCAGAACGGTTGTATACCCTGTGTATGGACGGTCATACAGCCGAAGGTCTGAGGCAAGCCAGAGCCATGATGGATAAATATCCCGGGTTTCCTGTCTTCGAATTCATGTATATGAGATTTCTTGAGCATAAGGAAGGGATGATCAAACTCATGCCAAAACTTGAGAAATGCGTAATTCAAAATCCCGGTTATCACCCGCTGGGACTTATGTTCGCTTTTTCATTTCTACTGAACAAACCCGAAGATGTATCACGCCAGATGGATGATTCGTTGCACCTGAAGACCGTTTACCCCCATCGTAAGACTTTTTGCAAAGAAGAAGTACTGCTCTATTTGCGTGTGTTAACAGCCAACTACAACAATGCCTTAAAATTTGAGTTTATCGAAATCATGTTCAGTTATATGGAGTATAATTTCCCCGGCGTAATGCCCGAACACCAGGTAATCAGTGCAAAGCTGTACAAGATTCCATTGGTGATGGAATGGTGCAAGAGTTGGATGGAAAGTGAAATGAAATAGTCAACCCGGAATGTTTGAAGATAATGACGAGGAATGAAATTCGGACCGGAACAGACTCAAATAGAGGATATTCATAAGATAATTTCTTCGAATGCAAGGATTGACTTTCCGCAGGGCCCTATTCCTGTTCAATTCTATTCTTTGATTATCTGATCTTCTTCCAGGTCTATCACCATTGAACATATTTCTATTTCAAACCATTCGGAAAACATTTTAAAGGTTCTGTTCTGAGGCCATTCATCTTCATCGGTCAACCAATCATTCAGTTCATTACTGAATATCAATTCGAAATGTTTTTTGACCCAAGTTAAAACCTCATCATTACTTTCCATTTCCCTCACCAAATAGATATTGTTTTCATTGTTTTGAGTGATCGGTACTTCCTCTGGCATCACCGAATTCAGCCAATCGAAATAGGGTCTCTTTGCCCTGACGATGATCGCGTTACGATCAATGGATTCATAAAATTCCGGAATCGTGCTCATATTTAATTTTGTTTTGTATATTATCCTCTTGAGGTTGAGTGCCTTTCCTTGACTTCCTTCTTACCTTCAATCCTTCATACCTTCATACCCTTTTTTCCTGCATTCCTGCAAAGATAAGTCGCCCTCCTTCCCCGCACAAGTGCAAGGGGGTTGCAACACGCAATGATAAAATCTGAATATCAGGAAAATAGAGTACTTTATTTTGCTGAAAAAGCGACCTGAAAACCACAAAAAACAGGACAAACCCGGCCGTAAACCGGGAAAATCTGCAACCCCCTTGTACCCGGATTGCAAAAAAAAGCTCAAATACAACCTTTTTACAAATTGACTTTTCTGGATGTTATTTAGCAATATATGAACTAAAATATAGGATAATGTAATGTTATTAATGAATTTCGAAAATCATTCCTTTAACTATCCTTTAACTATCCTTTAACTTAGGTTTAAGTGACGTTTTTGCTGGTTTCGATTTTTCGCTACCTGCGAGGCCGGGATCGCTACCCTGGCCAATGATGATGAACTGTACCGGCACTCACTTAACTGCAATCAATAAACAAATTGTACTTTTGCCGGGAATTTCAGGATGGAATGATGAATCCGGCGATTATTTACCAGCAACGCATTGATAACTCACTGCAGGAAATCTCTGATGGAAGGAAACGACTGCAGTATATCCCCTGGGGACGGTTTCTTTTGTTCCTGGCCATAATTGGCTTTACCTGTTACAGCGTGAAGACGGCACATGCTGGCTATATCGTTGCCGCAGCACTCTCTTTCGCCGGTTTTTTGATCCTGGGGTGGCTGGATTCCAATTTCAAACAAAAGATCAGAACCGCTGAAACCCGCATTGAAATCAATAAACATGAAATCGGGGCGATCGGGGGAGATTTTTCGGCCTTTGATCCCGGACTTGAATTTTGTAACGAGAACCATCCTTATACCGGTCACCTTGACATTTTCGGCAAGGGGTCCCTGTTTCAATGCATTAACAGATCTACAACCCTGTATGGAAAAAGGCGGCTCGCGGAGTTTTTGAACCATGCCTGCCAATTCCGGAACGGGATACCGTCGCGACAGGAGGCCATAAAGGAACTCTCACGAAAAATTGACTTCCGGCAGGAACTGCAACGTGTCTTTTTTGAGCAACCCGCTGACATGAAAGATCTTCCGGCACTTATGGAATGGCTTGGGAATGATTTCGTTTCGGATGATACGGCTGCAAGGGGGCGCTCATCGGAAAAATCCGACAACCGGCTGAAATTCATGACATTTATCTCCTGGACCATACCGGGAATAACCCTCGCAGGTATACTTCTGGCCTCATTTGGAGTGGTGCCTTACCCGTTGCCCCTCATGCTGGTCTCCCTTCAGTACCTGATCGTGGTTGCTTATGGAAGACAATTCCAGGTGGTTAATCAGAAGATTACCTCCCGGTTCGGGATTTTGGAGAAATATTCACGGGCGCTTTGCCTGATAGAGACGACTTCGTTCAGGAGCAGGTTCAACAAAAAACTTCAGGATGATCTTAAATCCAATGAACAGCTAAATCCTTCGCAAATCATCAAGAGCCTATCAAAACTTCTGAACTGGATGGATTCCCTGAATATGATCGTTTCGGCTGTCCTGAACGGGCTGTTCATGATCAATATCCATTTACTTATTGGAGTGGAAAAGTGGCGTTTGAAATACCGTATTTATATCCCGGGATGGTTTGAGGTATTGGCCGAATTCGATGCACTGTCGGGTTTGGCCGCTTTTTCGTTCAACAACCCGGAATTTGTTTTTCCCGAAATCTCCGGGATGAACATGCAGCGTGAGACCAGCCTGATACAGCCGGGTGATTCCCCGGTGAATTTCCCTGAGTTCCCTCAGGGGGAATACCTTCTTAAAGCGGAGAAGATCGGCCATCCGCTTATCCCTGCCGGCAACTGTGTGACCAATGATTTTGGAATCCACGGTTGGAAGCAGTTTTTTATCCTCACCGGGGCAAACATGTCGGGGAAGAGTACTTTTCTCAGAACAATCGGCACCAATTACATTTTGGCCATGGTGGGCGCTCCTGTCTTTGCAGAAAAGTTTATTTTTACTCCGGTGGAGATCCATTGCAGTATTCGGACCAATGACTCTTTGGTAAAAGGTGAATCTTATTTTTATGCAGAGCTCCGTAGTTTGAAGGAAATTATAGCCGAACTTGAACAGGGGCATCGAAAACTCATCCTTCTCGATGAAATCCTTAAAGGCACAAACTCTTCTGATAAACAATCAGGCTCCATCGCCCTGGTCAAACAACTGATGAAATATGATGTGGTCGGAATATTTGCTACCCATGACGTCACTATCAGCACGTTAATTAACAATTACCCCGACCATATACGGAACCTCTGTTTCGAGATCTCTATTGAAGATGACCGGATGGAGATAGATTACAAACTCCGGCCCGGGGTTTGCAAAAATCTGAACGCCTCCTACCTGATGAAAAAAATGGGCATCATACTGGAATGATTTAACGGCGTTCTAAATGATAATAATCCCTACTCTTCACTCGGGCTTCGCCCGGAAAATATCGGGGTTGTTGGTCTTCAAACTAACGATGATCGTTCCGGATTTGGGGGATGTCTCTTCGCTCCTGCGGGGGGTCTGGTGGTAAGCATCCAAAGCCATTTGCGTGGTTCCCGTCGTGCGGAATCAGGTAATGCACCCGGTGCAGCAGGTTGATCATCTTGGAAGCCTCACTCCCTGTACCGGCTATGGAATCCAGCTTCAGGCCGGTGCGAAGAGCCTTG
>Ga0118677_10013800_pt1 | contig 11550 bp, 11 predicted proteins | sample AliMusrvi5mmetaG_FD_86154 | JGI IMG/M metagenome (GOLD analysis project Ga0118677, IMG submission 86154) | reverse complement strand
CTCCTATACTTAATAATTTGCCTGCTACATCCCAGTTTACACTGTGGGTTAATGTTCCATTTGTTGATATTGTTAAGTCATTTGTTATACTATAATTTGCATCTGTTGCCTGCAATGTTAAATTTCCTTGTGTTACTGTCAGATTATTTGTTGCTGAGAAAGCTTTCGATGTACTTGTAACAGTCGTTACTGCTGCTCCTTTATTAATAGTTAAATTATAGTTGTTAATATATGTTATGTTAAAAAATAATAAAAGTTTATTTTTTTAAAGTCCTCAGTTATATTCTTTAACGTTTTTTGATTATTTTTATTGATCAAAAGTTTATCATACACATGATAATATTTTTTACTATGTTTTATCGATATATTTGATGTCTTTATTGAATCAAGTAAATATTTTAATGATGTTTCTATCTTTTTACAGACCAAGTTTCTATTTAAACCCTTAGAACCAAATTCTATTTCTATTGAATCTTTAAGAAATTGTGAAATAGGACCGGTTGTGCGTGCTGATGTTGACGGCCAAATTACTATTTTATTTAAATTTGTATAGTTAATGAGAGGAATAGTTTTAGAGATATTTTTTGGTATAATAATAAAATCATCTTTGCTTTGTGATGCGCTATGCAGATCAATTACATATTTGTACTTTCTTGCTTTCTCAAAATTTCTCCATGCTATTCTTTTTTCATAAATTTTGGAATACTTAACTCCAGGATATAAACGGTTTAGATCACTTGATACGAATCTTGACCTAACTTCGTAGGCTTTAGGGTTTGCAACAATATAATCAAAGTTATCCCCATACTTAGTATTCTTTAATTTGAGTATAACATCGAGACTTTCATCTTCATCGCCATGGGTGCAGGCGATGAATAGTATTTTTTTATTTATAGGGTTTACCATATGGTAAATATACATTTAATAAAAAAAAAGACAATAAAAAGCAGCAATTTCCTAGAACTTGCTGCTTTGGCTTATAGTAAAATAATACTTCTACAAACCAATCTTTTCTTTGCATTTAGTTATGCAAACATCCATACCGGCATAAAAAGGGTCTCTAATCCCCAACTTTTTAGCAAATAGATAGGCTGTGCTTCGACAGCCACCAAGACAAATATTGTGATATTTACAGCTATCCTTGCTGCAATTACCAAAGAGTTTATCTGAAAGTGCTTGTGGATTAAGAAAATCTTTTCTTAAACTCATTACCTCATTTTTTTTTAGATCAATATAGCCTAAAATGAAGTCTTCTTCATCCATTGCGTAGAAGCAACCATAAATTTTACCCGTCCTTAGCGATATACCGCCATAGTTCATACCAATTGATGGACACAAGTAATCAGTTTTTACCCAGTCACCTGATTTACACCTAGCTACTTTTTGTGCAGCCTCAGATAGTGTTTTCTTGTAAAAATCTGGACCAAAACTCATATTATATCCAAAACGCAATTGCGGAAAACTAAATTTTAGTTTTTCAATCTTTTCAACTACTTTAAGCATTTCTGGTTCCCATACAAGTTCATGCTCATCCATTTTTCTACCGGCACCAACAGGTTTGAGTCTAAGAAACTCAATCTTGTCAGCTCCAAGGTCTACGCTAAGAGAAGCTGTATCAGCTATTGTTGGAATTGTCGAGGTGGAAATAACCATTTCGGTTACAACCCTGAATCCCATATTTTTACAAAGTCTTATATTTTTAATTATTGATCTATATTGAGAATCAGTACAACAATTAAAAATTGCTTGTGTTTTATGATTAGCAAAAAGTGTAATTTTGATTTCAGTTACACCTGATCGTTTCATTTCTTCAAGCATCTCACTATCCAAAGCAATTCCATTAGACAATACTTTTGTTTGCCCAACTGATGGAAGCAAGGATATAAGTTCTGTACTAGTTGTAATCTCTTTAGGATACACAAAAATAGAACTACCGCTAAATTTCCCGATCAATTCTTTTGCTATCTTAAGGTCAGAACTTATTCCACGAGGATAAATTTCTTTTCCTTTTTCTTTATAGAAACAATGATTACAAATCAGGTTACATTCATTGCCACAAAACAAAAGATCAATATTCATAGGCGAAAAATTTGTCGTAGACATTATAATCACTCCTTTTTTGTTTAAAAGAACTTTTTATTACTATTACACACAAAGTATATGAAGGCAAGAATTGTTATCTTGAATTATTAGGTAATAAAAAAGCAGCAAGTTCTAGGAACTTGCTGCTGGAAATGGTGGGTACGACGGGAATCGAACCCGTAACCCTTGGTTCCACAAACCAATGCTCTAACCAATTGAGCTACGCACCCAAAATAGTTAAAGTCAAAGTGACTTTAATCTGCTGATGATACTAACAAAGGCTTCATCTTTTGTCAAGACGACCTGACTTTTGTCAGTCGTGTCTTTAACAGCGATCATACCCTTTGCAATTTCGTCCTGTCCGACGATCACCACAAATCGAATGCCCCTTTTGACTGCGTACACGATTTGCGCTTTAAGCGAAACCGGCTCGCCGATATACACTTCAGTCTTTATGCCCGCTTCGCGCATGTCTTGGCCAAGTTTCATTGAATATTCGGCTAATCCTTCATTGAATACGGTCACAAGCACATCGGCGGTGGTATTAGTTTTTTTGACCAATCCCTTGCTTTCAAGAGCCAAAATGATACGGTCAACACCAACTGACGCGCCGACTCCAGCAATGTTTGATCCCGGAACAAATCTGTTGGTCAAGCCATCAAATCTGCCTCCAGAGAACACACTGCCAAGTCCATCAACATTTGTGATGTATGTTTCAAAAACCGGACCGGTATAGTAATCAAGTCCACGAGCAACCGAAAGGTCAATCGTCCAGAATTCACGAGGTATACCCAGTGAATCAAGATTTTTGATCATATCTTTCATCGCTTGAATTCCCAAGTCACCATTGACGGTTTTACCGCCAAGAATTTTTTGGGTAGCGTTCATTATTTCAACCGGATCCTTTTCCTTGATCGACAAGAAATTTCGGAGGATTTCCTTGGCAGCCTCATCAAGAGGTTTGCCAATTAGCTGGAATTGATTGAGCGAAGCAAGTTCGGCAATAATTCCTTCAATTCCGAGTTTGTCCATTTTGTCGATGGTACGGAAGAGGTCCTTGTCCGAATCCTGGAAACCAAGAGTTTCAGCCAAGGCATTAAGAATACGTCGGTCGTTGATCTTAATGTTAAAATTCTCGAACCCTAAGGTTTTGAGAGTCTTATACATTATTTGAACGATCTCAGTATCCGCCCAGATTGATTTCGAACCAATGGTATCGATATCAAATTGCAGAAACTCGCGGAAACGGCCTTTCTGAGGTTTTTCGCCTCTCCAGACCTTGCCAACCTGATAGCGTTTGAAAGGTTTCGGAATATCCGGATAAGCGGCAACAACCCTGGCCAAAGAAACCGTCAAGTCAAACCTTGAAGCGAAGTCTTCTTCCAAAAGGTTTTCCGCAGAATCTTCCAGTCCGGATTTGATTCTAGACACGAAGATGCTTTTATTGAACTGTTCCCCTCCAGTCAAGACCTCCAGTTTTTCCATCGATGGCGTATCCAACGGCAGAAAACCAAATGACTCATAAACGGCTCTTATTTTATCAAGGGTCGATTGTAGAATAATCATCCTTTCAGGGAGATAATCCTGGAATCCGGCTAAGGTTACTGGTTTAATTGTTTTTTGCGTGCTCATTTTTCTCCTTTGTTGTTATGTTAATGTTCCTTGTACCTAATAATAAAATACCTATTATAATATAATTGTCAATATTGATAATGAAGATATAGTATTACCTATTATCTTCGGTCGTTTAAATATAATTTTACACTTAATTAGATAAATCGTAACATTTAATTTTAAATTTTGCCATTTGGACAAAAAAAGAGGAGATGTAAAACATCTCCTCTAAATTACTGCATTACTTTGCCAAAAGATATACCTCATCGTTTATCTTTGTGGTGTCTTGGGCAAAAATGATAATGGCGTTCTCGCCACACCTTACTTCTTCCACACCATCAATTCCGAGGATTTGATCTTTCTTTACTTTTTCAAAATCGTCAAATTTTTTCGCTAACGAAAATTTTTCAGATTTTGACATATACATGTTGTAAACCCTGATTTTTTTCTGTTTCCTTACCTTAACTTTACCATGTATGTTTTTTGTGGCTTTAAGAAAATTCAGAATCGCTTGTTTTGCAATCCTGTCAGATTCGGGATCTCCCAGGCAACCGCATTCAACACAAATGCCAATTTTGCCGATAGAATTCATGTAATAGTCTGTGCCGCCTGGTTGGATGGCATCAAAACCGGTCACAATTAAATTGAAGGGTAAAAATTGGGTAATGTGCGAAGCATTGTCTTCGCAAATAATAAAACGACGACTCTTCGCACTAAAACTTGCATGTACATCGAGTAAAAAGTCCGCTTTCTTCAAATGTTTTTTCAGAAAAGTGGCTCTTGCATATTCATAGCTACTCTTCTCTTCTTTCGACATTGACTTGTAGGGTTTAAATACCCGATTCAAATTCGCATCAGTACTGCGAACATTTTGAACAATTGCTCTCGGATTACCAAAAGCAATTATTAACTTGCCAGCGTCAATTTTGAGATTAGGAAGCAGTTCAAGTATGGCATTTACACCACACTTTTCATTGCCATGAACACCGCCGATAATTATGCTTGTCGGGCCCCTCTTCTTGCCTTTAATGACAACTATTTTTTCAAATATTTCATCATTGATTTGAGTTGCAACTACCTCTTTGTTAGCTTGGACATTTTTCTTCATTTTAATATTCTCCGTATGTTTTAAGATCAAAATAACGTATTTATAGCAATCATTATTGACTGATATAAGTTATTTCATCTGCTTATGACTATATACTCAATTTTTTAAAGACGCAATTGTTTAAAAATATGTAATATTGCCATACTATTTATGATATGTTAATCTTTAACAATGTTATTTATTAAGATAAATTCACATAATCATTCCCATTGTCATTCGATGAGGTGTTTTTAGTGCTGATTTGTTTTAACTACAAGCAGACATTATAAGCACCTTAAATAATAGGTGTTTTTTAATTTTAATTTAATAGTTGTAACAATTTAATTGTTTAAATATGAAAATATTGCGATATGCAGACATAAAGCCAGAATATTTTGAAAGTGCTCAGTCTGAACAGATTGAGTCCGTTAGAGAAATATTAAAAGATATTAAAAATAGAAAAGACGTTGCCGTAAGAGAATATTCAGTTAAGTTTGATAAGTTGGATATTTCAAGTTTTGAATTAACCAAAGAACAGATAAAGAATGCGTACAGTGAGATTGATTCAGAAACCATTGATGCTCTAAAATTTGCAGCTGCTAATATTAAATCTTTTGCTGAAAATCAATTGAGTAGCTTGAAGGATTTTGAAATAAATAATAACGGCGTTATCTGTGGGCAGAGAATTGTCCCAATTGAGAGAATCGGATGCTATGTTCCAGGAGGAAGGTATCCACTACCCTCAACTGCTTTAATGACTGTCATTCCAGCAAAAGTAGCTGGCGTTGGTCAGGTGATTGTCTGTTCACCTAAGATATCTGCGGTGACAATAGTTGCTGCTGATATAGCGGGAGCTGATAATATATACAATATTGGAGGTGTTCAGGCTATTGGAGCTATGGCCTACGGTACAGAATCAATTCCTAAGGTTGACAAGATTGTCGGTCCTGGTAATCAATATGTTTCTGCGGCAAAAAAAGAAGTTTATGGTCTTGTTGGTATTGATTTTATTGCTGGTCCAAGCGAAGTTCTTGTAATTGCAGATGAATATGGAAATCCAGAATATATTGCCGCTGACCTTTTGGCCCAGGCTGAACACGACCCAAGTTCTAGAGCAGAGGTAATAACTTTTACAATGGAATTTGCTGAAAAAATTATCAAAAGTCTTGATAAACAATTATCAACATTAAAAACTAAAGATATTGCCACTGAGTCAATAAAAAATAACGGGTCAATAATTATAGTTGATAACTTTGATGAAGCCGTAGAAATAGCTAATAAAAGAGCACCTGAACATTTGGAACTTCAAATTAGAAATCCAGACGATATCATCCCAAGCCTGAGAAATTACGGATCGCTATTTATTGGTGAATATTCCGCAGAAGTTTTCGGAGACTATTGTTCTGGTCCAAATCATACTTTGCCAACCAATGGATCTGCCAGATTTACTGGAGGATTATCGGTAAAAGAATATGTAAAAATATTGACCTTTCAAAAGGTTACAAAAGACGCATCAAAGGATTTGATTAACGCTGCCTCAAAACTGGCAGAGGTTGAGGGTCTATATGGTCACAAAAATGCAGCTGATATTAGAAATTCATAAATAATTATGTTTAGACAATCAATATTAAAAATGACGGCTTATACAGCCCCAATAGAAGGTCGGGCCAGTTTTAAAAGATTTGATTTCAATGAATCTACCGTTGGCCCAAGCCCTAAAGTAAAAAAAGCGCTTATCGATTTTGTGACTTCAGAGAGAATTAATACCTACCCTCATGATTATTCGCTTTTGCATAAAAAAATCGCCGAATATATTGGCGTTGCTGAAAATAATATTCGAATAACCGATGGCGCTGACGGCGCAATCGAAGCAATTGCTTTTTCTTGTCTGGAAAAAGATGATGAAGTCATAATTCCAACCCCAAGTTTTGGCATGTTTTATATTCCGCCAGCAATCCAAGATGCATCGATTATTAAGCCTGAATATGGAAAAAATATGGAGTTTCCAACCGATGCAGTTTTAGAAAAAATTACGAATAAGACAAAACTCATAATCATTTGTAATCCAAATAATCCTACAGGTACCCTTATTAAAAAAGAAGATATAGTAAGAATACTTGATAAAGCTAAGAATGCTTTTGTTATGATTGATGAGGTATACGGAGAGTTTACAGGTAAAACTTGTGCTGATTTGATTACTAAATACTCAAATCTATTTATAATAAGGAGCTTTTCTAAAGCTTTTGCCATGGCCTCACTCAGAGTTGGTTATATTATCACCAATGTATTAAATATTTCTGAAATAAATAAAGTAGTTGCTCCGTATAATGTAAATCAGTTTGCGGTCGTTGGTGCGTTAGCTGCACTTGATGACTTGGAATATATGAAGAACTATGTAGATGAGGTCGTGAATAAATCGAAACCTCTTTTAGAAACATTCTTGAATACAAATATGATAAAATATTATCCTGGTGCCGCAAATTATCTTTTGATTGAAGTTGAAAATCCTGATGATATGTATAATCGTTTTAAAAATGAAGGCTATCTTATAAGGCCACAGAGAGGAATTTTGAGTAAATGTGTTCGAGTCTCAATCGGAACATTAAAAGAAACCGAAGATTTAATTAAGGTTTTTGAAAAAATAATTAAAAAATAATGTCTAAAATCCTACTGGCTTTTGATAATGATGGTGTCCTTAGAGACGAATCAGTCTCATATTTGAGGTGTATTCGTGAGACTGTTGCGCATTTTGATTCTAATAAAGAAGCAGACGAAGCAGAATTAGTTGAATCAATGAAGGAAAGCAACGATGATTGGGAGCGAACGTATAATATCCTTACTCGACGTGGAGTTGATGTGGATTTTTCCCTAGCGAAAGAGTATTTTCAGGATCTTTATTTAGGTAAGAATAGAGATTTTTCAGGTTATATCAATAATGAAGAGTGGCTTGCTGACAATAGTTTGCTTGCTGAATTATCAAGTAAATATGATTTAATTATAATCAGTGGAGCTCAAAAACAAGAAATAGTCTTTAATTTAAAAAGATATGATGCTTTAAAATATTTTAAATTAATTTTAGGTATGAGTGAATGCAAGGATAAACATGATGGTATGATGCAGGCCAGAAATTTATTTAATCCAGATCAGGTATTTTTTTGTGATGACAGACCGTCACCTCTGAAAAAATTAGAAATTATGAAAAAAGATTTTAAACTTAATACATTCGGAATCATTCCTCCGAAAACCGATAATAGTTGGAGTGATGTTCTCCTTGATGCAGGTGCTGAAAAAGTGTTCTTGAATGTCAATGAATATTGTCGTTATATATTAGAAAATATACGTTAGTACTATTATCTAATATTTTTTACAATATTCTCTCGAATGCTTCGATGATCATTTTCTTAATTTCAGGAGTAATATCATAATTGTCAATTTCATTTTTGTGTATCCATGCAAAAGCTTGATGTTCGGCGCTGATTGTTACAATGTCATCTGAAATCAATTCAGCAATGAAACCTATTTGAGTTGTATCACGAATAATGTCAGGTTTCTCGACTGTGTAATTAAATGACGAATACACCTCAATTGGTTTTACAACAATCCCCGCTTCTTCTTTAAGTTCGCGCACAAGCGTTACTTCACATGCTTCCAAAGGCTCTTTTGAGCCCCCAGGAAGCTCCCAGATGTTGGGATAAGCCTCTTCATCAGTAGTCCTTTGCATTATTAGTAATTTACCTTCCTTATTAAATACGGCGCCACTGACCACTATTTTTTGAATTATATTCATAAAAATATTCAATTAGTTAATAATCGGTTTCACTTCTATTCCATATATTCCGAATTTGGGAATATTTTCCTTATACTCTTCAAAAACAGTGTTGTATCTTTCAATTGCCCCATTGATATCAAGACCCGAAGAAAGAGCATTCCTTGTTCCTTCAGCTTCAAGCATTGTTCTTACATCTGGATAATGTCGGATTCCTAAAATATCAACCACCATTGTTTCCCTGGTAACATTATTTGTAAATGTAAAAGTATCACCAACTATAATTTCGTTATATGGTGTTTTGTCGTAACTGGTCGGTACGCGAGTTTCTATCTTTTTTGTACCAGCTTTGATTTCCTTAAATGGTCTATCGTTTAAATCAAGGTCGTAATTCATATTATTTTTGTATAAATCCACCAGCTTGAAGTTCCCAAAGATCTTTATATAGACCACTTTCTTTATTTGTTAGTTCTTCGTGTGTTCCGTCTTCAATAATTTTTCCATCTTGCATAGCAATAATACGATCCATTTTTCTTATTGTTGAAAGTCTGTGAGCTATAACAATTGTTGTACAGTTTTTCATCAGATTATCCAAGGCGTCTTGAATAAGCGCCTCAGAATGTGAGTCGAGACTTGAGGTTGCTTCATCAAGAATAAGGATTGGTGCATTTTTAAGAATTGCTCGGGCAATTGCTACACGTTGTCTTTCACCTCCAGATAATTTAATTCCTCTTTCTCCGACAAAAGTCTCATACTTAAGAGGAAGAATATCAATAAATTCTGCACAGTGTGCTAGTCTTGCAGCTTCCATAACTTCGGCATCAGTAGCGTCTCTTTTACCATAGCGAATATTCTCCATTAGTGTTCTGTGGAATAAAACTGGGTCTTGCGGTACAAGGCTTATATTTTCTCTTAAACTATCCTGTGTAACTGCGTGTATATCCTGTTCATCAACCTCTATCTTACCTTTTGTAACATCATATAATCTCATTATCAAACGGACAAAAGTCGTCTTGCCCGCACCAGAAGGACCAACAATTGCAATTTTTTGTCCAGCTTTAATATCAAGATTTAAATCAGTCAATACTTCTCTGGTATCATTGAAATTAAAACCAACATTATCAAATTTTATTTCTCCCTTAGTAACTACCAAATTTTTAGCCATAGGTATATCTTTAATTTCATATGGTGTTGTTAAAATTTCCACCATCTCTTTTGAATCAGCTATGCTCTCGTATATCTTTCTGATTACTTTATTAAGTCCCCACAGCTGTTGAGCCACCCCAATAATATATGTTTGAGCTAAGACAAAGGTACCAATAGTTGTCAGACCTTGACCCCAATATTTTATCGTATAGTAAAAGATAAAAAATTCCACCACTACAATAAGTAATGCCATAGTTCCATCAACAACATCACCTAAATACCAGGAAAATCTTGTCTTTTTTGCCTGATCGTTGGTAATATCCTTAAAAGCATTTGATTCGTATTTGTTTCCGGTAAATAATGTAATCGCATTATTATTTGTAATACTATCAGCCAAGTAACCGGTAGTTCTTGAGTCAGCTTCGGCTACAGCAATATCATATTTTAATTTCCAAAGTGAAAAAGATACATTAAAAATTACGAATAGAATTACCCATCCAATAATCAATAATGAAATAATTGGAGCCACAAACCAGGTAATGACTACAGATCCGATTATAGTAATAAAAAGGGGCATTATATTGTAAATAATACTGTCACTCAAAGCTTCAAAAGCTCTGGCAAAACGATTCACTCTCTGTACTAAACTACCAGAAAAGTTATTCGTGAAAAAATTATATGAGTGATATATCATATAATCAAAAGAATTTTGCTTTAGCCTGGCAATTGTCTTGGATTGCATTTGATTATAAAGGTATGTTGCAATACGCCATAATAACCAGTTTGCAGATTTGATTATTGCAACAGTCACTATGATTTTTATCAAGACTGGGACTAGAATATCTCTATTCTCATTCTGACTTAATGTGTCAAAAAACTTTTTATAAAATAATGGTACAAAAACAGAAATTGTTTGACTAATAAAAAATATGATATAGGAAATAATAAAAATAGCCTTGGTTGGTTTAATACCCAACCAGATTTGTTTCAATATTTGACTGATTTTTATATCTTGATTTATTTTCATAATTTTTTATACACAAACATATTTAGCCCGATTTTTAATCGGGTGTGTAATTTAAACATAATACCACAAATAATAAGGTTTGGAAATGTTACTTTTGTGTTTACGATTTTCTTTTAATTTCTAACCAATCTGGTACAGGAACAAAGGTTATCTCTTCCCAACCGTCAATTTCGGCCTCACTAACATCAAATAGATCTTGATATGCTGTTTCCACGCTTCCATGAAGCGCTTTAGACCAATCAAAACCTAGAAGGTTTGAAACTTTCCTAATTTCTTCCTCTGTTTCAGATTCGATTTCGACAAAAGTAGGTATCCACGGCCATGTATCAATCGTTATTTCTGATTCACCTAAGGTCCATTTCTCTCTTTTTGTCTCTTGGAACGCTTTACTGTCAAAACCACAGGCTAACAAGAAATCACAAGCTGTCTGAAAATCACTGACATCAATCGTTATTTCTTTTGTTCCATGCAAAGACCTATCCACAAGCTTTTTATAACTCATGGTTATTTTTTTATTTCCTTCGTCTCTAACCCGCACCCAGGCACCCTCAGTGTTTAATTTATTATCTGGATAATCAAAAACTTTTCTTTTCATTAAACGCTCTGGATATTCCATTTTAGCACCAATCTCACTCAATCTGTTTCTGGTTTTTTCAATATCAATATTCAAAAATTTTGCTTCAATTTCGGTTTTCATATTTTATATTTGTCATCCAATACAAAAAACATCTTTTATATTGGATAAATTATTAATTAGCCAAATTATTTAAATTTCAGTAGAGGTTGAACAATTTTCTCCTGCAGAAGAATCACAAAGGGTATATGAAC
>Ga0118677_10013798_pt1 | contig 11552 bp, 8 predicted proteins | sample AliMusrvi5mmetaG_FD_86154 | JGI IMG/M metagenome (GOLD analysis project Ga0118677, IMG submission 86154) | reverse complement strand
GGAAGATATTGTACAACCGCACAATACTATCTGGCCGACAGTTATTATCGAACTGCAGACAAAGCAAATGCACTTATTGCTTATCAAAATTTACTCAAAATCACCGGCAATCAATATTCTGAAGAAGCCGTTCTGCGAAGCGCTGAAATCACTTATGATAAGAAAGATTACACTTCCGCTTTGCTGTATTTCAAACAATTACAAACGGTGGCTCAAAGCACTGAAAATAAGAATGTGGCGCAATTGGGTGTGTTGCGCTGCAGTTATTTCCTGAATGATAACCAGACAACGATCAATATCGTGAATGAGATTATGAATGATCCGCATTCGAGCGACGAATTGAAAGTAGAAGCCCGCTACAACCGCGCCAAAGCTTATATCGCTCTTGGTCAATCTGCACAAGCAACTTCCGATTTGAAATTATTGGCAGCCGAAACACGAACGGCTAATGGTGCCGAATCGAAATACCTGCTGGCAAATATATATTTCGAACAAGAGAAATTTGCCGACACTGAAAAGGAAGTGCTTGATTTTGCGAAGAAAAACACACCGCACCAGTTCTGGCTGGCACGTAGTTTTGTTTTGTTGGCCGATGTTTACATCAAACAAAACAATGATTTTCAGGCAAAACAATATTTACTGAGTTTGCAGAAAAATTATACAATAGCTGACGAAATACAGACATTAATCACCGACCGGTTGAATGCTATCAGCGAACGCGAAAAGAACACAATCATTAATTAATAGTTGATAGGTCAATATTTCAAATTTTATAACTTTAGAAATTATATGAAAACATTAAAATATATAGTGCCTGTATTTTTGTTTGCAACAGGCTCAACTATGCAGTTATTGGCTGAAGATTCCATCGTAAATCGCAACATAACGGTTGAACGGGAATTTAAACCGATCATTAAAGATGCAGGAAAAATAAACTCTGTTCCGCAGACACTTGAGCCCAAAGTTGAAAAAGTAGCTGCAAAATACAGTGATTTCAATTTGCCGCTAAATGCCGATTATAATATCCACACTTTGCCTGCCGCTGAGTTACAACGAGAAATAAAACCTGATGTAAAAGACGGATTCGCACGGTTGGGATTTGGAAATCATATCAATACGTTGGCCGACTTTGCCTATCCGCTTATTAAAAGCCCGGAAACAATGCTGGATTTTTCGATAAATCATTTGGGAACATTCAATTCCAAAGCACATTCAACCACAAAAGGAGCCCTTTCGTTCGACCAGTATTTCAACACCTTCGATTTGTATGCCGGTGTGGGTGGAGGTCACGAATATTTAAAATATTACGGATATAATTTCAATGGCAGTAATTCTGTTGTGAATTTAGACACACTTAACGGTTCCGATTCATACCTGGAACAAAACCTGGTTAGTATCAATCGCACAGCAAAAAACTTTACAGTAAATGAATTGGCAAACGATTCGAACAACAGTAATACTTTCTGGCGATTCAATGCCTATGCCGGCGTACGTTCCCTACCTTTGTCAAAAGGTATAAGCTATCAGGCCGAAATGCAATACAAAATGTTTGATGCAAAAAACGGACTGACTGAAAACCAGGTTCATACAAAAGCCGGTTTCGATGCTCAAAGCGACAAAAACCGACTGGGCATTGACCTTGATATGTACAACCTATCTTATCAATCCAACAATCCGGCCACCTTGAATTATTTGGATGTATACACTGTTTTTACCATGAATCCATATTACAGCATCGAACGTAAAAATTTTGAAATGCGATTGGGTGTAAAATCAAGCTTCTCTTTCGTACATGGAAATCCATTCAACCCATCTGCCGATATACATGCCGAATGGAAAGCCATTCCAAAATATCTTTCTATTTATGGTGGAATTACAGGTGGTTATCATGTAAACAGCATGGACGAAATGTTTTCTGAAAATCGTTATTTATATGACGATGTTCGGGTAAAAGACACTTATTCTCCTTATGAATTCTACGCAGGACTTAAAGTAAAACCAATTTACAACTTACTGTTGGATGGATATATTGATTATCGCCGAATTGACAACCAGTACTTTTTTGTGAACAAAGAATACAAATGCGATACGGTTAGTGGAGCAAATTCAACGCTGTTTACCAACCGTTTCAATGTACTTTACAGCGAAGCTTCTCAACTTAAAATTGGTGTACGCGCCAATTACAATCTACGGAATCTGGTAAATATCCAGTTCAAAGGTGCTTACAACGGATGGGAGGTTACTTCGGAACAATATGCATGGAACAAGCCCAAATGGGAAGCCAACCTGAGTACTGACTTCAGAATTAATCACGACCTCAGCATTTCTGCAAACGTATTTTACGAAGGCGAACGCTATACCAAACTTGGCAACTTATTACCAATAAGAATGCATGACAAAGTGGATATTAATATCGGCGCATCTTATTCCTACAACGACTGGTTTACGGCTTTTGTAAAAATAAACAATCTGATTAACAACCCATACCAAGACTTTTACGGATACGATGTACAAGGTTTTAACGGCTTAGTTGGCGTAGCATTCTCATTCTAAAATACAAAACCATCTCTGGTGCTTTCACATTTATTATGGCAGTTATAATCCAATCTGAAATCCCCGAATACTCGGGGATTTTTTTGTTTATGGTATTAATAAAAAAATTGTATCTTTGCATTAACAGTAGAATAAGTAAGCAAGCTATAAAATTGCATTAATTTAAATCACCGACTAACAACCTATTATAATTATACAAACCATGGATATCCAAACACTTTTCAACATAAAATCAAAATTTGTTGCACGGGAAGTAGGTAATGAATTGATTCTTGTCCCTTTAACCGAAAATGTAGCCCAAATGAGCGAACTATTCACTATGAACGAAACGGCAAAATTCATCTGGGAAAACATAACAGAAACCACCACCATTAAGGATATTGAAACCTCAATGACAGATACATTTGATATAGATGCAGAAACTGCAAGAAAAGATATTGAAAACTTCCTGCTACGAATGGAAAGCCTGTTTGCCAAAAGCGAAAAGAAATAAAAATGGGAAATCATCAAAGTTCTTCAAACATACAAATTGCGGGATTCTCGATAAACCTTTATTCTGATTCTGTTGTCAGGTTGGAAGAAGGCTACGAACCTTTCTTAGCAAAAAATAGTGACAGTAAAGCCGATGTAACCATTGAATGTTTAGCCGGAATTCCTGTCAATCCGTTTCAAAACGACGAATTGGTTTTTGTAGCGAAAAACGAACACCAACGGTTTTATTCGATTTATCGCACGGGAAAAGACCTGGGTTTTATCATTTATAATCAGCAAAACAAAAATGAAATCCAGCAGGTGGCGGTTTTGGATGAAACATTTACACATTGGAAAGCATATTCTGAAGCTTTACCTGACAACAGCATTTTACCACTAAAATATCCACTTGGACCGATAATTATGCATTACCTGACTATAAAATCGGATGCAGTAATGATGCATGCTTCATGCGCTTTCGATGGTAAAAGTGCCCGAATATTCACAGGATTTTCGGGTGCCGGCAAAAGTACTATGTCGAAACTATGGTCAGAAACAGGAAACAGAATTATTAACGATGACAGGATTATCATCCGCAAAAAGGAAAAGGGTTATGTGGTTTATAATACACCCATGTATTACCGCGATATACCCAAAGAGGCTCCATTGAACTCCATATATTTAATCAGCCATTCACCTGAAAATAAGATAAAAAAGCTAAGTGGCGCAATGGCAATTTCAAAAGTGATGGCATTTAGCATCCAAAACAATTTTGATAAACATTTTATTCAATCCCGGTTGAATTTTTTCAGTGAACTCTGTATGCAGATTCCGGTTTACGATCTGGGATTTGTTCCTGACGAAAGCGCAGTTAATTTTATTAAAGCCAATGAAGACTGAGGAATTAAATAAACAGTTGCTGGATCTTACCGAATCCTTGTTGGACGATCATACGCTAAATTTCCGTATGCTGGGAAATAGCATGTATCCAACGCTGAAGGACGGCGATTTAGGACAGGTTGAAAAATGCTGTCCGGATGAGTTGAAAAATGGCGACATAGTGGTGTTTAAGTCTCACGATAAACTGGTAGCGCACAGGTTGATTGACATTTTTAATCAAAAGGATGAACGGGTATTTTTTGCCAAAGGCGATAAAAACTTCTACAAAGATGCGCCTTTTACGAACGATGCGCTTGTAGGTAAGATAATATCATATCACCGTAAAAACAAAACAAAAAAGATGGATAGTCCGTTTATGAAATTTCAGAAATTCATTTCTCTGCATATCTCAAAACCTGTTATTCCTGTTTACAATTTCATTCTACGTATATTAAATTTGTTTGAAACCCTTGGCTCTTTTTTTAAATCTATAAAAAAAAATATATCGATTGTAGCCAAACATTCGGAAAAAATACTGATAATCAACACAATCATTTCTATTCTTCAGGGAATCATTCCTTTTGTTATCATTGTTTGCATCAAAGCATTGATTGACCATCTAACAAGTTTATCGGCATTGAACGACAGCCAGCAATACCAGTTTATTGTTCTGTTAGTTGCCACAGCGCTTGTTTTTCTTGCAAGTGGTATTCTGTCGGAAGTCAGAACATATTTCTCCGAAAAACTTTCGCAATCAATCACACGTCGAATTTACGAGAAATTACACTGGAAACACGCATCGCTGGATCTGTCACACTACGAAAACCCGGCGGAACAGGATAAAATCCATCGGGCTGTTCAGGAAGCATCGTTCCGTCCAATTAAAATTATCAACGAGTTACTTACCGGAATCAAATCAATAGCAGCCACACTGTTTTTGGTTGGTTTATTTGTTGCAATAAAATGGTATTTAGTTGTGCTTTTGGTTATTGCAATTATTCCGGGCGTTTATTTTCGTTTGAAATTCTCACGTAAATTATACAAACTGAAAGCATCACAAAGCACAAAAGAGCGTGAAATGTATTATTTCAATCGGATTGTGACCGGATTTCCGTTTGCAAAAGAAATGAAGTTGTTTGGATTTTTCGACTTTTTCAAACACCGCTTTAACAATGTACAAGAGAACTTATTTGAACAAAAAATAACGTTACGAAAATCGGAAATGTGGCTGAATATATCGGCACAGATTTTCTCCATTTTACTGATATTTATATCATTAGGATTTGTTTCGTTCCTAAAAATAAAAGGAGAAATCTCCATCGGAACGGTCGTATTGTTTTTCTTTGCTTTTCAGCGTGGGTATTCGGTTTTGAACGAGTTATTCCGATCGATAACACAGATTTTGGAGGACAACACCTTTCTGAATGATTTTATCGACTTTCTGAATATTCCAACAAAATCGAGTGATCCTGAAAACAATCAGGCACAATTTACATTACAAAAGGAAATCCGAATTGAGAATGCCAGTTTCCGTTATGAGTCGAGCAGAAGAGACGCACTTAAATCAGTCAATCTGACTATTCCTGCAGGAAAAACGGTGGCCTTTGTTGGTGCCAACGGCTCTGGAAAAACAACTTTGATAAAATTGCTCTGCGGTTTCTATCAACCCGTTTCAGGAAAAATTCTTTTCGACGGTGTTGATTCTGCAACAATTGGACAGAACGCGGTTTGCAAAAATATTACAGCAGTATTTCAGGACTTTGCTCTCTACAACATTCCGGCAATTGAAAACCTGAGTTTGGGAGATATCCATTCCCCTATTGACCTTGAGAAAGCAAAAAAAGCGGCTCAGGAAGCAGGAATTGACGATGTTCTTGAGCGGTTACCCGACGGTTACAATACGTTGTTGGGAAATTTGTTTAAAGGCGGGGAAGAACTTAGCATCGGGCAATGGCAAAAAATGGCTATTGCACGGGCTTTTTATCGTGATTCACCTCTAATCCTGATGGATGAACCATCGAGTGCCTTGGATGCCGAAGCCGAGCTGCAAATCATTGATAGTTTACAAAAACTATCTCACAAAAAAACAGCCGTTATCATTAGCCACCGGCTCACCACCGTGCAATGGGCCGATTTGATTTATCTTTTTCACGAAGGCGAAGTGGTTGAATCCGGCAGCCACAAGGAGTTAATGGCTTTGAAAGGAAAATATTTTATGTTGTTTCAAACAGCAAATAACATACAAGAAAACACCTAAAAAATCTTGTCAACATCCAACACCATTTCTCCAAATTCAATCATGGCATTAAACAAAGCTATTTTCTGATAGTTTTTCAACTCTTCAACCGAAATATCTTTTTCAATCAATTTATTTTCAATTAATAATTCAGCCCTGTTTACACCGTAAAGCAACGGTATATGAGGTGTTATCCAATTTTCGCCATCATAAAGCGCAATATTACAATAAGAAGTATCCGTCAGCAATCCATTTTTTATAAGTAACACATCATCGTAATCAGCACGTTGTGAAAAAGCAGCATTAAATCCGGTTCTGTCTTCCAACTTGAAAGCACTGCTTTCCAAATCAGTCTGCACCAATTTAAGTGAATTGATTTCACGACGCTTATAAGGCACAAATTCCAACAACTGAACAACTACATCATACACAATCCGGCATTTATAAGTTCCTTCTTGTGGAATGGCAGATTGATTCAGGTTTTCAAAAATGCTAATTGGGCACTCTTCCGGATAACAAGCAGTAAAAGCTTTATTAAGACGCTCCTGATGCAATTTCAGACGGTAAAAGACACCATCTTTCAACTTAATTGATTCAACGAATCGGTACATATACTTTCTGAATTAATTCTTCATATTCTTTTTCCAATTCACTTTGGGAGGTAATGCCACCTCCACTTTTAAAAAACAGTTTATCGCCATTTTGTTCAATAAACCGTATCATTACAGCCGAATCAAGGTTTTCTCCATCAAACCAACCAAAAATACCCGTGTAAAATCCACGTTCATAACCTTCGGCCTGTTCAATTATATCCAGTGTTTTTAGTTTCGGAGCTCCGCAAATAGAACCGGCAGGCAATAACGCAAATAAAATATCTCCTAAGCGTTCACGGTAATTCTCCGGCAAACGCCCTGAAATTTCAGAACTGACCTGGAGCAAATCCTGTTTGTTAGTAGTAAGTTTATCAATATACCGGTATCGTTTCACTTCAACTTGTTCTGCCACCAGACTTAGATCATTTCGAATTAAATCGACTATAGTGGCATGTTCGGCTTTTTCTTTCGGGTCGTTCAATATAATTTCTACCGCATGGAGAATGGAAGCGTCAATAGTTCCTTTCATGGGGAAAGAGGAAATTTGTCCATCTTTAATTTGAACAAAAGTCTCAGGCGAAAGCACCGTAAACATATCTTTTAACCATAGTTTGTATTTAGCCGAGCCACGGTTATATAATTCCAGTAAAGATAAATTTGTTATTAATTCAGTAGGTTGCGTCAGGTTAGTCAAAAACGAATTTCCTTTGTGGATTTGCTCAACCACATAATCGAATTTGGGTTTATATTCCGCCAAACCTATAGGTTCAATCTCCCAACGAATATCATTTTCATTTATTGGCAGACTTGTAGCGGGGCGACTCAAAGTCACACCCTCACTAATAGCAAAACGAACAAATCGTTCATCCAATTCGTCCGTTTTAATCACATAACCTTTATCGGTTTTATAATCAACAATAAATAAAAAGGGCGTACGCAAACCACCTAAGCGATTCATTTGTACGCATAAATCATGTTTACTGACTAATGTATATGGAAATTGATTTGTCATTTGAAATTGTGTAACCACTATGACTGCAAAGTTACGCAAAGTTTTTAAAAACAACTGGCGGAGTGATTTGTAATCACCCCGCCAGAAAATATATTTTATTATTTACTCTTACTTCTGTGGAATTTACCTTTACCCGAAGTAAATTTCTTGTGTCCAAAGCGGTGCAGCTCCGGTTTATATTCAGGTGATTCGCCTAGCTCAACTGGCATAGGAATTTTATAAATATCTTTTTCAAGAAAATCCTCAATTTGCTTGAATTTGTATTGTTCTTCTTCCGATACGAAGGTAATAGACATCCCTTTGGCACTAGCACGTGCCGTACGACCGATACGGTGAACATAATCTTCGGCATCGTGAGGGACGTCGTAGTTTATCACCAACGAAATATCATCAATGTCAATCCCTCGCGAAACAATGTCGGTAGCCACCAAAATGCTCACACGGTTATTTTTAAACTCATGCATCACGTGTTCGCGTTGCGATTGGTCGAGGTCGGAGTGCATTTCGCCAACCGAAAGTCCCATTTGACGGAAAGTCTTGAAAAGTTCTTTTACCTTGAGTTTAGATCCAGAGAAAATAATCACTTTAGTGGCTTCTTGTTCTACAAACAAATGACGTATGATGCCTTGTTTTTGAGCTTCGTAACAAATATATGCCGTTTGCATAATGCTTTCCGGCGGTTTTGAAACAGCAATTTTTACTTCAACCGGATTATTCAAAATGGTTTTGGCCAATAAACGGATTTTAGGCGGCATAGTAGCCGAGAACATAATGGTCTGACGGTCTTTTGGTAAGCGGTTTACTACCTGCATAATATCGTCGAAGAAACCCATGTCGAGCATGCGGTCTGCTTCATCCAAAATAAAGTATTTTACGTGTGAGAAGTCAATATCGTAAAGGTTTATGTGCGAAAGTAAACGGCCGGGAGTAGCAATAACCACATCTGCTCCTTTTTGCAAACCACGTCGTTGCACATCCCAAGCTGCCGAATCGTTACCGCCATACACTGCTACCGACGAAAAAGATGTGAAATAAGAGAAACCTTCCATTTGCTGGTCGATTTGCTGTGCCAACTCACGCGTTGGAGCCATAATGATGGCGTTCACTTTGTCCTCGGGGTGAGGTTCAGATTGCAGATTGTGTAAAAGCGGCAAAATAAAAGCGGCTGTTTTACCGGTACCGGTTTGAGCACAAGCAATTACATCACGTTTTTGTAAAATTACGGGGATAGTTTCTGCTTGAACAGGAGTGGCTTCTTTAAAATTCATAGCTTGCAAGCCATCTAACACAGCGTCGCAAAGAGGAAGTTCGTCAAATCTCATGGAAAATATATTAATATTCTGCAAAGATACGCAATTAAAACCGATAGCCAATAAAATAAACTTTGGCTAAAGAGGACAAAAAAACGCCGATTACTTTTCAGTAACCGACGTTTCGCGGAAGCTACGAGATTCGAACTCGTGGTACGGTTGCCCGTACGTCAGTTTAGCAAACTGGTGGTTTCAGCCACTCACCCAAACTTCCAAACTTCGCTTTAGCGGGTGCAAATATAAGAAGGAATTTTCAATTATACAAACCATTTTCGCAATTCACAACTCATAATTTGCATTACATAATTATTTGTAATTGAAATTCTGTATTTTACATTCTAAAACAATCTTTAAATAATTCCAATTTAATTTCTATATCTCTATTTCAAAACAAATCCGTATTTTTGTAACAGAAATAAATCTAAAGACATTAGGAAATCATGACAATAAAAAAGAAACAAAAGAAACAGTCAAAAAAACCAAACAAAGTAATTAAATGGATTGGAGCTACCTTCCTGGCCGTTTTTCTATACGTTGCTTATATCCTTTTTGCGCCGAACTTTTCTCCAAAAGGAGAAGGAAAGTCATTTCTTTGCATACCGGACAGCAGCACTTTCGACGATGTTACTAAGTTGCTCGAAAAAGATGCTAAGGTCTATAATATGTCTTCTTTTAAACAAGTGGCTGGTTTTCTTCATTATGGTGCAAAGATTCGTTCAGGGCGTTATGAAATCAAATCGGGCATGAATAACTTTCAATTGGTTCGTATTCTACGAAGCGGACGTCAGACACCTGTTCGTCTTACTTTCAATAATATTCGCACCAAAAAACAACTTGCAGCAAGATTAGGCACTCAACTCATGGCTGATTCTACAGCTATTCTGACATTAATGAATGATACAGCTTTTCTTGCCCAATACGGACTAAATCCGAATACTTCCATTGCGTTATTTATTCCAAACACATACGAAGTGTTCTGGAATCTGAACGCCAAAGACCTGTTTGAACGAATGAATAAAGAATATACTAAATTCTGGACAGACGAGCGCAAAGCAAAAGCCGAAGCTATTCCATTGACTCCGGTAGAAGTAAGCACGTTAGCATCAATCGTAGAAGAAGAAACCAACAACAAAACTGACCGCCCGAAAGTTGCAGGACTTTATATCAACCGTTTGAAACAGGATATGCCATTACAAGCCGATCCGACACTGAAGTTTGCTGTAGGTGATTTCGGGCTGAAACGCCTTACCATAAAACAAATCCTGTATATTTCACCGTATAACACTTACCGTAACCACGGCTTACCTCCCGGACCTATCCGCGTAGCTTCCGAAAGTGGAATTGATGCCGTGTTGAATTACGTACACCATAACTATATTTACATGTGCGCTTCGGAAACACTGAATGGCGAACACAAATTTGCATCAACCTGGAAAGAACATCAGACCAATGCAAAAAGATATCAGGAAAAACTGAATAAAATGAACATACATTAATTCATTAATTCATTAACAAAAAAAACTCCGCTTCAGTCGGAGTTTTTTTTGTTAATATAATGCAATGTAATATATAAGATTCAGATATAATTTACCTCTGGACGTAATTCTATACCAAATTTTTCTTTTACGGAAGCCTGAATCTGTTCTGCTAAATAAACAATCTCAGCACCGGTTGCACCACCTCTATTTACCAACACCAAAGCTTGTTTATCGTGTACACCTGCATTGCCAATTTGTTTCCCTTTCCAGCCGCATTGATCAATCAACCAACCGGCAGGCACCTTTTCTTCCGTTTCCGAAACAAAATAATGAGGAATATGGGGATAGCTGACTTGTAAATCAAGGAAAAGTTGTTTCGGTATCACCGGGTTCATAAAGAAACTTCCGGCATTGCCGAGTAGTTTTGGGTCGGGCAATTTAGATTCGCGCACAGCAATAATTGTCTGTCGGATATTTTGAAGATTCACGGCACCGTTTTTCAGGACTTCTGCTTCCAAATGTTGATATTTTAATTTGAATTTTGGATGTTTTTCCAACCGGAAAATAACGGAAGTAACAATATACTTCCCTTTCAATTCATTTTTAAAAACACTTTCCCTATAACCATAATGACATTCTTCGTTCGAAAAAGTACGGACAACAGAACTTTCCACCTCCACAGTTTTCACTTCCACAATCACATCCTGCACTTCCACACCATAAGCGCCTATATTTTGTACCGCTGAGGCGCCTGTATCGCCGGGAATAAGCGAAAGATTCTCCACTCCTCCCCAACCGTTTTGAACGCAATACGCAACAAAATCGTCCCAGACAACTCCCGACCCAACTTCCAAACACACAGAATCAGCATTTTCAGACGTTTTTGTTATAAATTTAATTGCAGAATGAAGGATAGCTCCTTTGAAATCATTCATAAACAACAAATTACTACCTCCGCCAATATGAAGAATACGATTTGACTTTACAATTTCAGATTGTAATACAGATTGCAGATCAGCT